>PVBE010358366.1_pt1 | contig 23068 bp, 16 predicted proteins | sample 1631181 | NCBI WGS metagenome assembly PVBE01 (sample SAMN08397723, study PRJNA350692) | Marine metagenome, whole genome shotgun sequencing project. | isolation source: water | place: Pacific Ocean | collected 2012-04 | reverse complement strand
ATATGGTTCGTGATTATATTATTAACCGTTATGGCAAGGAATTCCTTCCGAAGGAACCGAACGTTTATAAAAGTAAAAAATCTGCCCAAGAAGCGCATGAAGCAATTCGCCCTACAGATTTTGAGTTAGAGCCTGCAGGAATGAAAGAATATCTTGAGAAAGACATGTTTCGTTTATACGAGCTTATTTGGTCGCGGGCAGTTTCCTGCCAAATGGTTCCAGCCATTCTTGATACGACTCAATTTGATATTCGAACGGGACAATATCTTTTCAGAAGTAATGGGTCTGTGGTCAAATTTGCAGGATTTATGCAGGTGTATGTCGAGTCAGGTGATGAGGAACCTGCCGAGCAAACGAGTAGGCCCGGTGATCGCATTCTGCCGGCATTGGAAAAAGGGGAGAAGCTGAAGTTGCTTGATGTTCACCCTGAACAACATTTCACCCAGCCTCCACCACGATTTACTGAAGCCATGCTGGTTAAAAAACTTGAGGAAGAGGGGGTGGGCCGACCCAGCACATATGCCGCCATCATCAGTGTTATTAAAGATCGCGATTATGTCAAAAATGAAGAACGCAGGTTGGCGCCAACTGAACTGGGTGTCTTGATTTCCGATCTTCTGCTTGAACATTTCCCTGACATTATGACCACAGAGTTTACGGCTAATATGGAGTCGCAATTGGACCAAATTGAAGAGGGGTCAGCTGAGTGGGTTAAGACATTGCAAACATTTTATGTTCCCTTCAAGGCGGATCTGGATGAAGCGGAAAAGAAAATGAAAGATTTAAAGGCTGAGGTTGAAGAAACGGATGAAGTTTGCGATAAATGCGATCAGCCCATGATAATCAAGTGGGGACGATTTGGAAAGTTTATGGCCTGTTCCGGTTATCCCGACTGCAAAAATACGCGAGAGGTGCCCAAGCAGGGGCCTGACGGCAAAATGGTGTCCGAACCTGTTACTGTTGAAGGGGTGTGTGATAAATGTCAGGGGCCCCTTATCATAAAGGTAGGTCGTTTCGGAAAATTCATCGCTTGTTCAAACTATCCTGAGTGTAAGTTTACCAAGCCGATTGACTTGGGCATCGCGTGCCCAGAGGATGCTTGCAAAGGAAAAATTGCCGGGCGCAGGTCTAAAAAAGGCAGAACATTTTATGGTTGTACCGCTTACCCCAATTGTAATTTTGTGTCCTGGGAAAAACCTGTGGGTGAAGCGTGCCCAGAATGTAAGAATCCTTATATGGTAGAAAAGTGGAAGAAAAATGAAGACACGTCGATAGTTTGCCCTAAATGCAAATTCAAAAAACCTTCAGCTGCTTAAAATCTCACAGAGGCCGTGAACGATTATCTGACTATACTGGGCGCGGGACTCGCTGGGTCTGAAGCGGCCTGGCAGGCCGCGGAACGTGGTATTCCCGTCCGGTTGTATGAAATGCGGCCAGTCAATCCAACGCCTGCTCATAAAACGGACCATTGCGCCGAATTGGTATGTAGTAATTCACTGGGTAATAATCAAACCCCCACCGCACCCCACCTTCTTAAAGAAGAACTTAGAAAATTCAATTCCCTTGTGATTTCATCGGGAGACTCTCATGCTGTTCCGGCGGGTGCCGCTCTTGCGGTAGATAGAGATTTGTTTTCCCAGGATATTACCCGTCGATTATCAGAGCATCCAAATATCACTTTGATACGGGAAGAGGTAACGGAAATTCCCAATGAGAGGCCTGTTATTATAGCAACGGGTCCACTCACTTCTCCCAGGCTTTCTGAAAGAATTTCGCGGTTGATAGGGCAGGAGTATCTTTATTTTTATGATGCGTTGTCTCCCATAGTAGACGCCAGTACCATTGACTATAATAAAACCTTTTTTGCTTCTCGCTATGACAAGGGTAGTGACGATTACCTGAATTGTCCCTTGAATGAGGAACAGTATTACTTACTGGTTAAGGAACTAAAAGAGGGGGGCAAGGTACCCTTTAAATCATTTGAAAAACCTGTTTACTTTGAAGGTTGCTTGCCTATTGAAGAATTAGCAATGAGAGGGGATAAAACTCTGGCCTTCGGTCCGCTTAAGCCTGTTGGCTTGCTACATCCAGAGACAAAGAAACGATTTCACGCGGTCGTGCAATTACGCCACGAAAATAAAGAGGGAACTGCTTTTAATCTTGTAGGATTTCAAACCAAACTCACCTACCCGGAGCAAATGCGAATTTTCAGGTTGATTCCCGGTTTGGAAAATGCTGAGTTCTTCAGATTTGGAGCAATTCACAGAAACACGTTTATCAATGCCCCAGACCTGCTAACCCCGGAACTTGATTTAAAAATTAACAGTGGTGTTTACTTTGCCGGGCAGATTATTGGCGTTGAAGGTTATGTTGAATCTGTTGCGATGGGACTACTTGCCGCACTCAGCGCTGTCATGAGAATCAAAGGGCAAAAATATGTCGCCCCTCCAGCAGATACGGCCTTGGGAGCTTTGCTGAACCATGTGGTAGGCCCGGCACGCACTTGCTATCAACCGATGAATATTAATTATGGACTTTTTCAGGCTCCAAAGATGAAAAATAGGAATAAGCGGGAGAGGAATACCAAGATCGCCCAGACAGCATCGGAAAGTCTGGCTCAGTGGATGGAAGGGATAAATAGAGAGATGGGGTCCGTCGCGTGATCAGTCTTTTTTGAGCGAGGTTTTCAGTTTTTTGAAATCGCAGTTGCCTTTAAATATTTTATAAACCTATTTTGAGCCAGTGAGGTTTTTCCATCTTTGACGGCTTGTTTTTCTATTTCTTCAAGGCTGGCTCCATTGGTGATAAGACTTTTGAGGTCATCGGTTACTTGCATAACCTCGTGTAGTGAGCTTCATCAGAATTAATTGAAATAATTATACTTATGGTTGGTGAGAGATGGAAGGGTAGATGGTTTTCGCCTAGGGGAAAATGATTCATACGTCCAGATCGTTCACAAATTCTGCGTGCTCTTTTATGAAGTTGAAGCGAAATTCGGGGTCTTTTCCCATAAGTTGAATAAATGTTTTCTCAGTGCTTTGGCAATCACTGATTGTAACACGGATAAGTGACCGGCTTTGGGCGGCCATCGTTGTTTTTTTCAAGTCGGCGGCGGGCATTTCGCCAAGTCCTTTAAACCGGCCGATTTCATATTTGCGATCACCCAGGTTTTTAATAATGCGATCTTTTTCCTCGTCATCAAGTGCATAAAACATCTTTTTTCCTGAATCGATTCGATATAACGGGGGCTGGGCAATATATAAATGCCCGTTAGTGATAAGTCCTGGCAGGCAACGGTAGAAAAAAGTTAAAAGGAGAGTGCAAATATGCGCTCCATCTACATCGGCATCTGTCATGATAATTATTTTTCCGTACCGCAATTTGCTGTAATCAAATTTTGGTTCTATTCCTGTGCCTGTTGCAGAAATAATATTCTGAATTTCCGTGTTGGCGAGAATCTTGGCCATCGTTGCAGTTTGTACGTTTAGAATTTTTCCACGGATGGGAAGGATGGCCTGGGTCTTGCGGTCACGCGCTTGTTTGCTCGAGCCACCTGCCGAATCGCCTTCGCAGATGAACAGTTCGGCTTTATTTTTGTCTGTCGTTGCGCAATCGGAAAGTTTGCCGGGCAGGTTGAGGCGATGTGAAATATTTGTCTTTCGCTGAACTGCGTCCTTGGCTTGGCGGCTGGCTATTCTTGCCTGGGCAGAAAGGATGACGCGGTTGGCAATTTTATCTCCCATCGTCTGGTTCTCAAGCAGGTAATGCTCCAGCGAATGCTTTATCACAGATTCTACTTGTGAGGTGATGTCAGAATTCAGGCGCCCTTTGGTTTGCCCTTGAAACTCAACTTCGCCCTGAAGATAAACATTGATGATCGCGATGAGGCCTTCTCGAACATCGTCCCCGGTTATACTGGTGATTCCTTTGGGCAATAGATTGCGCCGGTCAATGTAATCACGAAGCGCTTTGGTGATACCGTTACGGAATCCTGTCTCATGACTTCCCCCATCCACTGTTTTGATTGAATTTGCATAGGAGTGAATGACTGTGTCCGTTCCGGAAGTCCACTGGAAAGCCGTTTCAAGTCTCATTTTATTATCGTCTTTTTCGACATAGAAGGCCTTGTCTGTCAGGGTTGGGCGCTTGCCTATGATTTTTTCGATGTAATCTTGAATGCCGTTGGGGTACTGAAATTTGTGCTTTTCACTCTTTTCACTGACAACGATCATCAACCCTTTATTGAGAAAAGCCTTTGACTCGGCTCGCTCAAGGATCAATTTTATATTCAGGTTTTCTTTGGGGAAGATTTTGGGATCAGGCTTAAAATAGATGGTGGTACCATAGGTGCGAATGGCCTTACCTTTTTTCAGTTTACCGAGAGCTTTGCCTTGAGAATAGGATTGGGACCATTCAAATCCATCGCGTCGGGAAACTGCAGTCAACTTCTCACTCAGGGCGCAGACAACGGCCATGCCGACTCCATGGAGTCCGCCTGAAACTTTATAATTGTCATCGCTGAATTTTCCACCGGAATGTAGAGTGGTGAACAGAACCTCCATCGCGCTCTTTTTGGTTTTGCCAAATGCATCAACGGGAATTCCGCGCCCGTTATCTTTTATGGTGATTCCACCGTCCTTTTCGAGTTGCACCTCGATGGTGTCGCAGTAACCGTTAAGGGCTTCGTCCACGCAGTTATCCAAGATTTCCCAAACCAGATGGTGCAGTCCGGTGGAGTTGGTTGAACCGATATACATTCCGGGGCGTTTGCGAACCGGCTCAAGTCCTTCAAGGACTTGTATGTTTTTAGCGTTGTAGGTGCCCATTGTGTTCCTGTGTTATTCGATTGCGGCTATTATTTTACGTTTGGATACGATGACTCCCTGACCTCCCCGGTTGCAGAGGCGGACATCTTTGACATTGATCTCTTTTCTCTTTCCATCATCGAAGACGAGTGTGGCTTTACCCTTTTTAGAGGTGACTTTGAATCCCGCCAGAGTACTGCCAACAAGTTTCATCAAGCGTGAGCCCATTCCCGCACCGGTTAGTACTGATACCTGATCGACAGGGATGATAATGCCTTTACCGCTGGCCGATGCCATGAACAGGTGATCTTCGGTCACTAAAGAAAACCCGATCATTCGGTCCTCTCCTTTCTGGGTCATCAATTTTCGCCCCGCCCTGGTCGTTTCTGTGAGGTTGGTCATTGGGAAGCGGAAACCGTAACCTGAGCTGCCTATAGCCAGACCCTCCAACTGACCCTCTGGTTCACCTGCGAAACCTAATAGTGCCTGACGACTGGATTTGCTGGAAGACTTCTTTTTTGGTAAAGCCTGACCAGCGATGGTCGCCAGTTCAGCCGGGTCAAGAGAGAGCATTGATACAATTTTTTCTCCATCAGCAAATTTGAACAAATCCTGAACGGGTTCGCCAAACCCCGCGCGAGTGTAAGACAGGTTGTATACCTTGTGAACATAGACCATTCCGCGTGAAGTGAAAAAAGCGACCAATTCCCGCGTGTTCGCTTTTGCGGTTGCAAGTAGCCCATCATTTTCCTTGTATTTTAGCGCACTTGGGTCATTTATGCTCTTAAACTTCCTTAGCCACCCGTTTTTGCTTATGACGAGATAAGCGTCTTCATGTTCTATGAAATCTTCGGCATTGTATTCGACCAGTTCGATGGTTTTGATTTTGGTTCGTCGCTTATCACCAAATTTCTCATCAATTTCTTTAAGCTCATCCTGTACAACTGACCATATTTTTTTAGCTGATTTTAAAGTGGCTTCGATTTTCTTTTTCTCCTTCAATTTTTCAAGTTGTTCAGCGATGATTTTTTCAGTTTCCATAGAAACGAGGCGGTAGAGAGGAATTTCTAGAATTGCCGATACCTGCTCGTCATCAAGCTTGAATCCTTTTTTCAGCTTATCGTGTGCCTCTTGCTTTGACTTGGAGGAACGGATCAATTTCAAGGCTTTATCAAGTCCGGTGAATATAGCAACAAATCCATCTAGAATATGCAGACGCTTGATCAGAAGAGCAAGTTCGTAGTTCAGCCTGCGGGTGATCACTTCCTTGCGAAAATCGAGAAAATAGCGGCAGATTTCTTTAAGGGACAGTCTCTCAGGCTCCCCGTTGGGTTTTAGACAGTTGAAGTTCAGCTGAAAATTGCATTCAAGATCCGTGTGTCTGAGAAGATAGGTCATGATCTTTTCGGTATCGGTGCCTGTTTTGACTTCAAGCACGACCCGCATATTCTCGTCACTTTCATCCCGTACATCCGTAAGCGGAGGAAGCTTTTTGCTGATTATGATTTCCGCGATCTTCTCGATTAACCGGGCCTTGTTGACTCCGTAAGGGATTGCATGGATGATGATCTGTTCTTTTCCGCGCGGAAGTTGCTCGACCTTCCATTCGCCACGTATCTTCACTGCACCCGAACCTTGTTCGTAGACCTTTCTGATTTCTGTTTTGGAGTTCAGGATAATCCCGCCGCCTGGAAAATCGGGACCCTTGATATGCTTCATCAACTGGGCAACTGTCGCATCCGGATCTTTTATCAAGGCGATTAAAGCGCCCATCACTTCGCTCAGGTTGTGACTGGGGAATGAACAGGCCATGCCCACAGCGATTCCGGAGGATCCATTGATTAGCAAATTGGGCACACGAGACGGCAGAACAACCGGCTCCTTGATCGTATTGTCGTAATTGGCTTGGAATTCTACCGTTTCTTTCTTGAGGTCGTTAAGAATGTATGATGTGACAGGCGTCAGCTTGCCTTCTGTATACCTATATGCGGCCGGGGAATCACCATCTATAGAGCCAAAATTTCCTTTGCCATCCACCAGTGGATATCTCATGGAAAAATCCTGCGCCATTCGCACCATCGATTCATAGGTAGAGGCATCACCGTGGGGGTGATACTTACCAAGCACTTCACCGATGATCTTCGCTGACTTCACGGGTTTGGCGGTGGCATTGAGTCCGATACTATCCATCGCGTAAAGAATGCGGCGGTGGATGGGCTTCAGCCCGTCCCTGACATCAGGAAGCGATCGGGAAACAATCGTCGATAAAGCGTATGTCAAAAACCGGCTTTCCAGCTCCTGTTGCAGATCAGCTTCTTTCTCGTTGCTCATAGTTCAGTAATTAAATAATTTAAATGGAGGCGATGTGTGGAGATAGAAAGACGAAATTTTAAACGCAGTACTAATTCTCCGGAGGATTAATGACTATTCTAAAAATATATGAATATCAATAATTTAGTGAAAAGTCCAAACGTTACCGCAATTCTGTATATAACACAGGTAACCTGTATATATATTACCTTTTTTCAGTTTATACAATATGCAGGCCTATAAGGCAAGTTAAATCAATAAGTAACAGGGGCCTCTCTTTTCTATGAATTATTTGCCTCAAAATATATCCGGGACACTGTAATTTAAAACTTTTTTAGTAGACAATCATCTTATAGCAACCGATTACCTTGCAATCGGGCACTTTAAATCCTATATATGTTTGTCGTTTAAGTCAGTTTTTTCACACCCAATATGTTGGAAGTAGCTTCCAACTAGTTATAAAGGAGTCTTAAAGATATGTCGGATCAGGAATTACAGGTCAAGGTCATTGCCGAATTGAAAACCGTGATGGACCCGGATTTAAACAAGGACATCGTGAGTCTGGGTTTTATCAAAAATATGAACGTCACAGGTGGTAACGTGAAGTTTCAGGTGGAATTGACCACTCCAGCCTGCCCGGTGAAGGAACAACTGAAAACTGAATGCGAAACCAAGGTCCGTGCCGTTGACGGGGTGAAAAATGTGGAAGTGGAAATGACTGCCATGGTTCGGCCGGCAGAACACAGTCAGCCCATCCTAGAAAATGTGAAAAACATTATCGCGGTGGCCAGCGGTAAAGGTGGCGTTGGTAAATCCACTGTTGCGACTAATCTGGCGATGGCTTTACAGATGACCGGAGCGAAAGTAGGGTTGATGGATGCTGATATTTACGGTCCGAGTATTCCGCAGATGCTGGGTATCCCTATTTCAGCTCCAAAAGGTGGACCCGATAACAAATTTTTTCCACATGAACAATACGGACTCAAGGTAGTCTCTGCGGCATTTCTCTCTAAAGAAGGACAACCTCTCATGTTGAGGGGGCCAATGCTGGGGGGAATCATCCAGCAGTTTTTACAGAATGTTGAATGGGGCGAACTGGATTACTTGGTGATCGACCTTCCACCGGGAACAGGGGATGTTCAACTCACTCTCACCCAGCGTGCGCCGCTTTCCGGTGCGGTTGTTGTGACGACACCGCAGGAAGTCAGTTTAATTGATGCGGAAAAGGGAGTGCGGATGTTTGACAGCGTGAAAGTTCCGATGTTGGGTATCGTTGAGAATATGAGCTACTTTGTTTGTGACGGCTGTGATAAAAAGCATCACATCTTTAAATCTGGCGGTGGTCAAACCCTCGCTGAGAAATTCAAGGTTCCATTCCTCAATGAGATACCTCTGGTGGGCGAGGTGGTGGAGGGGGGCGATAAAGGTGTGCCGGTTATCATGGCAGATCCCTCCTCACCCGCGAGTAAAGCCTATAAAGTTTTGGCAGGCCAGGTGGCAGCGCAATTGAGCATTATTCACTCTCAAGAAGGCAAACCAGCGGCATCTTTTGAACTGGCGTGGAAGGAATAATTCGACTACCAGTGAGTTTTTAACTGCGTCCCGAGGATGTCCACGTTTAATAACCTTTAATAGGATGTCCCGCAAATTTTAGCGGGGCCATTTTAATATGACAGAAGAAAGCTCAACCAGTACTACAGACCCAGCACCGAAGGGTATTCGCCAGATCAGCCCCACCGCGTTGGGAATCACCTGGACCGATGGTCACGAATCGATTTATGGTGTCAGGCACCTGCGCGAGAATTGTCCTTGCGCCAGTTGCATTGACGAATGGACAGGAGTAAAAAGGCTCGACCCGGCAACGATTCCAGAAAATATAAAACCTGTGAATTTGAAGTCTGTCGGACTCTACGCCCTCCAGTTTTTCTGGAACGATGGACACGATACCGGATTCTACTCGCATAAACTGATGCGAAAGTTGTGTCAATGTATCGATTGCCGATATGATAAAGACGTTGTTACAACTTAGAGCTTGTCAATTGGACGGATATGTTGCATTCTATACGGGTGACAGAGGAGTATATAATGGATAACCCACCAATCAAGTCCTCATTTAAAAGAGAGTTTTGTCGGCACGGAAATGCTGTGACTCTCGATTATGATATTGGCATCGAGCACTGCCCTTACTGTGGTGCGCTGGGCCATTACAATATCGATGTCGATCAAATCGAATGGACCCTCCCCGAATATCTGCAAAAGCAGGAATTCAATTAGGATTTATATTCACCCTTGTACTTATTTCATGTGAATAACGGAGTAATGATATCCCGTTTCTTCAGGCGGATTTTTTATGCCCATTTTTTTAATCTTGTGAGCCAGAGTAGCCGGTTGAGTTCCGATCAACTCGCCGGCACTTCGTTTCCCATAAACTTTCCAATTAGTTTTTTCGGGTGCCGCCATAATATTTTCTCTTTCTTGCTTTTTTCGATCTTATTCAGAAAAGATTGACGGGGTGAGGGCGGTGGGATACTCAGAGGCATTGGGAATACTGAAACCCACATTCAAATGTTCTTCTGTCGCGAGGATAACAGTACGCTCGATGACGTTTTGCATTTCCCTGATATTTCCCGGCCAGTTATAGGACTGTAATTTCCGGAGATTGCTTTCGGTGAGCTTTTTGGTGTTTTTATTAAGCCGTTTGCAGGCCTGATTTATGAAGTGGGTGGCCAGTAACTCTATGTCATCCTTCCGCTCTCTAAGAGGTGGAGCATTGAGGGGGATGACGCTCAAACGGTAATAAATCCCACTCAATGAAGACTATTTACTCCTCCTAAAATAAAGAAGTTTAAATTTCACCACTAAAAAAGGCACATCAGCCAATGATGCGCCCTTTCCATCAAATGTTGTCCGACTGGATCGGGCAATTAGCTCTTATGAACGTAGTAGTGATCTTCACGTGCTAAGGGTAGTATAGTCCTCTGTAAGGAAACACCAAGTATTAGCAAATGTTATTTAAACTGCACGGAGTGTAATTATAGGATTCTGGTTTTTTAGGTAATGGGGAAAACTTTATTAGATATCAGGTCACGATTGGAATCGCAACCCGTTTTATTTATTGGTTTGTCGATGATGAATTTACTGCCAGATATTATTTTACGATAGTTGACCAGGCAATTCACTTTTATAGCTGCCAAGAAGAACTTGAACGCCGATTCGCTGCTTTTCTTTTTTTCTTGGCTTCTTTAATTTTTAATTTTTTCTTGACAGACGGTTTCATATAAAACCTTCTTTGTTTAAGGTCTTTAAATAAACCATCCTTGTTCAATTGTCGCTTTAAAACTTTTAATGCCCGTTCAACTTGATTTTGATAAACGATTACTTGAGTAATGGGACCCCCCCCTTTATTTAATTGTTAGATTTTATATTTATATCACATTGATGGATCGAAATACATGTTAGAAAGAAAAATAGTTTCTCGGCACTGCAATTACATTTATGTTGTTTTTATGGCACAATTAAAACATAAGCGACCCGACCCCCTAGACCTATGCCAAGTGTTAAACTTATAAAAACTATTTGACAAGGGCGGGGATTCTGGACAGGAAGCAATTTAGCCTGAAGCAAATCATCGCAAATGGCAGGATGGCAACTTTTTATCGAATGCCAGCAAGCACATTCACGGTATGATCAAGTTTTAACTGACCTAAAATTGGGCCGATGGATCTGCTTGCCATTTCTAAAGAAAAACAAACAAGATTAGGAAAAAAATGGTCATCAGAATGATAAATCCGACTGGATACCATTTTACAAAATAATCTCCAGCCTCTTTATTGTCCTCGCCTTCGCGCAGGAACTTAAACCCTTGATGATATGCGCTGTATAAATTCATAACAACCCCCTTTTTCTTAAATATGGGTTCTATGGTAGTGGTTTGCAAGAGGGTTAAGAAGAATTTTGGCCGCTTGCTCTTTTGAGCGGAGCAGTTGTGAATGCTAGAAACAAATATAAGGTCCAATCGTTATTTTGCAACTGATCCAGAAGTAAAAAAACCGCCCACGGACAAGTCAGTGGGCGGTTAGGTGCTACTATGCTTCATTTGTTCAAATGGGAGCTTGAAAGCGCCTGTAGTCTTGTTTTAAGATACTGATTATATGCATTTTATTCCCCCTAGTTTCAATAATTCTTTACCCAGAACGCTACCCAAAACAAAAAAATGACCTAGCTATAATAGCTAAGTCATTGTAATTATTGGTCGGGATGAGAAGATTTGAACTTCCGACCCCTTCGTCCCGAACGAAGTGCGCTACCAGGCTGCGCTACATCCCGCTAAATCTACTATTTCTTATTGTAAAAAAAACCTTTCAAATATCTCCAAATCAATATAGATCCGATGGCATTTCTAAGTGACTTGAATTTACTGCTTCCGCCAAGACATTTTTGACAGTAGGGATGAGCCACCTTATTATTCATGAATCCTTCAACGGTATCTATTATTGATCTGGCGTTCAATAACTCAACAATTGGTTTTTCAAAAACGTTACCAGCAGTAGTTTTGCCGTCAAAATCTTTACAGCAGTATGTCATATCGCCATTAACGAGAATCGCGAAATGATCTGTCAGTGCACTGCAGTAGCCTATTTGGGTGGGAACGGTTTCTTCGCCAACAAAAGCATTGCCCCATGTATCCAATACATAAGTTTCAAAATAAAGGTTCGGAACAATTTCTACAACATTCCACTTGAAGGCTGATAAACCTGAAATCCTTTTTTGCACGGCCCGTTTGTCAGCCGCAGTAATACCAGGCGTTACATTCAATATCTCATTTGCCCAGTAGGCGAAGGTGTGACGAAGCTCATTGGTATTGTTTATTACGTTCATTGTGCCAAGGGACCAGTCTTCTCCGGGGACCTCGGACTTGAATACAGTACTAAGAAAATGAACTTTAATCTTTGGTGGGGATTTCTGACGTAAACAAGCGCTGAGAAATTCAAGAATTCGATCCTTGTACTGTTCAAAATCCATCTTTCTGGACTTTCGTGTCTTGAAAGACTCCTCATCGGGAGTTTGCAGGGATACATTTATCTGGGAGACAGTTGCCTGCTCAATCTTTATGGCAATGTCTTCTTCAAGATAAGTTCCATTGGTGGTGATTCCCGTTTTCACACCCAAGTGAGCGGCATGATCAAGAATCTCAAAAAACCGTGGGTGCATAAACGGTTCGCCCATCACGTGGAATGTAATTTTTTCGCTTAGATTATATTCCGCCACCTGATCGATGATTGCGCAGACACGATCAAATTCCATATATTCATATTTGCGTGTCATTTCCTGTTTCGGGCAGAAAGTACAGTCAAAATTACAAACGTTGGTCAATTCTATATGGATGCGTTGCAGGGGAAATTGAACCAATTCACCGATGCGACCGGGAACTGATTTGATTTCTGGTTGCGCTGTAGTAGGCATATTTATAAAAAGGAATTATTATTTGTCCCAAACGTAGCGATTTATGCTTTCGCTGGTAAACGATTTGTTTGTGACTTCACGAGTAACATCATTAGACTTGCATTCAGGGCAGGAAACTTTCTTTTTATCAACTTCTGAAATTTTCATCTCTACCACAAAAGGTTTTTTGCATTTTTTACAAAGATGGTCGTAATGCGGCATTGCGGTTTCTCCAAAATTTTAAAGAGTACAGTAGTTTTTATTTCAATGCAACGAGTCCGGCAAAGTTGTTCCACTTGAAAAATACATCGACAGTTTTGAATCCAGCTTTCTCAATGAGTGCTATGGTTTTACTCAATTTCCAGGGTATGAGAACATTTTCCAGCGCATCTCTTTTTTTGGATATTTCTATTTTCGAATACCCATAACCATGCTTGAAGTCGTGATGCATCTCAATAAATGTTTCGCTCAGGCGCTCATCTTCACTCAAAACCTTTTCATTGAGAATGAATCCGCCTCCATGAACTAATGAAGAATAAATTTTCTCAAGCAGAAACCTTCGACCCTCCGGAGCGATGAATTGAAGTGTGTAATTCATCACAATTGCACATGCGGGGTTGAAGGAAAATGAATTGTTGAGATCGGCTTCCACAAAATTCACGGAACTGGAATTCCTGCCCAGTTTTTCACGGGCCTTATTGATCATAGCAGGGGAATTATCTACGCCAATGATCCTTAGTCCTGTGAGGTCTGGAACCGCTTTGACTAGCGGCGCTAATAATGAACCCGTAGAACAACCCAGGTCGTAGATACAGGAATCCGGTTTAGCCAGGCGCTTGCACCACTCAACGGTTAGGTTCTGGCATTCGCGATAAAGCGGAATACTACGCTCCAGCATATCATCAAACACCTCTGCGACCTTGTCGTTGAACTCAAACTTTTCAGGACTTTTTTCATCCTGAAAAAGAGTGTCGCGGTTCTTTAAATCGTTGTCCCTCTCAATTCGTTCCCGTCGTGTTGTGGGCCGGACTGAGGGGAGCCTGGAAGACGTAGTCATAATTATGGGCCGGGTATCTCACTGGAACCCAATGGGCCTGATTTAGTTTTAAATAAAAGTTTATTAACTGCATTGATATAAGCAAATCCGCTCGCTTCAATTGTGTTCACACCGACTCCTTTGCCCAAAACCTCGCGGTTCTCGCTAACCACGCGTACTGTAACTTCTCCCTGTGCATCGGTACCCTTGGTTTTAGACATGACCTGGTATTCAAGCAGTTTGCAGGAGATTCCTGTGATACGATCAATAGCGTTATAGATAGAATCGACCGGGCCATCACCGCTTGCCGTTGCCTCATGTCGCTTGTCATCCCTGCTGACTAATACCACCGATGCTTCAGGCGTCATTCCACTTTCAAATGAACACTTCAAACTTTCGAGTTTGTAGGTGATTAAATCATCTTCCGAAAATTTCTGCTTTTGAATAAGGGAAAGTATATCCTCCTCAAAGAGGTCCTTTTTTTCATCAGCAAGAATTTTTAAATCCGTGAAAACCTGATTCAGTTCGGCATCTGTTAATTTGTAACCCAGGCTTTTGATTTTGCTGTCGAGTGCGTTTCGGCCTGAATGTTTGCCAAGGACTAAATCAGCCTCTTCGAGTCCGATATCTTTAGGATTCATTATTTCGTAGGTATCTTTTTTCTTCAGGTAGCCGTCCTGGTGGACACCTGACTCATGGGCAAAAGCGTTTTTGCCCACAATCGCTTTGTTGCGTTGAACGAAAAACCCGGTCAAGGAGCTGACCAATTTACTGCAAGCCAAAATGTGTTTTGTGTCGACACCCGTGTTGGCGCCATAAAATTTATGACGGGTTTTGAGTGCCATGACAATTTCTTCCATCGCGGCATTGCCGGCCCGTTCACCTATGCCGTTAATGGTGCACTCCACTTGTCGGGCTCCCGCTTTTACTGCCGCGAGTGAGTTGGCGACAGCCAGTCCAAGATCATTGTGGCAATGAACGCTAATAATGGCATCGTTTATATTGCTGACATTTTGCCTAAGATGAGAGATGAGTTCCGCGAATTCTCCAGGTACTGCATAGCCCACAGTATCAGGGATATTGACCGTTTTCGCTCCTGCATCAATGGCAGCTGAAACAACGTCACATAAAAAATCGGGTTCCGTGCGAGATGCGTCCTCGGGGGAAAACTCAATATCATCACAGAATTTCCTGCTAAACTTAATGGCATCCGTGGCCATTTTGATAATTTCAGCCTTGCTCTTTTGTAGTTTGTGATCGCGGTGCGTTTTTGATGTGGAAAGGAAAATATGAATCCTCGGCGATTCAGCTTTTTCCAAAGCGCGTGCGGCAGATTCAATATCCTTTTCAAGGGCGCGTGCCAGTCCGGCTATCGATGAACCTCTGATTTCATTTGCAATTTCTTTCACAGAGTTAAAATCCCCTGGAGAAGCGACAGGAAATCCGGCTTCGATCACATCTACCCTCAGGAGGGAAAGTTTTCTGGCTATCTCAAGTTTTTCCTTTCGGTTTAAACTTGCGCCAGGACACTGTTCCCCGTCCCGCAAGGTTGTATCGAAGATAATGAGCTTCTCTGAAGACATTTTTTAACTAACTCCTTTTAAACATAATATTTCGAAAATGATCCGGTTGAGATCAGTCAAGGGCTGCCATAACTTTGAATCCAGCCTGTTCAATTTCATCCACGACTATTTGAGTTTCGCAAAGATCAAGACGGAACGCGTAGACCTCTTTTTTACAATCGTATTCATCGGACGCAACATCTACACTTATAATACTCAGGTCATGGTCAGTAATTATTTTAGTTACTTTTTTCAGGTCCTTTTCGTTGCTTCCAATGGCAACGTCAATTCTTGAACTGGAGTGAAGGATGCCCATCATGTCAATAAATAACCCAAGCATGTCCATGATGGATATGATCCCCACCAATTTATTATTTTCAACTACCGGAAGTGCGCCAATTTTGTTTTGATAGATTGTTAAGGCTGCGTCTTCAATGTTAGTTTCTTTGTGAACCGTCAAGGGACCCAGTGTCATGTGATCTTCAATTTTCATCTTTCCTGGAGCACTCTCCATTTTTCCATTGGGTTTTTGGTTTGTGAACGCACCACGGATATCACTTTCTGTAATGATTCCAATTAATTTCCCTCTTTCTACCACCGGTAAATGCCTGATGGAATGCTTCACCATTGTTTTTTGGGCATCAATCAGTGATTTATCTTTTTTGATGGTGAACGGTTTGGTGACCATTACATCTTCAACAATCATTCTGATCTCCTGAATTGGATACGAGTGGGTACAAAAAGGTAATAAATAAACACCGTGAATGCTTGGAACTGGACCGAAGCGTGAACTCAATTTGAGTCCATTATAAGGTAACCCGCAGGTGAAAAATATAACTTTGGGGTGGGTGACTCATGAGCTTACGACATTATATTTTTACCAGATTTTGACCCTAGATTACAGGTATTTAAGACTTGAACAGCCATTATTTTTTCGGACTCTGTATGTGGGCCAGATTGGTTTGTTTTTATGATTGGTTAATATTAAATTTTCATTTTTTGTGAATTTAGTTAAAATACAAGGATTCAATATATTTGGAAAATCGTGCATTGAGCAGATTTCCTTTTCATGGAGGATAGATCGCCGCATTCTGGGCTAGATATGCCTTACGCTAAAAAAAGTATAAAAAAGAAGCTAAATTGTGTATAAAAACTATTCATGTGGCCTTGGCTGGTTTTTAAACTTCAGTTAATCTTTTAAAATCAAAGGATTGCCTTTTAGGTATGCAAATTGCTCTTACTGTACCTCCTACCTGCGCAGGGCGGAGGTAATTACTATTTCTATTCATCCTATTAATTTATCGATATTTAAGATTATACATTTTTTCTGTCATGTCATTTCCAAAAAAACAGGGTCTTTATGATCCCGCCAATGAAAAAGAGAACTGCGGAATAGGGTTTGTGGTCAATATGAAGGGCGAGCGTTCTCATGAGATAGTTCTTCAGGGAATTGAGATACTCAATAAGCTGGAGCATCGTGGAGCCTGTGGCAGTGACCCGCTTACGGGCGATGGAGCTGGACTGTTGATCCAGATGCCACACAAGTTTTTTCAATCTCAGTGTGCCAAGCTTGATATCGATTTACCCGAACCCGGTAAATATGGCAGCGGGCTGGTCTTCTTCCCCAAAGATGTGCGCATCCATTCCTTCCTTGATATTTTTAATAAGTCCATCAAGGAAGAAGGTCTTTCATTACTAGGATGGCGCAAGGTCCCTGTTGACAATACCACTATAGGGCGTGTTGCCAGGGACGCGGAACCGGAAATCTGGCAACCTTTTATTGGGCAAGGTGACGAAACTATAAATCAGGATGAGTTGGAGCGCCGACTTTACAGAGTTAGAAAGCAGGTCGGTAAAGAGATTCACTACTCTGGAGAGGCTGAGTTTTTTGTTTCGTTTTATATCTGTAACCTGTCCACCAGAACTTTCTGTTATAAAGGGCAGTTGATGTCCACTCAGTTGGAAACGTATTTTTTAGATTTAAACGATCCTGAACTCGACTCCGCTTTGTCTCTTGTGCATTCACGCTACAGCACCAATACTTTTCCTTCCTGGGGACGCGCCCAGCCAATGCGGTTTATTGCTCACAATGGTGAGATTAACACGGTACGCGGTAATCACAATTGGATGCGGGCCAGGGAGGCTATGTTTGAAACGGAACTCTTTCCGGAAGTGGATAAAGTTCTCCCGGTCATAGCTCCGGGTGGAAGTGACTCGGCAGATTTTGACCATGCCCTGGAGATGCTCGCTATGACAGGACGTGCACTCCCTCATGCGGTGATGATGATGATTCCTGAACCGTGGACGGGACACGAATCTATGAGCGAAGAGAAAAAGGGTTTTTATGAATTCCACGCTTCCATGATGGAACCCTGGGATGGTCCTGCTTCTATCGCTTTCACAGATGGGGAAGTTATTGGCGCGGTGCTGGATCGAAACGGTCTGCGGCCTTCCCGCTATATAGTTACCAAAGACGATCTTGTTGTGATGGCATCTGAAGTGGGTGTTCTGCCAATTGATGAGGCTAATATCGCTTTCAAGGGGCGGCTGCAGCCGGGTAAAATGTTTCTTGTAGATATTCGTGAAGGCAGGATTATCGCAGACGATGAAATTAAAAAGCGGTACGCTACGCAGAATCCTTATACAAAATGGGTTAAGGATAATCAGGTCAACATAGAAGACCTACCTGCGGTTGACGAATCTTTTGAAGTGGACACGAAAACCTTACGCAGTCGGCAGATCGCGTTTGGCTATACCGCCGAGGATATCAAGTTTATTCTTTCTTCAATGATTGCGCGGGGGGAAGAAGCGACTGGTTCCATGGGCAACGATACGCCGCTTGCTGTACTCTCTCAACGCCCTCAACTACTGTTTCAATACTTCAAACAACTGTTCGCACAGGTAACTAATCCGGCGGTCGATTCCATCAGGGAAGAACTGGTGATGAGTATGGATATCACCCTGGGCAAAGAGCGAAACCTGCTTGCGGAATCACCAGAGCACTGTCGCAAGCTCAAGCTATCACATCCTATTTTAACTTGTGAAGAACTGGCTAAAATTAAAGCTCTGGACCAGCAAGGGATGAAAACAGTTGTTCTATCCACGGTCTTTAACGTTGCTGATGGAAATTCAGGGCTTGAAAAAGCGATGGCGCGGTTGTGTCTTAGCTCATCCAAAGCTGTTGAGGATGGAGCGACCATCATTGTACTTTCTGACCGGGATATGGATGCCGAACATGCGGCAATACCCAGCTTGCTGGCAGTCTCTGGGCTTCATCACCACTTGTTGCGTGAAAAAACCAGGACTCGTGTGGGACTGGTCATTGAGACTGGTGAGCCGAGGGAAATGATGCATTTTGCGTTACTCATCGGTTATGGCGCTGGCGGGATATGTCCATACCTGGCTTATGCAACGGCTATGGAAACGGCGAAGGAAGATATTTTTGTTAAAGATGTTGATCAGGGAGTGGTCGTTTCTAATTTCATTAAATCCACTCGTAAAGGATTATACAAGATCATTGCGAAGATGGGGATATCCACTATCCAGAGTTATCGGGGAGCGCAAATTTTCGAAGCGGTTGGTTTGGGAGACGATGTTATTGAAAAATACTTTACCGGTACGCCTTCAAGAGTAAATGGAGCCGCGCTCAATGTGATCGCAAGAGAAACTTTGGAGCGGCACCAAGCTGCTTATGGAAAAGTTCATCATGTTCCGGCAGTCCTCGATGCCGGAGGAAACTATCATTGGCGACGAGGCGGAGAGGAGCACATGATGAATCCTGAATCAATTGCTCTCCTGCAACACGCGACGCGATCCAATAACTACTCAACATTTAAAAAGTTTTCCCATCAGGCAGATGAAGAAAATACCCGGCGTTGTACTTTGCGCGGATTATTGAAGTTCAAGAAAAGGAATTCGATTCCCATTGACCAGGTCGAGCCGATCTCGGAAATTACCAAACGGTTTTGTACCGGAGCGATGTCTATAGGGTCGATTTCACGGGAAGCACATGAAACCATAGCCATTGCCATGAACAGACTTGGTGGCAAAAGCAATACGGGAGAGGGCGGAGAAGATCCGGACCGTTACACTCCAGATTCAAATGGTGACTCCCGTCGTAGTAGTATCAAGCAAGTTGCTTCTGGCAGATTTGGTGTTAATAGTTATTACCTCACCAACGCCGATCAAATTCAGATTAAAATTGCACAGGGCGCCAAACCGGGCGAGGGTGGGCAGTTGCCGGGACACAAGGTTTCTGAGTATATCGCCCAGCTCCGAAACTCCACTCCAGGAGTTACCTTAATTTCTCCGCCACCGCACCACGATATTTATTCCATCGAAGACCTGCAACAATTGATTTTTGACTTGCACAACGCAAACCCAACTGCTGATGTGAGCGTAAAGCTGGTGGCCGAGGTAGGGGTGGGAACGATCGCGGCGGGTGTGTCCAAAGCGAGAGCGGAAGGCGTTCTTATCAGTGGGCATGATGGCGGTACCGGGGCTTCGCCTCAAACCTCTATTAAACACGCGGGATTGCCGTGGGAACTGGGACTTTCGGAAACTCAGCAGGTTCTCGTGTTGAATGATCTTCGCGGGCGGATTCGCGTGCAGGTGGATGGGCAGTTTAAAACCGGACGCGATGTTGTTATCGGTGCGCTTCTGGGGGCCGATGAAATAGGGTTTTCTAGCGTCGCGCTTCTCACGATGGGATGTATCATGATGCGCAAATGTCACTTGAACACCTGCTCTGTAGGTATCGCTACACAAGATCCTGTACTGCGAAATAGATTTTCCGGGTCGGCAGACCACATAGTTAACTTATTTACCTTTATCGCTAGGGAAGCTCGAGAAGTGATGGCCGAACTCGGTATCCGCAAATACGATGAACTCATCGGACGAGTTGATTACCTGGAAGCAGACAACGCCATTGAACATTGGAAATCCAGTGGTGTTGACGTATCAAATATTCTCTATAAGCCAGTGATGCCTGCATCTGTGGCAACGCGTAATGTTTGCAAACAGGATCTAAGTGTTGACCTGGATAATGCCCTTGACCACCAATTGATAAAGGAAAGTGCCAGGCCGCTGGAGAGTGGGGAAAAGATCAATCTGGATATCAACATAGGAAATACTCACAGAGCAGTCGGCGCAATGCTCAGTTATGAGATCTCCAAAAAGTATGGTGGAGAAGGATTGCCAGAAGATACGATTAATATAAATTTTAAAGGCTCAGCGGGCCAGAGTTTTGGCGCGTTTCTGGCGAGAGGAGTTACTTTCAACCTGGCTGGTGACGCTAACGATTACGTCGGCAAAGGACTCTCAGGCGGAAATATTATTGTCCGTCCACCACCAGAATCTACCATTGTTCCAGAGGATAATATTATTGCGGGGAACGTGATCCTTTATGGCGCGACCGCGGGAAAATTATTTTTGCGCGGCGTGGTTGGTGAACGATTTTGCATTCGTAACAGTGGCTGTCATGCTGTGGTTGAAGGTGTTGGCGATCATGGTTGTGAATACATGACGGGTGGAGTCTCGGTTATCCTTGGAGAAACAGGAAGAAATTTCGCCGCAGGAATGAGTGGCGGCATTGCTTACGTGTTAAATCGTAATAACCTGTTTGATGCCCATTGCAACAAAGAGTTAGTCGATCTAGTAGCTGTTGATGAAGATGACGATATCAACTTATTGAAGAAACTGATTCAAGAGCATCATTTGTATACGGACAGTACTGTTGCAAAAAAAATCCTTGATGAATGGGAAGAAACCTTGCCGCAGTTTGTCAAGGTGTTTCCAAGGGATTATCGGCGGGTACTGGAAGAAAGAAAACTCAAGAAACTTGAAGAGGTCACATGATGAGCGCTTATAAAATATTCATGCCGTTTGAAAAGGTGACTGTTGTTTCTAACGCATCTACTGAATGGAGGTTGTTTGATGGGTGCTATTAAAGGTTTCATGCAGTATGAAAGGGAGGTACCTGCTTCCCGTCCTGTTGATGAACGGTTGAAGGATCATCAGGAGGTTTATACGCCTCTTCCTGAAAAAAAATATAAAGAGCAGGGGGCTCGTTGCATGGATTGTGGAGTCCCTTTCTGTCAAAGTAATACCGGGTGTCCATTGGGGAATATGATCCCGGACTGGAATGATATGGTCTATCGGGGTAGGTGGAAAGAAGCTCTGGCCCTATTGCTCAAGACAAATAACTTTCCAGAATTTACTGGGCGAGTTTGTCCCGCACCCTGTGAAGGAGCATGTGTCCTGGGGATCAACGAATTGCCAGTGACCATTTGTAATATTGAAGAAGCTATTGTAGATAATGGATTTGAGAAAAATTACATAACGCCAAAACCGCCGCAAAATAAAACTGGAAAACAGGTTGCTGTTATTGGGTCGGGTCCCGCTGGTTTGGCCTGTGCCGCTCAGCTCAATGAGGCAGGGCACCTGGTAACCGTTTATGAGAAGGCTGATCGGGCTGGCGGACTTCTGATGTACGGGATTCCTCATTTCAAACTTGATAAGAAAGTGGTCAAGCGCAGAGTCAAGTTAATGGAAGATGAAGGAATTATTTTTCGTACCGGGATTAATGTTGGTGTGGATGTTCCTCTTGAAACAATAAGAGATAACTTTGATGCGGTTGTGCTTTGTGGTGGATCAGAGAAGTCTCGCGACCTTCCAGTTGAGGGACGTGATTTGGATGGTATTCATTTTGCGATGGATTTTCTGCCTCAGCAAAATAAACGTAATGAAGGGGATACCATCCCTGATGATATTTCTATAACGGCAAAAGATAAAAATGTTTTGATCATTGGAGGAGGTGATACTGGCTCGGACTGCCTTGGTACCTCCCTCCGCCAGGGAGCAAAGAATGTGTATCAATTTGAATTACTGCCGCAACCTCCTGAAACACGTGGGATGACCAACCCCTGGCCCGAATGGCCCAGGGTCATGCGTGTCAGTTCATCCCACAAGGAATCAAAAGCTGATGTGACAGACTATTGTGTTTCCACCAAAAAGTTCACCGGTGAAAATGGCAGGGTGAACAAAGTACACGCTATCCGTGTGAAATTTGGTGATCCTGACCCCAGGACAGGTCGCCCTCAAATGCTGGAGATTGCGGGTTCTGAGTTTGAGCTTGATGTTGATCTGGTGTTACTTGCCATGGGGTTCGTGCATCCGGTTCACGAAGGTATGATCAAGGAGCTTGATGTTAAACTCGATGGTCGTGGAAATGTGTGGTGTGATGAAAATAAAATGACCAGTGTTGATGGCATCTTCACCGCCGGAGATATGACTCGCGGTCAATCACTGGTGGTTTGGGCCATTGCCGAAGGACGAGAAGCCGCACGAAGCGTTGACAAGTACCTCATGAAATCCACAAGCCTCCCCCATAGTCAGTTTCTTAAATAATACACCTGCAATTCAATTTATTTAATAGGTAATGTGTTCCTCTTGCAGTTACTTGTTATCTTGCTACCAGGTTCTAAGTCTGGGGTTGCCAAAATAGTGAACCAAATCTCTCACTGATAACACCCCTACTATCTCATCATTTTCTGTGACTCCCTGATGTCGACCTTTGTTTACAGCCATAAAATGGTTTATTTAAAAGGAATATTGGATGGCGGAGTTTTATAAATGTCTTTTTGCGGAACACATTTTAAACAGCAATAGGGGAGATTCAGGCAATGTGTGGCCTTTTACTGTTTGCTATCATTATTAGATGGGCTGGGCACCCTTCTTTGCAATCACTGCTACCAAATCGGCGAAAAGGGAACGATGATGAAGTGGTGCTCATGAGTGCTCGAATAATAGCGCACTCTTGTTCAGGGTGGTCAGGCAGAATAATTGTGTTCATGATTTTGGCAGTTTGGTGAGTAGTAATCCGGTCAATGTGCCAGTGGATGGGTTTGACTCGT
>PVBE011928335.1_pt1 | contig 23070 bp, 16 predicted proteins | sample 1631181 | NCBI WGS metagenome assembly PVBE01 (sample SAMN08397723, study PRJNA350692) | Marine metagenome, whole genome shotgun sequencing project. | isolation source: water | place: Pacific Ocean | collected 2012-04 | reverse complement strand
GGTGAGCGTCTTGTTGGCGGCCAGCACCTCTTTCAACTTAGCCCGCTGGTTCTTAGTCAGGTTGACCGCATTCTTCAGGAGTACGTAGCGGCTGCCCTTGAGTACGGCTTTGCCTTCGGCGTCGGCTTTTACGTATTCGGCGAGGCTGACCTTGTCGATCACCAGCCCGAAGCTGCGCACCAGGTGGAACATGTCGTAGACGATGAAACTCACCCCCGAGCAGTCAAAGAAGGTCGACGATCTATGGGACAAGTCCTACGCGGACGCCCAGAAGAACCCCAAGAGCAAGTTCAACATCTATCGTGCGGCGCGATCGAATGCAATTGAGAAAATCCTCACTGAAGAGCAGCGCAAGCAGGTAATGAAAATGCAGAGCAACCCGCACGGCGGCAAGATGGGAAGCAAGACCACCATACCCATGCCGCCGATTAGGCAGACCGCACTGATATATTACGCCTGTTCTTCTGCAGATACCGACGGAGTCTGATCGGCTTCTGCGTCACCGCCAACGGCCCACGATGCGTCATCGGTCCAGCTCTGCTTCCTGGCCCACTGCCTGCTGCTCGACCTGAACAGCGCCACGATCAACCCCACGGTCAGCAGCGTCACCGGAACAAACCAAGCCGCCAGCGTTAGCTTCATGGCGCTGGTCATTGTAATTGACGTGGGGTGAATATCGGGCATGAGACGAACCGACAGCCACACCAGCGGAACATCCAGGAACGCCGCCACCGCATATACGGAACTGATGGTGGCGCGTCGCTCGGGAGACTCGATCGCCGGGCGAATGATCAGATAAACCACATACAAGAGCCACAGCATCAGGCTGAACGTCAACCTCGGCGACCAGGTCCACCAGACGCCCCAGGCCGCATGCCCCCAGATCACTCCGGTAATGAGCACTACCGTACACATCAAAGCCGCCACCTTGGCTGCCGCTGCTGCGAGATGATCCCACATCATTCGTCGCTGCCAGAGGTATCCGATCCCACCCACAAACGCCACAAAGCACGCCAGGAAAGCATTTATCGCCGAGGGAAGGTGCACGTAGAAGAGCTTCTGGATGGGCCCCATCGTTCTTTCCACCGGCGTGTAGGTGAAGAGCATCGCGGTGACGGCAGCGAAAGAAACCGCCACGACCAGCCAGAAAACACACACCATCGTCTTGGATCTTGCAAACATGGGTTCATTCCTAGGGCTCGAGTATGCGCTCAAAAGCCAGCCAACTGACTACGAGATATACTCCGTCAAAAGCAAAAAGGATGCCCAGTCCCTGGGCATCGAGAGGGTGACCCTCGGCGAACATGCCTATCAGCATCTTCGTCGAGGTGACCACAAGCGGGAGGCATATCGGAAAGACCAGAATCGCCAGCAATCCGCCCTGCAGGCGAGAAGAACTTGTCGCCGCAGAGAACAGCGTGCCGACGGCTGCGAAACCGATCATGCTCAACACTGTTACGATAAGGAATCCGCCCGGGGCGGCCGACAGATCAAAATTGAACAGGACAATGGCGACCGGAGTAACCACGCACGCCAGGGTGAACATCAGCGCCAGGTTGCTCAGCAGCTTGCCGGCGAAGATAACTCCTCGATCGATCGGTGCGGCAAGCAGGCCCGCCAGAGCTCCGTCGTGACGCTCTACGGCCATTGTATTTTCGAAACACAACACTCCGCCGAACAGATACGCCACCCACAGTATCGCCGTAGCGCTGAACGCCGGAGCTTTGCCCTGGGCGCTTAATCCCAGACCCAGAACCACGATAATCAGAATACCAAGCATGATCACAAGACCGAGGGTCTGGCGGCTCCGCGCTTCGATACGCAGGTCTTTTGCCGTCAGCAGCATGATCTGTTTCAGCACGCGAATCATCAGCCTGTCATCTCCTTGACCACATCGGCGACTTCTATATCATCGGCCCGTGCTTCCAGCACTCGACAGCCCCGATGCAGCACAGAAACGGTGTCCGCCAACCGCAGGGTCTGGGCGATATCGTGATTTGCTATCACCACCGTCTTGCCCTGTGCCTGGAGCCGACCAAGAAACGCCTCCAGCGCATTGGCTGACGGTACGTCCAGACCGTCGAAAGGCTCGTCGGCCAGCAGCAAATCCGGATCGTGCATCAGCGCCCGGGCGATTGATACTCGCTGGATCATACCGCGGCTTAACGTTTTCACAGCATCGTCGCCCCGGTTTGACAGCCCGACAAGCGCAAGCATTTCTTCGGCCCGGCCGCGAGCATCGGAAACATTGTAGAGACGTCCGAAGAACACCAGATTCTCCATCGGCGACAAGTCTCGATAGAGCATTGGCTGGTGGGAGATAATGCCGATCTGCGAGCGGATACCGCTGGAATTGACGCCGATCTTTGAACCGAACAGCTCAAGGGTCCCGCTGCTGGGGGGCATGAACGTGGCGAGCACTTTCAATAGCGTGCTTTTTCCGGCTCCGTTGGCGCCGAGGATCGCTACAGTTTGTCCGGTCGATACGTTCAGATTGATGTCTCTGAGGATGAGCCTGTCGTCGAGTCTGAGGCACAGAGCGTCGGTGCGGACCGCCGCCGGACGATCGACGTCAGTCGGATCGCATCGGGACTCGGATTGTTTCTCCGTAGCGCTCATTGGAAGCGATTATCCTCAGACCGCGTCGACCTCCAACTCGGGCCTGCGGATCAGGAGGACCACGACGCACATGATAACAAGTATCAACCCTCCCAGCGCGGCCAATATCTTAGGGACAGACGACACCTTCGCCAACGGACGCGACAGACCGTCTAGGACAAACGATATCTTCTGACCGGTGGAGATGTCAGGGAGTATGTAAGACTGCATCTCCCGGTTCCGAACGTTGAAAACATCGCCGGGCATGAGAGATTTGCTGCTGAACCCCTTGGTGTCCCTGGGGACGAAGATCAGCAACTGCTTCGATGGCGCCGGGGCGACGAGATTGACATCAACTCTGCCGTCGGGCGCAGGTACGGTGTAGCCCATCTTAAGCTGCGACATTCCGGGAGTAATCGGAGCCTTACTGAGCAGGCGCCCGTCGACAATCTCGGCGCAGCATTCGTGCAGTCCGCCGCTCATATGATCTATCTTCGTCACGCCTTCAGGCAACGACAGGGCGACGGAAGTGCGGCGTCCGTCAGCATCTGGCGCGCCGAGGTAGGCCGAATCGGCGCTGTTGCGTACGGCGAGCGTTTCGACAACTTCCAGTCCGCCGGTCTGGGCCGGCTGAATGATAAGATGCCACATCGCCACTTCCCACTGCGGATTCTTGTCACTGGTTTCGAAAACCGTGATGTTCATCTCCTGAGTGGTGTGACCGGCGTCCATCACCGCGCCGTCTTTGGTATAGGACGTTCCGCCGTGCTTGATAAACACCCTCGGGCGGAACGGAGGGACCATGGGCAGATCTTCTACTGTGACAGCGCCGTAAGCGTCGAGTTTCGTCTTGATCGTACGCATCTTGCCGCCATGCCCGTAAAGCTCCACGATCACTTCGTCGTAGGCTATTTTCGGTCCGCCCTTGGTGCCCTGAACGGCTTTGATGGCGATTGAACCGGTGGCGGCTAGCTGCTCCAGTTCAGTCATATCAGGCATTTCGCCGACGGCGGGTTTGCTGGTCGGCTTGCTGGTCGGCTTGGCGGGCTGGGTGGACGTCCTCGGACCGTGCGGCTCGACCGCCAGGACCGACGAGGACAACAACAGGAGTAATGCTGCAAATGTTAACTGCTTCATTGTGGCGCCTCGGGGCAAACCGCAGCGGGAGCTTCGGTAGGATCTGAGTTAGGAACCGCCTGTCCGGTTCGCCGACGCCCGGGAGCAACCAGGCAGATCAACGACCCTAATGACATCGCAATTCCACCGATCCATATCCACGAAAGTAGTGGATTGATCAGCACTTTAATATGCACCGTATCACCTTGCCATCCGGCGAGGATAACGTAAACATCCTCCACCAAACTGGTTCGAACGGCGACTTCACTGTTGGCTTTTGAGGATTTATTGTACTGGCGTCTCTGCGGGCGGAGAATGAACTCGTCCTTATCGGTGCTCGAAACGCCTATGCGGGCCTCGCCGGCCATGTAGTTGGCCTCGGTAATCTCCTCCAGACCGTCCAGACGCACGTTGTACTTTCCGACCTGCTCGACCTGATCGGGCTTCAAAGCCAGCGACTTACTGACCCCGCGGCTGGATCCGGCGACGCCGACAACTATCATGATCATGCCGAGATGCACGAGTTGCCCGCCCCAACGTCTTACCGCCGACGGCCCTAAGGATCCAACTGTGCGAATAACATCCTCAGTAATACAGGTGACTGCGAAAGCCGCGATCGCAGCGCTGACCATCGCCCAAACCATCGGGCCAACACCGCCTCCGGTGGCGAGTTCCTCGCCGCCGGTGTGATGAACCGACCAGATACAGGCCCCGACAACCGCGGCGACTACGGCGATGCCTGGAGCGATAAGCCTCTTGATCAAGGCTCCCTTTGCGTTGACGTAACGGATAAGGGGCCCGACGGCCATCAACGCCGCCATCAACAACGCCATCGGAACTACTACAGTGTTGTAGAATTCTTCGCCCAGCGTGACCGATTCCTTGGCGAACCCTGAACTGAGTATCGGAAATATCGTGCCGACCAGCGTGGTGGCCATTATTATCGTCAGCAGCACGTTGCCGCCGATGAAGGCGCCTTCGTAGCTGACTAACTTATCCAACTTGTGCTCGCTTTTGAGGAGATCGCGCCGCCAGATAATCACTCCAATCGAAACCGAGACGCCCAGGATGAGCATCATCAGGAAGAACTTGCCCACCGATGAGTCTGGAAACGCGTGCACAGACGCTATCACGCCGCTGCGCGTCAGATAAGTCCCGAAAATGCAGAGCAGGAACGTCAGCGGAACCAACCAGGCGTTCCACACCTTAAGCGTACCCCGCCTGTGCTGCAGTATAAGCGAATGTATCAGCGCCGTACCGGTAAGCCAAGGCAGCAGCGAAGCGTTCTCCACCGGATCCCATGCCCAATAACCGCCCCAACCAAGTTCAACATACGCCCACCACGAACCGAGCACTATGCCGATCGTCAGGAACAACCACGAGCCGATCACCCATCTTCGCACCGGCGCTATCCAACGATTGTCGGATCGCCCGCCAATCAGGGCGCCCAGACCCAAAGCAAATGGAACCGCGAAACCCGCGTAACCCATAAACAGTGTCGGCGGGTGAGCGATCATCGCCCAGTGCTGCAGCATCGGATTCATGCCCTGACCATCACCGGGAGCCATTTCGCTCAGGGCGAACGGATTGCTGGTAAACAGCATCAGTGCGGCGAACATTCCGCAAATCACGCCCAGAACGCCTATGGCGGGTCCATGGCTGGCCGGGTCGTCTTTGCGGCCTACTATCACCGCCAGTGATCCCGCAGCCGCCATCATCCACGCCCAGAGCAGCAAGCTGCCCTCGTGACCGGCCCAGAACGCCGACAGTTTGTACTCCACCGGAAGAGCTATCTCGGAGAAACGCACGACATATTCCAGTGCGAACTCGTCGTTCAGGATAGCGTGGACCAGTGCGACGCTGGCGATAGTCAGAAACACGGTGACGGAGTGAATCAACCAGCGAGCGTTACTCAACGCTGCGGCCGATTTGAATCGCCCCGCCCAGATTGACGCCAGAACGGCGCCGCCCGAGGCCAGCACCGCAAAGGCCAAACAATAGTTACCTAACGCAGCTGTATTCATCACGGCCTCTTTTTGCCTTTGCTTTTCATTTCGTCATATTTGCTGGCGCACTTGGTCATAAGTTCAGTGGCCTCGAATACGTCATCTTTGCCTATCCGACCGGCGACAACCACCTCGCCGCCTGGTTCGAACAGGTCCGGGACCACCCCATCATATCGAACCGCTATCCTGGATGTCTCGCCCTGCAGCACAAACTGCGCTTTTGCGCCATTAGCGCCAAGGGCCAGACCTTCCTTGCCCACGAGCCCATGCAGACGCACTCGTTCGTCGCGATATTCCTGGGTCGACATGTAAGAATCGACCGAGAGGTAGTACGATCGGCCGGCGCAGATTCCAGCATACGCTAGATATCCTACCGCTACAGCGAGTATGGAACCGGCGATTATGAGTTTTGTACGCACATTCGTCATAGTAATACCCTTCAGCAACACGCTGATTCCACCCACTACCTGTCAAAGAGCGTGCCATAGCACTCCAGGCAGGGCAAGAAACTTTTCCAGCCTTCAATATCCATCTGCGATTGAAATAGCCGCCAACGCCCAGACAGAGCGGCGAGAACACTAACTGTGACGCCAGATGCCGGCATTTCAGCAAAGCCGAACCAGACATACTGAAAACCCTGTATAATTATCGACCTGACATACGCTATACTAGGTCAGGAGGGTTCAGACCCCACGAAAGGCATACAATACAATGATCGGTATCTCTAAACTTTACTGCGGTACGGTGGAACCGTCCGACGTCTTGCGATATGGGGCGTCAAGCAAGGACCTTCCCAGCCACCTGCTGCAGTTCTCGCAGGACAAGAAGCCCGTAGTCGTATGGAACTGCACGCGCCGCTGCAACCTCAAATGCGTGCACTGCTATTCCCACTCGGCCAACAAGGACTACCCCGGCGAGATGACCACCGACCAGGGCAAGGCGCTGATCGAAGACCTCGCCCAGTTCGGCGCACCGGTTATCCTGTTCTCCGGCGGTGAACCTACGCTGCGAAATGACCTGTACGAACTGGCCGAGTTCGCCGTCGCACAAGGCATGCGAGCGGTAATCTCGACAAACGGTACGAACATCACGCCCGAAGTAGCGTCTCGCCTCAAAGACATTGGCTTGAGCTACGTGGGTGTCTCGCTGGACGGCATGCGCGAGACAAACGACAAGTTCCGAGGCCAGGTCGGAGCGTTCGACGAAGCGCTTGCGGGCATTCGAAACTGTCTCGAAGCCGAGATCAAAGTCGGACTGCGTTTCACCATTAACAAGCGAAACGCCGCCGACATCCCGGAGATCTTCACGCTTCTCGAGGAAGAGAACATCCCGCGCGTCTGCTTCTATCACCTGGTCTACGCTGGACGAGGTACGAAATTAATGGAAGAGGATCTCGACCACGAAGAGACCCGCCGCGTGGTCGACATGATAATCGACCGCACCGCCGACCTGCACTCACGGGGCAAACCCAAGGAAGTGCTGACCGTAGATAATCACGCCGACGGGCCCTACCTGTATCTGCGCAAACTCCGCGAAGATCCCGAACGGGCCAAGGATGTGCTCAAACTCCTGCGAATGAACGGCGGGAACTCGTCGGGCAACGGCATAGGATGCGTATCCTGGGACGGCGCGGTTCACGCGGACCAGTTCTGGCGCCATGTGACATTCGGAAATGTAACCGAAAGGCCCTTCTCCGAGATATGGACAGATACGTCCAATGAGCTGATGGCTAAGCTGAAGAACAAATACCCGCACGTTCACGGACGCTGCGCCTCATGCCGCTTCATGCCGATGTGCGGAGGCAACTTCCGCGTGCGAGCAGAAGCCGCCACCAACGACCTGTGGGCTTGCGATCCGGCATGCTATCTTACCGACGAGGAGATCTCCGGAACCCTGCCCGACGACGACGAATAACAGTCTGCCGCGGGCAACACCGTCCGGATCAAAAGCCAAGGGCCTTGCGAAGACCGCCATACCGGAGGTCTATTTCGAGACTAACGGCGGAAGGCGGAAATCGGGCTGGTCTTTGTACTTCAGTTCCTTCTTACCGCGATACGTTCCGTAGTACGGAGCGTTGGCGTCGATCCAGGTTACGATCTTGATGAACTCGGCCTGGGTGAGCTTGCCCTTGCAGGGGTCTTTCCGTATTTGCCCTACGAGACTGCTGCGGTGCGAACCGCGGGTCAGCGGCGCAGCCGGTCGGAAACCGGCCCGTCCGTAGCGGCAGTCGGCGTAGCTGATAAGCCCCTTGCCGATAATGTTCTCGTAGGAGCGGCTCCACATGCCCGTCAGTTCGCCGGTCAGCACGAGATTGCCTTTCGGACTCTTATCGCCGTGACAGCCGACGCAATGTTTGTCCAGAACAGGTTGAACGTCCGAAGCGTAGTGGACCATTCGCGGACCGGTTTCGCCGGGCTGGGGCCTGAGCTTCTGGGGGGCGTGCTTTATCGCCGTCGGCCTGGCCGCGAGGTTCGGTGCGTTCTTGCGCAGCTCGTGACACCCAATGCATGACCTGCTCTCACCGGGCATTAGGTTTATCAGCGTGGGCATCTGCTGCAGCGCCATGTAGTTCTCGTCCAGCGCGTGGAAGAAGATGTTTTCTTCAGCCGGTACTTTGAACAACGCCGAGCCGTCTTCGTGGACATTCACAACGCCGTAGACCTTCTTGCGGTGGACGTCGACATTCATGCCGACCACATTCATTCCGTGTGCGCCCCAAGGATACTTCAGAACGCCCATAACGCGCAGATACTTCACCCTTCCGCGCTCGATGCCGGTCATGCCCTTGTAAATATCCTGCAGGAACAACGTACCGGTTTTTTCCTTTTTTGCATCGGCTAGTTCGACCGGGGCAAGTTGCAGCGGTTTGCGGCGAGGGCGCAGCGGAATCGGTTCGAGGCAGGACAGCTCCGGATCGGAAATGATTTTCGCCCGATTGCCCCAGGCGTCCAACGCATATATCCCGTACTCAGCTCCACGAGGCTTTTTCTTGCGTTTGTCGGCGGCGTCGCTCTTGCGTACTGGTTTCGGGCCGGTCTTGTGCGCAGCCAGGAAGAACTTCTCCGAGAACGGGTACGGGTCCATGAAGAAGCCGAACTTGTATATCGGGTGCCCCATGCAGGGGTATCCGATCTCGGGAGTCAGGCTGTCCATAGCTCGGGTTCCGCGCTTGCCCAGGCGGGTGTCCAACAGGATGATCGGGCCGACGGCCGTGTTGTGGTGCGTTCCGCCGGTGGTGATGAGTTTCGGGCTGCCGGGAATACTGCGGACATTGCTCATGCCCGCCGGTCGGACCGTGTTGTTCTTGAACACATGATCGTTACCCGTGCCGTCGGGGCGTATCGACCAGAGGCCCTGTCCGTTGCCGAGGCCCTTGTCGACGTATTCCCATCGCGTGTAGGCGATCCTGCCGTCGTGGAGAATCGAAGGCGCCGTTTCGTTGATCGGGCTGGCCGATATGCAGCGAACGTTCTTCCCGTCGGCATCCATAACGTACAGCGTGGTGACGGTGGAACCGGCGCAGAAAACGTTCCGCTGGCTGCGTGTGGAGGCGAATACGATCTTTCCGTCGGGCAGGTAGCACGGGTCCATGTCGTCAACACCGCGATCTACACCGCGTCCTTGCCAGGCGTGACATTTGATCGCCTCGGCCTCGGCCGCGTCGCTGAAAGTAAGCTGTTTCAGCGACCCGGGCTTCATCAGGCCGGTCTTCGGGTCGAGCTGGATTTCATAGATGCGGAAGACCTGGCCCCTTTTGTCCTTCTGGTCTTTGTCGATTTTCTTTTTGTATCCGAAGACCACTCGCGTGGCGTCCCAGGACAGGTCGAATCGGTCGAACAGCCCGCCTTGGAGTTCGGGAATCAGAGGAGTGACCTTTCCGTCTGGGGCGACCGGCGACAGGAGGCAGATATTCCCGCCCGAACCGGTGGCGTGCTGATCGGTGTAGGTGTGCCCGTATCCGCCGGAGGTGCGTTTCAGGAACAGGAGTTTTTCGAATTTCAGCTCCGGATGCGACCCCATCGCCTCGCGGCGCAGTTGCGCCAGGGCGTCTTCGACATCCCAGATCTGCTGGGCGGGTCCGCCGGCAGCGGCGCTGAGTTTGGCTTCCAGGTCGGAAAGCTGCTTGAGGTGCTTCTGGCCGTCGGGATACCGCGACCCGTAAGTCTTGATCGTATCGGCGATCGCCAGCCTCAAGGCCCCGGTGTTGACCGCGTCGGCCGGTAGGAATGCGGTTCGCTGCCTGGCGGGAACCGCGTCGAGATTCTTAACCTTGCGGACGGCGAGCTTCCAGTCCTTCTCGAACGGTTTGGATGACTCGATTCGGAATTTCACCAGGTGCGGAAGCGGGCCCTTGCGAGCGAACTTCAGCGTGTGCTTGCCCCTGGTGATCGACAGCTTGACCTCTTGTCCGCGTTTGTCGGTGATGGGCTCCCATATCTTCGCGGCGCTGCTGGATTCCCACGAGAATATGATCGGGTGCTCGTAGGGCGCCGATCCGAACGTCACGCCGCGACACGCCTTGGCCTGGGGCTTACCGTCAACGTAAACGTCCAGCGGTCTGGCCGCCGCGGCGGCGTACTTTACGTAAATCGCATACTCCGCGGTAGCGGGGAAATCGATGTCGTATTCGACCGCGCCGGCGCTGGCCTGGTGCGACTCGCTGCCGATCAGCGGACCGAAGTTGGCGTACAGTTCCGGACTGGCGTAGATTCTGGCGTTGCCCCGATCGAACGTCCATGCGTCGACCTCGAACTGTCCTGCCGCTCTGGGTTTGGTCGCAAGCTTAACCGGAGCCCGCAGCGCCGCGACGTCCGCACCGCTCTTGGGCGTTACGGTCTTGCGAAAAGCTGCGGGGACGCTTTCGATATCGCGCGCCTTGAACTTCGGCGGATTCCAATCGACCGGGAAGGCTTCGGCGGTATTCAAACGCAGCGCCACGAAGTGGGGAAGCGGCTTGCTGCGGGCGATCTTGACGGTATAGACACCCTTCTTTGCGATCTTCAGATTGACGAGCCTGCCCCATTGATTCTTGAGCCCGTCCCACGTGGCGCCGCTGCTGTTGGACGTCAGTTCGCCGCCGCCCGCGACGGACTTGGCGGAGAATGTCACCTCTTCGCAGCATTTGCCCAGGTTCCGCGAACCGAAGAAGACTTCGACCGGTCTGGCGTCGGCGGCCGCATAGCAGATCTCCAGCGTGTATTCGCCTTTCACTGGGAAGTCGACGTCATATTCGACCGTCCAGCCCCAGGGCTTTTCGGCTCCGGGTACGATCATCGCTCCGGCGTCGGCGTACTTACCCGGATCGGCGCAGATCTGCACGTTTCCGCGAGAGTACGCCCAGGCGGGGATAACCAACGAGCCGGCCTGGGCCTGGACGATCGGGAATACAAAGCTCAAAAGGGCCAGCAATATCAACGCCAATCGGGCGGATCGAAACAGCGAGTTCGATTCGATCTTCATTGTGAGTATCCTCAAAAGGGAAGGTAATTGCTCTTCTCTGATATCGAACATAATTATAGATTCTTATCGGGCTAACGAGAAGGATTTCTTTGGGGCTCCTTCATTGCTGTCGGCCGGATTGCTACTTTGTTTTCGTGGGAATCGGACAGCAGACACGAAAACCGACATAATGGCTTTTGTGTGACTGGCGATAGCTGTGACGGCTGGCGGTGCGAACACGCCTGTGGTCGCTGTGAGATCCGCCGCCGCGCAGCGGGTGACCCGGTTCGGTGTCGGCCGGGGCGCCCGTCATCCATGCGCTGCCGTCGGTAGGCGCGCCTTCGTAGTTCTTGTGCATGACATCCATACACATCTCCCACACGCTTCCGATCATATCGTAGAGACCCCAGGCGTTGGGCTTTTTCAGACCTGGCGGGCGCACGTATTTATCTTTGCGGTCCCACCAGCCCTTCTTGCCCCACCACCCGTAATCACCGAGCTTCTCCAACTTGAGATCATCGCCATAGAAATAGCGAGTCGTGCTGCCCGCACGGCAGGAGTATTCCCACTCGGCCTCCGACATGAGCCGGTAACCCCGCTGGTCTTTCTTGTTAAGCTTGGCGCAGAAACTCGTCGCGTCGTTCCAATTGACCCAGTTAACCACGTTGGCGGGATCATCTTTCGCACCGCTCTTGCCCTTCCACGGCTTGGTGCCCATAACGGATTTCCACTGCCCCTGCGTTACCTGGTGGATCGCAACGTAGAACGCCTTGGCAATCTTCACTTTGTGCTGCGGGCCCTCCACCGAGTATCTGCCCACCTCGTCTTCGGGGCTTCCCATCATAAACTCACCGGCGGGGACCAGCACGAACTTGACGCCCACGGAGTTTTCAAACGCGACCGGAACGCCCAGTTTCTTCGCTTCTGAGAGCTGTGCTTCTGACACCTTGGCCCACGAAGGGTTCGCCGGTTTCGTAGTCGGCTGCGAACCGACCGCGGGTTTGGCGCCAACGGCGCACTTTCCCTTGCGCGCGGAGGCAAGAGACCCGACGAGACAACAAACTATCGTAAGGCCGACAAGGCTTATCTTGTTCATGCTTGTTCTCTTTCTCTAGTATCAGACAGACCGCACTCACATCACATTAATAACGCACAAATTACTGTATTTATTATCTATTAATCCTTCAGGGACAACAAAGCAACTTCTTCTGGAACTCGGTAACCACTTCAGTGTATAAGAGCCCTCTTCCCGAAGCAGGAGCATCACTATGACAAATCGTAAATGCGTGTTCGGCCTGGCGTTATTTGCCATGGCGTCCCTGGCGCCTTCAGCCCGAGCCGCAGACCAATACAACTTCTTCGCCAGAGCCCGATACCCCGGACTGGCCAAGGCGCCTGGCGTCGACATCTACAAGGTCCAGCAGACCGGCGGAGACCACGCAGACGGCTACCAGCGGCGCGTGGTGAACTGGTGGCCGCGCAAGGGCGTGGATGTCATCGAAGTCAATGACGCCATGGGTCTGCGGACCTGGACTCTTCGCGACAGGAAGATGGACCCCGGCGCCGTCGGCGAACATCTGATACTCGGAATAGAGACACTCACCAGGCGACTGAGTTGGAAGTGGAAGCAGATTGGCAAGTTCAAGGCCCGCCTGATCGGGTTTCGGGGGATAGGCAATCGTTACGGCAATCCGTTCGAACCGGAAAAGTTCCACTGCCCGGCCGTCGTGCTGCTGCTGGAAAACGGGACCAGACGCTGCTTCACCCGCGGCACATTCGTCGAGGCCGACGAGCAGTTCATTCTCGCTCTGTACCTCAAAGAGATGGCCCGACTCCGCGCCGCAGGCCCCAAAGACAAGTTCAAGCTCGTGGAAAACAGGTTGAGCGCATGGCCCGACAACGCCAAACCGGGCCAGCCCGGAACGATGCGCGTCGAAAGCGATCACATTGTCTGGGTCTCCGGTTCGCAACACGCCCCAAACGAGAAGTACAGCCCCTGGGTCAATCGCGACTATCCGGAAAAGGCCCGTCTCTACCGCGAAGGTTCAGTGTCGTTTGGCGAGGACATGTGGACCTACCACGCCTACTCCGGCGTGCTGATGCCCTACTGGGACCGCACCGAGCAGCACAAGTACGTCGTAACGGTGGTCGGCACGTACAGGGACGGGCACAAATGGCTCGGCGGTTTCGCAGGCGGCGGATACGGCGGCTGCGGAATCAAATACGCAGGCGGCGGGCCCTGGGGACTCGTCCTGGCCCACGAATGGGGACACGGCCTGCCGATAAGCGCCCCGGTCGGGGCAGGCGGCGGGGAGACCGTCTCAGACGCCTGCCAGACCATATGCGACCCGGCCGCGCCGATGTTCTACGAGAACGCAAAGAGACCCTGGCGGAACTGCATGCACGAAGGCTACGGAACGTGCCTGTTCTACGCGATCATGGGCGACGATCCGAACTGGGCCTACACCATGGCGATAACCTTGCCCAGGGGCCAGGGCGAGATGTCCGTCTTCCACACCCTGGCGCGCATCGGCGAGCAGCGCGGGCTTTTCGCAAACGGGATCCGGGGCGTCGGCGACATGATGGGCGAATTCGCCGCCAGACAGGCCGAATTCGACTGCGAAATCCGTGAGAACCTGCGTCGCGATCACATCTCGGTCAAGCGCAACTGGCTCCAAGCCGTCGATCGCAAGGCCGGGCTCTACCGAATACCCTGGAGCGAGTCGCCAGAGATGTTCGGAGCGAACATAATCCGCCTGCTGCCGGAAAAGGGCGCCGCCGAGATTTCCGTGGATTTCAGCGGATTCTACGACGCCGACACGCATGGCGACTGGCGAGCGTGCATCGTGGTGGTCGGCGCCGACGGGAAGGTCCGCTACAGCCCGCTATGGAACAAAGGCGTGATGAAGATCGCAATCGGACCGACAGATCGCCGATTCTGGCTGACAGTCGCCGCCACCCCCTCGGCGCTACCTACTCCCCAGCGCGGCGGGGTCGGCGCCATGCTCTACGGGCGTCACGCCTATCGCTATCCTTACGAAGTCAAACTGACGGGGTGCCGACCGGGCACGCCCCACAACCTGCCCGGCGACGTCGAAGACTACGGGCTGACCTATCTCGGGGGATTCAGAAACAGGTTCGACGGCGGGGTCTGTGTGATCCCGCACCCAGGCGACAGTCCCGAAGCTGCGATCCTGGGCAAGGCCGTCGCGCCGTTGCGAGCGAAAGTCGACGAGGTCAAAGAAGCGACCAAGCGCTTCATCGCCGAAGACAAGATCGACACGAAACACTGGCGATACCTCCGCAGATTCAGGCCCCACCTGGCGTTTCTGGACAACTACGTTAACTGGATGCAGGATGGCGTCAAGGGCGCCAGACATCCCAACGGCGGCGGATGGGTCAGCGCATCGGCCACCGTCGCGCCGACGGCGTATGTGGCGCCCGACGCAATGGTGCTCTACGGCGCCAAGGTTCTCGACAACGCGGCGATAGAAGACTACGCCGTGGTCAAGGGACCAAAGACCGTGATCTCGGGACATGCCAAAGTCAGCGGTCAGGCGTATGTCGCCGGCGACGTGAAGATCGGCGGATTCACCCGCGTGGTCCATCCGGTCATCTCCGAAGACACACAGGTCTCGCCCAACGAAGCACCGCTCCGTCCGTTCCAGGAAAAGGATGACGGTGAGAAACTCTGGGCCAACTACGCGATGGACCGCGATGAAACCGAAGTGCTGGAAGACTGGTTCAGGTACAAGGGCAACCACGGCGTCCGCAGGATGTTCTACATGCTGAACCTCAACGGGCATCTGTACGGTAAGCCCAAATCCTTTATCGACGGCGCCCGCCGCGGGTTTGCTTTCGACGGTAAGACCCAATACGCCGAGGCTGCACCGAACCTGGCGGACCTGGGGCGAATCACCGTGGACATCGCCCTGAAATCAGAAGGCCGAGGCGCCCAGACCATCTTCGATTTCGGTAGTTCTCCCGACAACTGTTTTGTGCTGAGAACTGCGCGAAACGGCAAGCCTGAGTTCGTGGCACAGGTGAACGGTAAGACGGTTGTCACGCTGGCCGGCGACAAGGCAATCTCGCCGAATGAGTGGATTTCGCTCCGCGTGGAAATTGACGGTGACAAGGCGTCGCTCTGGATTGATGGTCAAAAGGTTGCACAGAAAGCATCGGGTTTCCGTCCGCCGGATGTGTATTCCCCCGGCGCCGAGAAACGCAACTTCATCGCCGCCAACAGAGATGCCGCCGAGCATTTCAAGGGAAAGCTGGATTATCTCCGAGTCTACTACGCGGTCTACAACGACTTCGCCAAAGCCCCGGCGCCCAGACGCCACGCGCCGCGGCGAGTCACCCAAGAGTTCATCGATACCTCCAGCAAGCTGTACGAAGGCTCCGACGCCGCCCGGTCGGCTGCGATAAACGCCAAACTCAAGCCCGAGTACGCCTTCTATGAAGAAATGGGCGCAAGAAGGGGCAAGTTGCTCAAGGAGATCGAGGACGCCGGCTCACAGACCGTCGCCGAAGCCAACCGGAAGCTCAATGAAATCAACAAGAAGCTCAGTCAGCGCACGAGCGAGCTGCGGGCCGAGTTCGAGAAGCTTCCCGAAACTATGAAGAAGCAGGCCGAATACCGCAAGCTCGAAGACCAGGCCCGCCAGTTGGACATTGAGCGCCGCAAGGCGATAAAAGAGTTTGAAGGCAAACACAAGATCGAAAAGAACGATCGCGCCGAGCGACAGCGAATTCGCTCCCTGGCGGAAAAGGATCCGACGATCGCCAGGCTGACTCGCGAAATCAACGCCCTCAGAACTCAGGCCAGGGCCCACCGCCCCGACGCGAGACCTTACGCCCAGCAGCGGACTATCGAGTTAAGGCGGCAGGTCGCAAAAGCCGGCGTCGCCGTCCGCGACGCGATCAAACAGAACGCCGCCAGCCGAAAACCTGAGTACGACTGGCTGACGTCGCTGGGGTGGCTGGCCTTCAGCAGGCACTACAACTACCCGTATCGAGCGTACATGAGCAAGAAGATCGGCAGGACGGTCGGCGGTAAGATCTGCCACGAAAACTACGGGGCGCTGAAGTCCCTCATAGGAATGCAGGACAAGACTCAATGGCGCTCGAAGTGCGACTGGGAGTGGCGGTTGAAAAAAGAACTCGATGGTTCGATCAAGGATCTTCCGCTGATGCGAAAATGGTTGGTGCGCGTCAGAGGGAAAATTGGCGATCGATAACAATGAACAACGAACGGCGTCCCGACTGCGTCGGGATGAAGGCCGACTTACTGTCGGCCGCTAAACGGGAATGCGAATATGAAAGTGCGAATACTTACCGTAGGAATGTTGATGATGCTGTTGGCGTTTGGGCCTGCAGGGACCGGCGCGGCTCGGTCGGTTTCGGTCAAGATGCTCCAGGACAAGGACTACACCGTCCCGAGCGTATCGATGAAGATGAAACTGATACCGGCCGGTTCTTTTACGATGGGAAGCGCCAAGACCGAACCGAACCGCCGAGCCGATGAAACCCAGCATAAAGTGACCATCAGCAAACCGTTCTACATGGGCGTTTACGAAGTCACGCAAAAGCAGTATTACGACATCATGCTGCCGGGCTTCGATCACGACAGTTGGCAGTACGTCCGCGGCCCGATCCACGCCGGCACGGCGCTGTTCTACCGGGCCAGAAAGGCTCGGTACGTCTACGAGGGCGGAAAGCTGAACCTCCAGCATCCAATGGAGTGCGTCACCTGGGACAAAGCGATGGAGTTCTGCCGGATAATCACCAAACGCGAGCGCAAGGCCGGACGCCTGCCCAAAGGCTACGTCTATCGCCTGCCGACTGAGGCCCAATGGGAATACGCCTGCCGCGCCGGGACCAAAGGTCCGTATAACGTTGACAGCGACAGAAAGACCGCCGAACAACTCAAGAGCCCCAAATACATCAAGACCTTCGCCAACGTTGGCGAGGGCAAGCCGATTGACGTCGGCGGGATGAAGCCCAACGCCTGGGGGCTGTATGACATGCACGGAAACGTGTACGAATGGTGCCTGGACTGGTACGCCCCCTACCCCGACGGCGACGCCACGGACCCCGTCGGCCCGTCAGAAGGCAAGAAAAGGGTCGCACGCGGCGGGTGTTTCAACGGCACGGCGCCTCACGCCCCGCCGGGCGTAATCGCGCGCGCCGACAGCTTTTCCAGCATAGGCCCGTTCCTGCGATCGGCCAGCCGCTACAGATTCCACCCCGACGTAAACTTCTACGCCATCCTCGGATTCCGCGTGGTCATGGCGCCGGAAGCGGCGGCTGGCAAGCGGTAACTCTACGCAACAGGCAAGCCGTTTGCTCCCGAGTTATTTCCCGCGTCGGATGCTCTTGATCAGCACCGTGCTGGTCGGAACGTTTGGGCGGCCGGCGGCGAAGCCAACTTCCACCGCGCCGATCTTGTCGACAACGTCCATCCCGGAAATTACCTTTCCGAACGCGCAGTAACCGAAGCCCTCAAACGTTTCATCGCGATGGTTCAGTCCGTCGTTGTCCACCAGATTGATGTAAAACTGCGACGTGGCGCTGTCGAGCACGGGCGTCCGCGCCATCGCCAGCGTACCGCGATCGTTCTTCTTGTCGGCGCTGGCCTCGTTCTTGATCGGATCGCGGCAGGGCTTTTCCTTCATCTCAGGGTCGAACCCGCCGCCCTGGATCATGAAGCCCTGCACTACGCGATGGAATATCAGGCCGTCAAAGTGCTTGTCATCTACGTACGCCAGGAAGTTCTTAACGGTCACCGGCGCGGTATCGGACCACAGTTCGGCCTTGATCACGCCCATAGACGTCTCGATGACAACAACCGGGTTAGTCTTGGCCTTTATCCTGGCCGGAGCCGGGCCGGAGCCAGAAGACTGCGGACTCTGGGATCTCTCCCAGCAACCGCCGGCAAACAACATCGCCGCGGCCAGGCCTGCGACACAGATAGTTCCGATTCGATTCATTGTTCCATTCGCCTCAATTTCGGTTTGTTCCAAGTTTTTCCGCACAACGCCATCCGTCCGCCGGGCCAGTTACATCTCCCCGCAGACGACCGAGAAGATTGTCCAGTGTCGACAAGATTAACGCAAGCGGAAACACCTATCGCCGCCCAGCCCCAAGATTCAACTTGCCCAACATGCCGCATGGGATACAATCGCCTTTAAAGCGCCGTGGCGGCCGTGAGCAGGAGTTTACTTGCCTGACGGTGGGCAGGTCTGGGAGTCCCCGGTTGATATAAGACCCCGCTTGCATGCGACAGGCGTTTCAGACTGCACGGAGCCGGCCATGAAACAACGTTCCTTTATCCTATCTCCGATTCTGATACTTGTATTTTCAAGTACGCTCTGGGCGTTGGACTATCCCGGAAAGGCGCCCGGAAAGGCGAGCCGTTCGGTAGCGGCTAGCCGGGCGTTTCTGGAGAACGCAGTCCTGCGCGGCGAATGGAAACTCAACGCCAATCGGATCGGGTCTCTGATCGTAAAGAACAAGCACACCGGGCAAACGGTGACAATCACCGGCAACTCCCTGCCGCGCATCGTACTGACAGGCGACATCGCGATCGATCTGGCGTCTCTGCGGCCCGAGAAACAGTTGCATCTGAAGAAGCACGCCATCGTCGCGGCGTTCAAGGACAACGCGTCAGGTTTGACAATGCGCTGGTCGGCGAGTCTGGACGACGGCGCCAACGCCATCATCCAAACCCTGCAACTGACCGCGTCGCAAGATACAAGAATCAAAGAGGTTGTTTTTGTCGATGCGCCGCTGGCCGGGGCGCGACAGGCCGGTAGTGTCGACGGATCGGTCGTCGTGTGCGGCGACGTATTTCTGGCCGTCGAACATCCCCTGGCCAAAAACACGGTGAGTAAAGGCTCGCACCTGCGCTGTGTGCTGCCCCGAGGCAACGTGTTGAAAGCCGGTCAATCATGGACGCACACCAGCGTAATCGGCGTCGTACCGCCGGGCCAGTTGCGCCGCGGATTCCTGTACTATCTTGAACGCCGGCGCGGGCGCCGATATCGACAATTCCTGCATTACAACAACTGGTACGACGTAGTTCTTGCTCGCCCCACCCAGCGTGCAACCGAAGCAGAATGCCTCAAGATCCTTGAGTTCTACGGCCGGGAACTTGTCCGCAAACGCGGCGTGAAGATGGACGCGTTTGTCTGGGATGACGGCTGGGATGATTTCAACTCACTGTGGAAATTCCACAAGGGCTTTCCGAACGGTTTCAAGGGCCTCAAGGACGCCGGCGCCAAGTACGGCGCCGCCCAGGGCGTGTGGATGTCGCCCTGGGGCGGTTACGCGCGGGCCAAGAACAGACGCATAGCATACGGCAAGAAACAAGGCTATGAAACCAACCGCAGCGGATTCTCCATGGCTGGCCCGAAGTATCGCGCCGCGTTTCGGGACGCGTGCTTAAACATGATGCGAAAGCATGGCGTGATCTTCTTCAAGTTCGACGGCATGGGCGGGGGTAACAAAGCCACTGGCGCCGCAGGGCGAATGGCCGACGACATAGACGCGGTCCTGGACCTGACGCGGACATTGCGTCGCGAAAACTCCGACGTTTTCATCAGCGCAACTGTAGGTACATGGGCCAGTCCTTTCTGGACGTTGTATTCTGATTCGATCTGGCGCCAGGGCGGCGATACGGGTTTTCACGGCAAGGGCGACACACGCCAGCAATGGATCACGTACCGTGACAAGTTCTGCTACGAGAGGATCGTGCAATTAGGACCGCTCTATCCACTCAATTCGCTGATGCTTCACGGCCCGTGCATCAGCGATCGCAGGGCTCCGGCGCGGATGGTGCGTAACGAGAAATCCGTCGCCGATGAAATCTGGTCGTTCTTCGGCTCGGGTACGAACCTGCAGGAGTTGTATATCACCCCGCGCGTGCTGACTAAAAAGATGTGGGACGAATTGGCGACGGCCGCAAAATGGTCGCGAGCCAACAGCGATCTGCTGGTCGACACACATTGGATCGGCTCAGACCCCGGGAAAGCCGAGATTTACGGATGGGCGTCGTGGCAGCCGCGGGGCGGCATCGTGGTCCTGCGAAATCCGTCTGACAAGCCGGGCTCCTACGAACTGGATCTGGCTGGCGACCTCGAACTTCCCGATCAGCACCTGACCGACTACCGGTTGAAGTCTCCGCGCCCGGGCCAACGGATCGGTTCGCTCGTCGCCGCATCGGTCAAACCGCTTCGCATCAAGTTGCAGCTGTGGGAGACGCTCGTTTTCGAGGCTGCGCCTGTAACCGGGGCCAAAAAATACGACGCCGCAGCCTACCGACAGCAACGCGCCAAGCGCCAAACCCAGAGAGTCCGGAAGGGCTCGTGAGGAATACCGATGCTGACAAGACGCGAGCGGTTGATGTTGACTTTGCGAGGCGAACTGGTCGACCGGCCGGCGGTTAGTTTCTACGAAATTGGCGGGTTCAAGGTTGATCCCCAGGACCCCGATCCCTTCAACATCTACAACGCTCCGGATTGGCGCGGCCTCCTGCAATTGGCCGAACAGCGCACGGATCTCATTCGCATGATGAGTCCCGTGCGGGCCAGATCAGTCGATCCGACTGGATCGGCCTCCAGCCAACTGCAGCGGGAGTTTTTCAAGGAGGAATCCTGTAAGCGGGACAACTCCCTTCTTACGCGGACCACCGTAACCGCGGCCGGGCGAACAATGACTCAAACAACCAGGCGAGATCGCGATCTCGACACCGTTTGGACCACCGAGCATCTGCTCAAGAACACCGACGACCTGAAGGCCTATCTGCAGATCCCCGACGAAGCCTTTGCAGAGACCGTGGATGTCTCAGCCATCGAGGCCGAGGAAGCCGAACTCGGAGACCGCGGCATCGTGATGATTGACACCGAAGACCCTCTGTGCGCGGCGGCTTCTCATTGGAGCATGGAAGATTACACGATCATCGCCATGACCGAGCCGGCGCTCTTTCATCAATTACTCGAGAAAATGGCGCGCCGGATCCACGAGCGAACCCAACTGGTCAGCGGTCTCCTGCCGGGCAGGCTCTGGCGAATCTATGGACCGGAATACGCCACACCGCCCTACCTCCCGACGCACCTGTTTGAGCAGTACGTGGTGCGATACGCGGGCCCCATGATTCGCATGATCCAGGCAGGCGGCGGGTTTGCCCGCATTCACTGTCACGGACGCCTCAAGGACGTGCTCGATCTCATCGTCGCAATGGAGCCCGACGCCCTGGATCCCATCGAACCGCCGCCCCAGGGTGATGTGGAACTGAGTTATGTAAGGGAACGTTACGGCGAGAAACTCGTGCTCTTCGGGAACATTGAAATCGCCGACGTCGAGAATCTCTCTCCGGACCGGTTTGAGGAAAAAGTCAAGCGGGCGCTTGCCGAAGGCTCCGCCGGCACGGAGCGAGGCTTTGTCCTGATGCCCTCGGCCTCCCCATACGGTCGAACGATAACCAGCACCACCATGCGAAACTACGAAACTATGGTCCACCTGGTCGAAACCTGGTAAGCAGGTCGGTGTGCCTGCGATTCACAGCCAAAAACGCCGACACATACAGCTTTGTATTCGCCGACTGACGCTCCGGATTACTCCGACATTCCGTTCTGACCGTTTGTTTCCTCTTGTTTTCTCCGCCTGCGAGAACTATTTTCTACGTTACCGGACGGGTGTTGAAACTACTGTTCGATGGGGCGGCGTTGCGTAGCCCGCCTTGAGAAAAAGCGACTTGAGTATTTAGGAAAAACTGAAGATGAAGCGGTACAGGATTACAGCGTTTGTGACGGTCTTCATGCTGGCTTTGCTGGCTGGGACGCTTGTCGCCGAGGAAACCAAAGATGGCGCCAATAGCGGCGAGAAACCCGAAGCCCAGAGGCAGGGACGCCGGCGACGCGGGCGCGGCGGGCGCAGACGCGGCGGGAACGCCGGGCGCGTAAAACTGCCCGAGATCGGCCTGACCGATGCGCAGAAGAAGCAGATCGCCGAGATCAATGACGCGGCGCTGGCCGCGGCAAAAGCGAAGCCCGAAGATCGCACCGCGATCATGACCAAGATGCGGAAGGACATCTACCAGATCTTCACCAAGGAGCAGCGCCAGAAGCTCCAGAAGATTCGCCAGGCCAGCGGGACCGGGACCGGCGGCAAACCGGTAGACATGCGTCTGGAGATGGTGACGTTCCCGGAAAACGTCCAGGCCGCCGACTCGAACATGAACAAGCAGGCCCTGCTGTATCACCCGCTGAAGCAACCCGAGGGCAAGGTCCCGCTGATCGTTCTCCTTCACGGAGCGGGAGGAACCAAGAAGAGTGATGTTTCGGCTTTCAAAGGCAACAGGGACGTCAAGTGGGTTATGACCCCGGCCAACAGCAAGTACGTAGCCAAGATTCTGGTCCCGCATTCCCGTAGTCATTGGAATCCTGAAGCCCTGAACAAGGCTGTCGACTACCTGTTGAGCACCCACAAGGATCTTGATTCGGACCGCATTTACTGCATCGGCTACAGTCTCGGCGGCCTGGGCACGTGGAACTGGGCCAGGCACTCACCTGAGCGTCTGGCCGCGATAGTCCCGGTAGCTTTCATCGCCAATCCGGCCGACCTGAAGAAGATGGTGAACCTGCCGATCTGGGCTATCGCCGGCACGGGAGACCGGCGCCGCGTCGGAAGCGTCATCGCGATGGGCAAAGCGATGAAGGAACTGGGAGCGACATCGGTTCGCACAACCATTTTCGAGGGAGCCAATCACACCGCCACGGCCGGTAAGGCATGGGCCCAGGAAGGACTGCTGGAGTGGGTCTTCGCGCAGTCCCTAAAACAGGTTCTCATCCAATAAAGTTGGTTGTTTTCTTCCCTGGGAACGCCTGTTTGATCTTCAATCCGAAGTACT
>PVBE010153178.1_pt1 | contig 23075 bp, 22 predicted proteins | sample 1631181 | NCBI WGS metagenome assembly PVBE01 (sample SAMN08397723, study PRJNA350692) | Marine metagenome, whole genome shotgun sequencing project. | isolation source: water | place: Pacific Ocean | collected 2012-04 | reverse complement strand
GGCGGCAACGGCGACGAGGACGACGAGGGCGGCAACGGAGACCCGGACGGCGAGGGAAACAAGGACGACGACATGGGCTACGCCAGCCTGGTGGACACAGCCATCATCCGGCTGGAGCGCCTGGCCGAGACCGACGCCTCCGTCAAGATCGTCATGGTCCACCTGCGCAAGAACCGCTACGCCGCCGCCACGACCTGGCTCAAGCAGCGCATGGCCCGGGAGCCGAAGAACGCCCTCTACCCCTTCACCCTGGCCGCCATGGCCCACAAGCAGAAGAAGACCGCCGCGGCCAGGGCCTGGTTCAAAAAGGGCATCGCCGCAGACCCCCGGGAGGTGGACAACTACTGCGGCATGGCCAACACCTACTGGGAGCAGCGCAAGTACGACGACGCCATCCGCTGGTACACCGAGGCGATCAAGGTGGCGCCCAAGGACCCGGGCAACTACTCGCAGATCGGCCGGCTGCACCTGGACAAGAACGATCAGGACGGGGCGCTCGCGTGGTTCAAAAAGGGCATCGCCGTGGGCAAGGACCCGGCCAACTACCTCGGCATCGTGGACATCCTCCTGCTGCGCAAAAAGCACGCCGAGGCCCGCACCTGGCTGGAGCGCGCGATCAAGGACGACCCGAACCACAGCGAGCTGTTCAACCGCATGGGCATCGTCCACGTGCAGATGAAGAAGTACCGCGAGGCGATCAAGTACTTCGAAAAGGGCATCGCCGCCAACCCCAAGGACATCGCCAACTACGAGGAGCTGTGCACGGTCCTGCGCGAGACCAAGATCCCGGTGAGCAAGTCGGTGCTCAAGAAGCTGCGCGAGGCGGCGCGCACCAACAAGATCGTGCGCAACTACATCACCTTCCTCAAGCGGGGCGGCGGCGACTTCAAGGCCGAGGCCCTGACCTGGGCCAAGCACGATCTGCGGCAGATGCAGCGCCTCTGCACCGAGCGCGGCATCCACTTCGTCATCCAGAGCTACCCCTACCCGGTCATCGCGCTCAAGTCCTTCGCCAACCAGCTCGGCGTGATGTACGTCGACAACGAGGCCGCCTTCGCGCGCCTGCTGGAGGGCGCCAAGAAGGAGACTTACTTCGTGCCCGACGGCCACTGCAACGCCCGCGGCTACGGCGTGGTGGCCAAAAACATCCTCGAGCTGATGGTCAAAAAGAAGCTGTTCGGCCTGAAATAGGGTCTCTCCCCTACCTCTTGATGATCGCCTTCACCGCCTTGACGTTGTGAAGGCTCGATTGTACCACACGGCCTCGCGGGCCCCGTGGTACCGTGGGCCATGGTCACCATCGGACGATAGCCCCTGAGCCTGGACAACCTGGAGCTGGCCGCCCTGCAGCAGGGGGTGGCGGCCCAGCTGCCCTGGTTCGCCGAGCGGGCGGCGGGCAGCGTCACCGCCGAGCTGATCACCCAGCCCTTCTTTTCGTATCACCGCGTGGTGGAGATCCTGTCCCACGTGCCCCACCCGGCCCAGTCGGTGCATGTGGCGTTTCTGCCCTCGGGACAGGTCTGCGTGCTCACCGCCAACCTCGCCGGGCTCTGCGGCATGGCCATGGTCGACCCGCCCCGGATCCTGTCCGACGAGCAGACCGCGCTGGCCTACGCCAACATGGCCGACTACTGGACCACCGACAACACCGCCCACGGCGAGCTGCTGCTCGGCTCCCTGGACGACGTACCCTGGCACGATGATCTGGACGAGGTGGACCAAATGGTGGTGGAGTCGCTGCGGGAGACCGTGGCCGCCGACATCGCCCTGCCCCGGGCCGAGCGCCAGGGCAACGTCTGGGTCGTGGTCAAGTGGGTGCTCACCGCGGCCCGGCTCTACCGCCGCACGCTGATGGTCTACCAGGACGGGCAGGTGGCCCGCCACGACGAGCTGCTGGACCAGGAGCTGCCCGTGCCGCCGGGACAGCACTGGGGCATGGTCGACGGGCGGCTGGTGCCTGTGGGGTAGGGAGCGCTACTTGGAGACCGGCGGGATGACCTGAGGCTTGCCCTTGACCGGGACGTACTTGATCAGCGGCGGCGCGTCCACGGGGCAGACGAAGCTGCAGACCATGCAGGAGAGGCAGGTCTCGTCCTCGGGGACGGGGCGGCGTTTCACCGGGTCCCAGCCCAGGCCCTGGCCGCCGGCGTCCTGGCAGACGATGTAGCACTGGCCGCAGCCGGTGCAGCGCTCCAGGTCGTACTCGGCGATGCCCTGCACCGCCAGGTCGAAGGCGTCGGTGGGCTGAATGTTCGGCAGGGCCTTGCCGACGATGTCCGAGACGCTCTTGAAGCCCTTGGTGTCCATGAAGTCGGACAGCCCCTCACACATGTCGGCCACGATGCGCTGGCCGTAGTGGATCACGCCGGTGGTGATCTGGATCGTCGACGCGCCGACGAGCATGTACTCGATGGCGTCGACCCAGGTCTCCACGCCGCCGCAGCCCGAGATGGGCAGGCCCATCTCCTCGCACTGGGACAGCTCGGTGACGCACTTGAGGCCGATGGGCTTGATCGCCGGGCCGGAGTAGCCGCTCATGGCGCCCTTGCCCGAGACGTTGGGCCGCGGCACGAAGTCGTCGAGGCCCACCTCGGTGAGCGCGCGCACGGTGTTGATGGCGGTGATGCCGTCGACGCCGCCGGCCTTGGCGTGCAGCGCCGGCACGGTGATGTCGGTGACGTTGGAGGTCAGCTTGGCCAAAATCGGGATCTTGACCGTCTCCTTCACCGCCGCGGAGAAGCGCTGCACCAGCTCCCAGGCCTGGCCCACCTTCATGCCCGCCCCCTCCACGGTCATGTGGGGGCAGGAGAAGTTGAGCTCCAGCATGTCGGCGCCGGCGTCCTCGGAGACCCGCGCCAGCATGCGCCAGTCGTCCTCGCAGAAGCCCATGATGCTGACGATCAGCACGTTCTTCGGCCACTTCTTCTTGAGGTAGCGGATGTCGGCCAGGTTATCCGCCAGCGTGCGGTCCGTGGTCTGCTCCACGTTCTGCAGGCCGACGAGCTTTTTGCTCTCGTAGTCGTAGCCCGACATGCGCGGCGAGGGGTGAATGATCTTGGTCTGGTCGTTGACGATGGTCTTGTAGACCGTGCCGCCGAAGCCGGCGTCGAAGGCCCGGCCCACCATCTCCGCGGTGTTGGACACCGGCGAGGACGAGAGCATGAAGGGGTTGGGGAAGGTCACCCCGCACATCTCGATGGACAGGTCGTTGAGCTTGTGTTTACGCATGGCGTCCCTCCTTGGTCAGGCCCGAAAGGATCTTGCCGGCCGCCTCCTTGCCGTCGGCCACGGCGTCCACGATCAGCGCCGGCCCTCGGGTGGCGTCACCCCCGGCGAAGATGCGCTTGTCGGTGGTGGACACGCCGTCCTTTTTGGTGCGGATGATGCCGCTCTTGAAGTAGCGGATCTTGCCCGCCAGGTCGCGGTTGGCCGGCTCGGCGGCGTTGCCGACGGCCATGATCACCGAACTGACCTTGAGCCCGAACTCGGTGCCGTCCACGGCGCGCGCGTTGGACGGCGCGAGGTTGCCCGGCTCGATCCACTCGGTCTCGGTACCCTTGACGCCGGCCACGCGGCCCCGCTGGCCCACGATCTCGGTGACCTGGCTCTGGGGCTTGAGCACGACGAAGTTGTCCAGGGCCATTTGCAGGTCATCGGCCGACGACGGGATCTGCTCCATGCTCTCGAGGCAGATGCAGTAGACCTTGTCGGCGCCCAGGCCCTTGCTGGTGTTGGCCACGTCCATGGCCACCGAGCCGCCGCCGATGATGGCCACGTTCTTCTTGTTCACCATGCGACGGATCTTGGCCCGTCCCTTGCCGCGAGCCTCCTCGAGGAAGTCGGTGGCGTTGGTCACGTTGGTCAGGTCCGCGCCGGGCAGCTTCAGCTGCAGAGGCCTCCAGAGGCCGGTGGCGACGAAGGCCGCGTCGAAGCGCTTGCCGAGCAGCTTGTCCAGGGCCCCGGGCTTGACCCGGTACTTGGTGCGGAACTTGACCCCCAGCTTCTCGATGTCCTGCAGCTCGCGGTCGAGGAACTCCTCGTTGAGGCGGAAGCGCGGCACGCCGTAGCGCAGCACGCCGCCCACCTTCTCGCGGGCCTCGAACACCGTCACCTGCACGCCGGCCTGGGCCAGCTCCGCGGCGCAGGACAGGCCGGCCGGACCGGAGCCGACCACGGCGACCTTGGCCTTGCTCTTTTTGCCCTTCGTCAGCGGGTCGAAGCCGGACTCCCAGCCGTGCTCCACCAAAAACCGCTGCAGCTTGCCGATCTCGATGGGGCGATCGATCTCCGTGGCGCTGCAGGCCTCCTGGCACAGCTGGTCCGTGGGGCAGGCGATGCCGCAGACCCCGCCCATGACGTTGTTCTCCTTGATCGTGCGGATGGCCCCCTTGATGTTCTTGACCCGCAGCTTCCAGATGAACTGCCCCGGGTCGGTGTCCGCGGGGCAGCTCGTGCTGCACGGCGGGTCGTAGCAGAGCAGGCATCGGCCCGCCTCGGCCAGGGCGTGAGACAGACTGTAGCCCACCTCCATGTCCTGGATGTTCTCTAGCCTGTTGGTTTTCCTCTTGGCTGACTTCAAGGTGTCACCTCCCGACCACGCGATCCTCGCCGCGGGTCCGCAACCGACGTGTATTCAGTTCGGATGAAGGGGGAATCTTAGCTCGGTTTCCGGCGGGTGTCAGCCTCGGCGTCGCCGGCGCCAGAGCAGCAGGGCCAGCAGCAGCAGCCACGGGGTTCGAGCGGACACCCCCGCGCCCACGCGGCAGTCGCAGCCGCCGTCATCCATGGGCTCATCCACGCCGGGGATCGTGTCCGCCGTGGAGGCGATGTCTGCCGGCGGGGTGTCCTTGACGTCGGGCGACGCGGTGTCTGGCGTGACATCGGCGGCGGCGGCGGTGTCCGGCGCGGCAGCGTCCGGCGCGGCGGTGTCCGGCGCGGCAGCGTCCGGCGCGGCGGTGTCCGGCGTCGACATGTCCGGCGTGGTGTCCTTCAGATCCGGCGCCGGCGCGTCGGGCGGCGCCTTGTCCGGCGCGGCCAGGTCGGGCGGCGTGGTGTCCTTGACGTCGGGGGCGGACACCAGGTCCGGCACCGAGGCGTCGGGGGGCGCCGCGTCGGGCACGCCCGCGTCGGGGGCCGCGCAGGTGGGCTTGGGCGACTGGCACTCGTCGGGCGTGCCGTCGTAGTCGCAGTCCTTGCTCTTGCCCTTTTTGATGTCGCAGCCGTCGGGGGTGCCGTTCTTGTTGCAGTCGGAGAAGGTCTTGCAGGCGGTCTTGACGATGTCCAGCACCGAGGTGGCCATGTCGTCCTGGGGCTTGGTCGACGACAGCGCCTTGCCGCCGGTGCCCTTGGCCAGGTCGGCGGCCAGCTTGACCACCCCCGACGACGAGCCGGTGCCGGTGATGGGCGAGACCATCACCGAGTGGGTCTTGGCCACCTTGATCGCCTGGGTGATGGAGTCGCGGTCCACGCCGGGGTCGGTGACAGGATCGCCGCACCAGGGCCCCTCGTCGGAGATCGGGATCACCAGCCGCACGTTCTTGGCGCCCCATTTTTTCACGCCGGCCACCACCGCCGCTGCGCGGCCCCAGTCCTCCAGGCCGACCTGGTTCCCGCCGGGGCACTTGCCGAGGGTGGCAACCGACGCCGGCGGGCTGCCGGGCACCGCGGTGCCGAACTCCTTGCGGCAACTTCTCCGGCGTCTGGACCAAGCCCGGCGCGGGCGTCTGGATTTCGGCCCAGGACACAAGCAACAAGGCCAGGGTGCTGCGCCTGGCCGGCGGGTTCTGGTACTCACCGTATATCGGGCCGACCAACAGCTTCGCCAGCGACATCCACGCCACCACCTCGGCCGGTATCTTCGCCGGGGGGACCATGCCGCTGGTCTACTTCAACGGCAGCCACTGGAAGGCGCTGACCAACCCCACCAGCGCCAAGGGGGTGGTGGTCAGGTCGGTCTGGGCGCTGGGGTACAACAGAGCCTACGCCGCCACCGAACACGGCGGCTCTGGAAGTGCAGCAACAGCTCGTGCAACACCCTCTACAGTAACACGACCGCGGGCGGCTTCGAGGCCATCTGGGGCCTGTCCAAGGACCTGATCCTGGTGGCCGCCGTGGACAAGAAGATCTACGAGGTCTCATCCACGGGCCTGAAGACGGTCTCCAAGGTCTACAACGTCCAGCTCGCGGGCCTGGGGGGCAACGCCAAGGGCGTCGTCTTCGCCGTGGGCAAAAACGGCAACACGGGCAAGGTGCTGCGCCGCACCGGCCCGGGCAGCTGGGTCGAGACCACCCTCTACGGGGGGGCGGCCGGCGCGGTGAGCCTGAGGGACGTCTGGGTCGCCGACACCGGCGAGGCGGTGGCCGTGGGGGAAAAGGGGCGCAGCTTCATCTACCGCAAGAAGTAGCGCTAACTCTCCTCCTCGTACTCCAGCAGGTCCCCCGGCTGGCACTCCAGCTCTCGGCAGAGCGCCTCGAGGGTGGAGAAGCGGATGGCCTTGATCTTCCCCGTCTTGAGCTTGCTCAGGTTGGCCGGCGTGAGCCCGATGCGCTGGGCCAGGTCCAGCCCGCGCTCCTTGCGCCGGGCCATGACCACGTCGAGCCTTACGATGATCGGCATGGTGGCCTCCTTACACGATCTCGTTCATCTCGCGGATCAGCGCGGCGATGGACTCGAAGGCGTCGCCGGCCCGGCGGGCGAGCCAGGCCATGATGAAGTAGCTGACGGAGCCGCCGGCGATCTTGGCGCAGCCGGGCACCACCTCGGTCAACGTCGCGTCCCCGGGCCCGAGCAGCTTGAGCAGGGGCAGCCCGGAGATGCAAAGGATGACGATGCCGAAGACGAAGAGCGTGGTCCCCAGCACACGGCACCAATAGGCGCCCCGGTCGATGTTTGACATGTTCTTCTGCAGGATCTCGGTGTTCTCCATGGTGCCCTCCTTTGGGCTTTGCTAACCGCTTCGTTGATGATCCAGTTGTAGCGCCCGGCAGGATTATGTCAATAAGAAATTATCGATAAACGACAATTAAACTCCGAGAACAGAAATTACTTGTTGTTTTTTGCGCGGATCCCGGCGCCGGTTGCCAGAGGGGCCTGCCGCTGGATAGGATGGACTGATGAAAAGCCCATGGATCCCTACATTGCCAGCGGCGCTGGCGGCCCTGCTGCTGTGCGGCTGCTGCGCTCATCAGGAGAACAAGAAGATGCCCGACTCCAAGCAGGCCAAGGCCCCCGCCACCCAAAAGGTCGCCCCGGCGCCGCCGCCGCCGAAAGCAAAAGACGCCCCCGCCGCGCCCTGGGAGCTGGACTACGGCGACGGCTCGGGCAACGGCCTGCGGTTCTGGCAGGAGGAGGGCAAGGCCGCGCGTTTTTCCTACTCGCCCATGACCCCCGAGCTCAGCTCCTCGGGCACCTACAGCGGCGGCTCGCCCAACAGGGGTGAGCTGACCGCCGGCCAGGCGCAGGCTCTGTGGACAGAGGCCCGCCGCCTGGAGTCCAACACCGCCCTCCACGCCGCCTCGCGGATGAAGGGCACCGGCAGCTTCACCATCACCAGCCCCACCGGCAAGGGCGCCTTCATCGTTTCGCGCTCCCACCTGAAACCCTGGGAGACCCTGGTCAAACCGTTCCGCAAGGAGTAGCCCCCCAGCTGCCCCTGAAGCCTAAAGCCCAAAGCCCAAAGTCCCTCCATGACATCTCTGTGACAACTGGGACCCACCCTCTTGGTATTCAGAAAACTGCACAACCAAGAGGTGCCTCGATGTCCCAAGCAAAAGCAGCCCCCCGCCCCCGCAAGATCCTGCTCTCCGGCGTGTTCGGTCCCTTCGGCGTTGACGACGAGTTCGGCCGCAAGGAGAACATCATGGAGCTGTTCCACAACCAGGTGACGCGCGGTCAGGGCGTGGCCTCCTTCCGCTTCTTCCACCGCTCCTTCGGACTGTATTTTTTGGCGGCCAACATCGACGACGCCGACGTCACGGTGCTGGACTTTCCCAGCAGGGCCCGCTTCGAGCGTGAGGTGAAAAACGGCGGCTACGACGTCGTGGGCATCTCCTTCATCGCGCCCAACATGGTCAAGGCCAAGGAGATGGCGCGCCTGACCCGGCTGCACGCCCCGGACGCCACCGTCATCATCGGCGGCCACGGCGCGGCCATCGAGGGGGTGGAGGAGCTGGTGGACTGCGATCACGTGGTCAAGGGAGAGGGGATCCGCTGGCTGCGCTCGTTCCTCGGTCAGGACCCGGACGCGCCCCTGCGCCACCCGGCCCTGCCCAGCGCCGAGAGCGAGGCGATCTACGGCATCCCGGTGCCGGGGAACATGGCCAACCTGCTGGTACCAGGAGTGGGCTGCGTCAACGCCTGTAAGTTCTGCGCCACCTCCCACTTCTTCGGCCGTGAGTACTCCTCGTTCATCCGCACGGGTAAGGAGATGTTCGACCTGGCCTGCCGCATCGCCGACGAGCGGGGCAACAACGACTTCTTCGTCATGGACGAAAACTTCCTCAAGGACCGCACGCGGGCCATGGAGCTGCTGGCCGAGATGGAGCGCCACCGGCGCTACTTCCGCTTCCACATCTTCTCCTCGGCCGAGGCCATCACCGCCTTCGGCGTGGACAACCTGGCGCGCCTCGGCGTGACCTTCGTCTGGATCGGCGTGGAGTCGTCCAGCCCCAAGGGCAACTTCCTCAAAAACGAGGGCATAAACCCCAAGGCGCTGATCAAGGAGCTGCGCGACCGCGGCATGGTGGTGCTCGCCTCGGGCATCCTCTGCCAGGAGCACCACACCCCGGACAACGTGCAGCAGGACATCGACTTCATGTGCGACCTCGAGGCGGACATGGTGCAGTTCATGTTACTGACGCCGCTGCCAGTGACGGCGCTGTACGAGGAGCACAGGCGCCGCGGCCTGCTGCGCCAGGACCTGCCCCTGGAGGAGTGGCACGGACAGAAACACCTCAGCTACGAGCACCCGGCCTTCCCCGGCGACCTGGCCCAGCGCACCATCGACGCCGCCTTCCGCCAGGAGTACGAGGTCAACTCGGCCACCCTCTACCGCGTCACCGAGACCGCGCTGCGCGGCTACCGCACGCTCAAGGCCATGGCCAACGGCGACCCGCTGTTGGAGTACCGCGCCGCCCAGCAGAAGAAGACGGTCTTCGACTACTCGCCGACCCTGCCCGGCGTCGCGCGCTTCGCGGTCAACGAGACCGAGCGCCGCCGCGCCCTGGAGCTGGACCGCCAGATCGTGGAGACCTTCGGGCCCCACACCCTGGCCCACAAGCTCAAGAGCGTGGCGGTCACGGGGCTGATGGCCCGCTGGCGCCTGCGCGTCAAGCTCAGGGGCGACAGCATCCAGCCCCGCACCATCGTCACGCGCTTCACGGCCGGCGAGGGCCGCGGCAACAAGGGGCGCGTGCGCGGCTTCGAGCTGCCCCGCGCCGACGAGGTGCGCGACTGGGTGCGCGCGGCGGCCAAGGTGGCCGGGGGGATGGCGCCGGAGCGGGCGTAGTGCAACTTGCGAATAGATAGAGCCATAAGGTTAGGAGGTGAAGGTGTGAGGGTGTGAGGGTGTGATTTCCTCACCTCCTTACCTCCTTACTTCCTGACCGCGCGGCGGGTCGCAGCCTTCAGGGGCGTCGGGGGCCCGGGGATCAATAATCCCTTTGCTTCAGCGGGATCTGCTGCTCCTTCTTTGACAGCTCCACGAGCTCCTGCTGGCTCGCCTTCTTGCGCGCGCCGCTGTCCAGCTCCACCTGCTCGCGATAGAGATAGGTCGCCATGGGGTAGTGGCGCTGGATCTGTTTGACCCGGGCCTTGATCCCCTTGACGTACTGCTCGCTCACCGGGGTGCTCTGCATGTGGCGGGCGTTGTCGGCGGAGAGCCGCACGTGCAGCACGGTCAGCACCAGCCGCGCGCCCTTGACGCCGGCGGCCAGCTTCAGCGCGCCGGACCAGGCGCGGCGTTCCCCCGGACGCAGGCGGTTGTCGGCCACCTTCCTGGCGGCGGGGTGCCACTTCCAGGTCTGCCCCACGCGCCCCGTGGTGCTGGCCAGGCGCTTGCCCCGGACGTCCTCCAGGGTGGCCCGCATCTGCAGGTGCCGCTCGGGATCCCCGGTGGGCAGCCAGTGACCGGCCTGCGCGTTGTGCAGCGAGAGCGAAAAGCGCACCTGCCCGTTCTTTCGCTCGAGGCTGGTGAGGCTGGTCGCCAGGCCGGGCAGGTAGCCGCGGTCGAGGAGCGTGTCGTAGCCGGAGAACTCCTTGGGGATGCCGCCGCCCGTCCAGAGGTGCTGGCGCATATCCCGCGGCGGATACTCCGTAAAAGCCGCGGCCAGGCGGCGTCGGGTGCGGGGCATGTGGCACTGGACGCACTGTCGCTTCTTGCCGCCTGGGCCTTCGCGCATCTCCTTGCGGGTCTCGAACCAGCAGACCAGCAGCGGGGTGATCCGCTCACCTCGTGGATCGTGGCAGCGCAGGCAGACGTCGCGCAGGGCCCTGGGCGCCGCCCGGGTCGGGTGCGGCGTCTGCTTCGAGCCCCGGGGGCCCAGCACCACCGAGGCGCCGCTGGCGTCGCGCCGCACGTGGCAGGTGGCGCAGGTGATGGCCTCTCGCATCATCGCCTCGTCGAAGTCGGGGTTGTCGACCAGCACCGGGCGCATGACGTCGTTGTCCACCAGCCCCTTGACCAGCTGCCGCCGCTGGTTGGCCACCGGGATGTGGCAGTTGAGGCAGAGCCAGCGCGGAGAGCTCTTCTTGTGGATCTCCGCCTGGTACTGGATGTCTCGCAGGGCGGTGGCGTGGCTGCTCTGCTTCCAGCGGCGGTAGATCTCCTCGTGACACACGCCGCAGTCCGAGGCCTTGACCCCGCCCACGCCCTGCACCGGCCGCAGGTGGGGCAGCACGAAGGCGAAGCCCTGCTTCTTTTTGTCGAAGCGCGCCGACAGCGGCGTGTGCTTACCCGGGGCGGGGGGCCTGGCGGTCTGCCGGCGGGCCGCCTCGTTGGCCCCGTTGGGTGGGCAGGAGCAGCAGCAGGCCGAGAGCAACAGCAGGGTCAGGATCCGGGTGTTCATCACCCCTGCAGCCTAGCACACACCGGCCCCCTCGACGACGGCGTCGACGGCCTACAACCCTTGATTTTCCAGGTGTACAATGCAATACCTGCGTTATGGGCAGGGGCCTGAGCGAGGTCGATTTACACATGTCATATCGTCTGTTTTTCTTCGCCGCGGTGTTGCTGATGTTGGCGCTGCCTGGCTGCCACACCATCTTCCCCTACGAACCCCCGGGCCCGGCCGAGGACGGCGCGCCGTCCCGGGACGGCCGCGTGGACACCCAGGCTCCGGACGGCAAACCCGACGACGTGAAAAAGCCCAAGGTCAAACCGCAGCCCAAGGACAAGCCCAAGGACAAGGCCAAGGACAAGCAGCCCAAGGACAAGCAGCTCGAGGGCACCAAGCCCACTGACGGGCCCATGCCCACCGAGGCGAGCCCGCCGATGGACGGGGGCTAGCCCAGCGACGCGGCGCCCGGGCGCACGTGGAAGAAGGCCACCTCGGTGCCGGCGGGCAAGCCTGCCCTCTCCGCGGTCTGGGGCTACAGCCCCACGTCGGTCTGGGCTGCCGGTGAGAATGCCACGGTGTGGCACTTCAACGGCACGACGTGGAAGAAGCTGTCCACGGGGCCCAAGTCCAGCTCCTGGTTCCACGCCATCGCCGACCTGGGCAGCAACCAGATGCTGGCGGTGGGGAGCGAAAACCTGATCCAGCGCTGCTCTGCCACCGGCTGCAGCGGCACCAAGATGTCCTCCAGCACCTTCAACAAGTTCACCTGGCGCGACGTCTACTGCGAGGTGGGTTATTGCCTGCTGGCTGGCTATCACTCCGCGATCCCGACCAAGTCCGCCTTCTACCGCGTCCCCACCAGCGGGCCCACCTTCACGTCCCTGTGCACCCTGAACGGACCCGGCTACGGCACCAAGATCATGGGCATCTGGGCCGCGGGGCTCAAGGAGGCGATCCTGCTGGGAGAGTCCGGCGCGGCGATCCACTACAACGGCGCCAAGTGCACCAACAAGGGGTTCCCCGTGGCGCCGAAGTACCTCAACGAGGCCTGGGGCAGCAGCATCACCGACGTCTGGGCCGTGGGCTCCACCGACAGCTACACCATCGGCACCATCGGCCACTGGAACGGCAGCAAATGGAAGCAGCACTCGTCCAACACCAACAACTCACTGCTGTCGGTGTCGGGCCGCAACGCCACCGACGTCTGGGCCGTGGGCCACAAGGGCACGGTGCTGCACTACAGCGGCAGCAACTGGGTGCCGCAGAACGCGACGAGCACGTCCGCCGTGCTCTACGGAGTGTGGGCCGCCAAAAACGGCGAGGTCTTCGTGGTGGGCAGCAGCGGCACCGTGCTGCACTACAAGTAGCCCTCACCGCTTCACTTGGACACGACGCTGTCCCCCATGGCCCGGCGCGTTCTTCCCCACCTGGCGGTGCTGGCCCTGCTCTGCGCGCTCACCGCGGTGCTGGCCCACCCGCTGATCTGGCAGCTCGACAGCGCGCTGTACGGCGGCAGCGTCACCGAGGACGGCGCGGTCAACTACTGGAACACCTGGCACTTCCACCACGCCATCGGCCAGGGCCTCGGCCTGCTGACCACCGAGCAGATCTTCCACCCCATGGGCACCAACCTGGCCTACCACAACCACATGCTGCTCAACGGCGCGCTCTGCGCGCTGCTGCGCCCGCTGGCCGGGCCGTTGGGGGCCTACAACCTGTCGGTGCTGCTGACCTTCGTCCTCTGCGGCCACGGCATGTTCCTGCTGGCGCGCCGGCTCAGCGGGGACCAGCTGGCCGCGGCGGTGGTGGGGTTGCTCTTCGCCTTCTGCGCCTTCCGCGTGCTGCGCAGCCTGTCCCACCTCAACATCGCCTCCAACCAGTTTCTGCTGTACTACGCGCTGCTGCTGCTGGAGGGCCTGGGCCGCGGCCGCCCGCGCCATCTGCTCGGCGCCGGGGCGCTGCTGGCCCTCTGCGGCTACGCCTCCTACTACAACCTGGCCTTCGCCCTGGCCCTCACCGTATTGGTGGCGCTCCATCACGTCTGGCGGCGAAGGCGCGGGCAGACGGACGGTCCCGGCGCGGGGCAAGGCGCGCTGCGGCTGGCGGTCATCGTCGGCAGCTGCGCTGCGCTGCTGGCCCCGCTGATCTACACCATGCTCCTCGGGGTGGTCAGCGACACCCCCGGGCGCGGCTGCTTCAGCCCCGGGGATATCGGCGGCGCGGGCAGCCAGTACGGCGCCGACGTGCTCAGCTTTTTTCTGCCCCTGCCCTACAACCCCCTGGTGGGCGGGCTGGTGCCCGCCGGCTACTACTTCGCCGGGCCGGGCCGGGGAGAAAGCTGCGGGCTGTTCCTCGGCTGCGCCGCCATCTTGCTCTGCGGTGTGGGCGTAAGCCTCTGCTGGCGTGACTGGCGCTGGCGGGCCTGGATCGGGGCGGGCGCGCTGTTTTTGCTGGTGAGCCTGGGCGGGGCCCTGCGCGTGGGCGGCGCCCTGCTGCTGGACACGCCCCTGGCAAACCTGGTCGGCGCGGTGCCGTTTATCGGCGGCCTGGGCACCTGGGCGCGCTGGTCGCTGCCGGCGCTGTTCTGCCTGCTGGTGGCGGGGGCGTACGCCATGGCCGCGCTGCGCCGCGCCCTGGCCACGGGCAAGAGCTGGCCCCGGGCGCTCGCGGTCCTGGTGGCCCTGGCCGTGGTCTGTGATCTGAGCCTGGCCGGGATGACCGTGGACAGCCGCCCCGCGCCGACGCCCCGGTACCTGGCCGCCCTGGCCGCCGCCAGGGAAGGCGCGGTGCTCAACGTGCCGCTGGCCTGGGAGTACCGCGGCCAGACCCCCCGGGGCAACCTGGGCGCGGTGCGCCGCTACATGTACCACCAGACCCTGCACGGCCGCCCCATGGTGGACGGGTTTTCGGCGCGGGGCACCCACGAGGGGTGGCGCTATCTGCGCCGGCTCCCCCTGCTGCGGCGCCTGATCCGCCTGGCCGAGTCCGGCGAGGGCGCGGGCCCGTTGAGCCCGGCCGAGGCCGAGGCGGCGCGGCAGACCCTCTGGCTGCTGGGGGTACGCCACGTGCTCGTGCACCGCGCCGAACTGTCACCCGCACGGGTGGCGGCGGCGGTTGCCCTGATCCGCGAGGCCACCAACGCGCGGGTGCTTTACCATGGCGCCGACGTGGTGGCCCTGGAGCTGGCGCTTCCTCCGGCCCGGCGGCGCCTGCGCGGTGTCGCCCTGACAGCGGCGCTGCTGGCGGGCTGGCAGGACCGGCCATCGCGCCGCGGCGTCTGCGCCGAGGCGGTCGGGCCACGCCCCCAGCTGCTGCTGCGCCTGGATCGGCGCCGCACCCGGCGCGTGAAGCTGCGGCTGCGCGCGGCTGGCGGGCTGGACGTGCTGGTCAACGGCCAGCGCGCCGGGGGGCTGCCGGTTGGGGAGGGTTGGCGAGAGGTGACGCTGGACACGGGGGGCTGGTTGCGGATCAACAGGATCGCCCTGCAGGGTGAGCAGGTCTGTTTGGGGGAGATCGTGTTGGAGTAGGGGCAGGGGCGAGGGCGAGGGGATGGGAGGGCAGGGGCAGGGGCGAGGGCGAGGGCAGGGGGGGTCAGTACATGGACTTGATTTTCCCCTCGCTGTAGTAGAGCACCCCGGTCCAGCGGGTGGGGTCGACGATGCGCACCTTGACGGTCCAGCCCGAGCCGGTGCCGACCATCTTGAGGTATCCGGGGATGGTGCGGCACGGCTCGAAGTGGCGCGAGGGTCGCACCAGGGAGGGCACCACGGGGTGAGGGGCCTCCAGGCGCAGCTCCACCACGTGCTCGCGGCGGACCACCGTGACCGCGTCGTCCGGGCTGGCCAGGGCGTGGCGCACCGCGCAGGCCACGGGCAGCTTGACCTTGGCGCCGAACAGCGCCACCGCGTCGGGCAGGCCGCCGCGGTAGACGTAGGCGCCGTCGAGGTTGTCCGGCAGGTTCAGCACCATGAGGTTGGCGCGGTCCTTTTGGGCCAGCACCTGGTCCAGGACCTGGCGCGACAGGCGGCCCGCCTCATACCAGCGCCACTGGGCCAGGTGGGTCACCACCCCCGAGGCCAGCAGCAGGGCCGCGGCCGTCACCACCAGGGGCACGCCCTGCAGGCGGCCGCGCAGCAGGGCGGCCACGATCACCGAGGAAAAGAGCGTGGCGGCGTAGATGAACCGCTCGCCCTGGGTCCCCACCAGCGAGGTGCCCATGTTCACCGCCGGCACCAGGCTGGCCGCCAGGGCCACCGCGGCCAACAGCACCAGCGCGCGCCGCCCGGGGCGCTGGTCCGGCTTCCCCCGCAGCAGGCAGAGGCCCGCGGCGGCCGCCGACACCGCCATGAGGGCCACCGCGCCGGGGGCCGCCTCCAGGGGCGGCAAGAACGCGCGGAAGAGGTAGGTGGCCATGGACCCGCCCGAGCGCCAGAGGCCGAACTCCAGGTGCATCTGCTCGCCGTAGCCCCCGAGCCACTGCCCCAGGGTCGCGCGGCGAGCCACGAAGTAGGCCGGGTAGGCGGCCACCAGGGCAACGGTCAACCAGGGCGGCACGGTGCCCCCGTCGTCGGGACGGGGCCGGGTCCAGGGGGACAGCTCCAGAAAGAGCAGCACCGCCGGCAGAAACAGCGCCGACTCCTTGGCCAGCATGGCCAGGGCCATGGCCGCCATGGTCAGGCTGCCGGAGGCCCAGGTGGGCAGCACCCGCTCCTGGCGGTAGGCGCAGTAGGCCAGCAGCGAGGCCAACGAAAAGAGCGCGGCCAGCAGATCTCCCCGGCAGGCGATCCAGGCCACGGCCTCGGTGTGCGACGGGTGGAGCAGGTAGAGCCCGCCGGCCAGCAGCGCGGTCCAGCCGGGCCCACGGCGCCGGGGATCGTCCCCGCGGGTGGCCGTCGCCACCAGCAGCACCAGCAGCAGGGAGTTGACCACGTGGAGCAGCACGTTGACCACGTGATACCCCACGGCGTTGAGTCCCCAGAGGGTCACGTCGAGGTAGAGGCTGATGGAGGAGACGGGGCGGAAGAAGCGGTCGTCGCTGGGCCAGACCCCCAGGGCGCCCCCGCTGGTCAGCTCCCGCACAAGGTGAAAGTCGTCGGCCAGAAAGAACGCGCCCAGCGATGGACCGTGGGCCAAAAAGCCCGCCACCAGGAAGGCGGCCAGGGTGATGGGATATCCGGGGACACGTGGGAGCACCATGGCATGCTACCCCCGAAGGCGCCGTCGTCCAACCCCGACGCTTGTCTTGTGGCCCGGCCGCCGTCGCACTACCATTACCAAATGCATCATCTCGGCCTCATCGTATTACTCGCATGTCTCGGCTCATTGCACCTCGGCTGCAAGCGACCCGCGCCGCCGGCCAAGACGCCCGACGTGGGCCCGCGAGTGACCATCGGCGCGCCGAAGAAGCCCCCCGCCAAGCACCTGTCGTCCAAGGGCTGCTCGGGCTGCCACCCGAACCAGTACAAGGAGTGGAAGCGCTCGCTGCACGCCCTGGCCCACAGCGAGCCGGTCTAACGACTTCTACTTCATGAAGGCCTCGCGCCAGAGCGGCAAGAAGCTGGAGACCTTCTGCGGCCGCTGCCACACCCCCCTGGCCGTGGAGAACGGGCGCATCCCCTTCAAGCACCCGCTGAAAAAGCGCGGAGACACCAAGGTGGACCGCGTCTCCGCCGAGGGCGTGGGGTGCGACTTCTGCCACACCATCACCGGCCACACGCGGCTGGCCAACGCGGGCTTCGTCTTCAAGGCCTCCAGGGACAAGGGCGGCCCGCTGGTCGACGCCATCCCGCGGTCCCACGGCGCTCGCCACGCGCCGTACTTTCGCAGCGCGGAGCTGTGCGGCACCTGCCACCAGGTGGTGCACCCGAGCAACGGCATCCCCCTGGAGACCACCTACAGCGAGTGGAAGGCCAGCCCCTACGCCAAGGCCGGCATCGTCTGCCAGGACTGCCACATGACCGACGGCCTCGACGGCGGCACGGGGCCCAACAACCTCGGCAAGCCAAGGCGCAACCCGGGCAAGGCGGCCATCATGGGTAACAAGCGGCCGCACATCTCGCGCCATCACTTCGTCGGCCCGAACCTGATCTTCGCCCAGGGGCCCGAGGCGGCGGCGATGCGCAAGGCCAGCGAGGCGCTGCTGCGGCGCGCAGGCACGGTGGACATCGGCGAGCCGAAGCAGGACAAGGGCGCGGTGAGCATCCCCGTCATCGTGACCAACACCGGCGCGGGCCACTACCTGCCCACCGGCGTCACCGAGATTCGTCAGCTCTGGCTGGAGGTCAAGGTCACCGGCGCCAGGGGCCGCGTGCTGCTGCACAGCGGCGGGCTGGACGCCGCCGGCAACATCAAGCCCGGCGCGGTGATCTACCGCACCGAGGTGCACGACGCCAGTGGCAAGGACACCACCCTCTTTTGGAACACCGTGCGCAAGGCCAGCGACCGGCGCATCCCGCCGCTGTCGTCGCTGACCGAGCAATACGTGCTGCAGAAGGGCGCCCGGGGCAAGGTGCGGGTGGAGGCCGCGCTGCACTACCGCTCGGTGTCGCCGGCCGGTCTGGCCGAGGCCGAGGTGCCGCCGGGCACGGTGACCGTGCCGGTGTTCACCATCGCCCGCAGCAAGCGCACGCTGACGCTATAGGGCTAGCCCGAGGGCTAAACGGCCGGTCTCGATTCGGTGCTCACCACGCCATCGCTTTCGTTGCGGCGGGCTTCAGACTCCAGGCTGCAGGCTACAAGGTTAGCTTTCGTCAGCTTGGAGTCATCAGACGTGCGTCGCTCTCACAATAGCCCGCTCCTGCCGGGCCCCAGGTAGCGGCGTCAGCGGACGCTGTCGGTAGAAAACCAGCCCATGGCATGTGCGAGGCCAGCCTTGTAGCCGGGAGCCCGAAGCCCGGAGCCATGATTTCCAGTCCCTTCAGGATGAGGTGACCACTGAATCACGAACAGTGGTTTAGCTGCTCAGACCCGCCGCGCCTCGCCGTCGTGGAAGGTGACCTCGCAGCGGCTCGGCCCCGGCGGGCCGTCGGGGCCCGGCAGGCCCGCGGCCACCATGGCCAGCACGTCGTGGGTGAAGCGTCGGGTCACCGGCGCGGCGTCGGGGCCGGCGGCCCGGGTGCGCCGCAGCCAGTAGCCGTGGTTCAACAGCTCCGTGAGCCGCGCGCTGGCGAACAGGTCCGCCGACGGGCTCTCCACGCAGAGCCGGCCCACGTGGTCCAGCATCACCTCCCGCTCCCGGTCCAGGGGCCACAGCTCCATCTCCTCCAGCAGCTCGACGCGGCCCCGGTCCTGGCGGCGCAGGCGGCGGGCCAGGCCGGTGACGAAGGCCGACAGCGTCAGCTCCAGCTCGGCCAGCACCCAGGGCAGCGCGGGCCGACTGAAGCCGTAGCACAGCCGGCGCACCAGGCTGTCCACCTCCCGCGAGCGGATGACCTCGTCTGTGGGGTAGCCCGGGCAGCCGAGGGCGTAATGGGGCGGCTCGGGGTCGTACTGCAGCCCGAGCTCCCCGGCGCGCCGCCAGAGCCCGGTGCCCGGCAGCACCTGCAGGTGAAAGCACTGCACGTTGCGCGGCGAAAAGGACCAGAGGTAGTCCAGGGTCTGCAAAAAGCGCTGGTGGTCGTCGCCGGGCAGGCCGTACATGATCTGAAAGGTCAGCGGCACGCCGTGGTCTTGCAGCAGGGCCACCATCTCCTCGAAGGCCTGGCGGTCCCAGCGCCGGCGGCAGGCGGCCAGGGCCTCGTCGTGGATCGTCTGCACGCCGATGAGCAGCTCGCCCAGCTTGGGCAGCATCAGCCGCACCAGCTCGGCGTCGAGGTGGGCGGCGTCCACGTCGAGGGAGGTGGCCTCGAAGGCGTCCAGCTCGTTGATGCGCCGCAGGATGGCCTTGGCCCGGGAGCGCTTCAAACAGAGGGAGGCGTCGCAGAAGAACACCCGCCGCACGCCCCGGCTGGCCAGCAGGTCCAGGTCGGCCAGCACGCGCTCCTCGGAGAGGTAGCGCACCGGCGCGCCGGGGGTGGTGCGGCCCCAGCAGCAGTAGGCGCAGCGGTTGGGGCAGCCGCGGCTGCTCTCGTAGTAGACCGTGTGGCCGCAGGCCGGCATCGGCCCCGGCTCGTAGCAGCAGGGCAGGGCGTCCAGCTCCTCCAGCGGTCGGGCCGGCCCGCCGTCCACCACCTCGCCGCCGGCGCGCCAGCAGACACCCGCGGGCGGCGTCGGCCCGGGGCCGTCGGGGGCCTGCAGCAGGCGCAGCAGGTCGGCCAGGGCCCGCTCGCCCTCGCCGGTGACCACGCAGTCCACGTCGGGGTGGCGGCCCAACACCTCGGCGGCCAGGGGCGCCACCTCGGGGCCGCCGAGGACCACGGTCACCCCGGGCATCACCCGCTTGACCTGCCGGCAGAGCGACAGCGAGGCCTGCACGTTCCAGGTGTAGCAGGACAGGCCGAGCACGTCGGGCCGCGCCGCGCGCACCCGCCGCAAATGGTCCAGCGGATCGTGGCTCAGTGATAGGTCGTGCACCGAGATCTGCACGCCGTCGAACCCCGGCTGCGCGTCGGCCCAGGCCTTGAGGCAGGCCAGGGAGAGGGCCGGCACCCGGTCCGTGGGCAAGTGGAGGCAGGCGAGCATCACGCGCATGGAACAATCGTACCTCATAACCGTCCTGCTGTAAGATGGTCAGCAGGAGGAGCCATGTCAGTGAGCAGAGCAGCAGTTATGATGGCCATCGTCTCTTTGGTGGCCTGCGACAGGGAGGCGGCGCCCGCGCTGGACCAGGCGGTGGCCCACGATCAGCAAGCGGATCGCACCACGGACCTCGCGCCGCCGGACCGCCCCCGCCCCGACGCGCCCCTGCCGGACAGCGCGCCCCCCGACAAGGCGCTCCCCGACAAGGCGCCGGACACCCTGGCCCCGGACCTCGGACCTCCCGGGCCCAAGACCCTGGGCTGCGCTGACGGCACCCGCGAGGGGTTCATCGACCACCTGAAGTATCCGCGCATCGCCGCCTGCGCCGGGGCCTGGGCCATCAAGGGGGCCCACAACACCACGCCGGCGTGCAAGCGTCAGGCGGGCAACTCGGGCAAGATCCCCAAGGGCACGGGGTGCAACGTCACCGACCTCTGCGCCGGCGGCTGGCACGTCTGCTACGGCAAGGTGGACGTGCTCTCCCGCAACCCCAAGGGCTGCGTCAACATCATGGACGGGGCCAAGGGGCCGGCGTTCTACCTGGCGCGCACCTCATCCACCGGCGCCTTCAACTGCTCTCAGGACAGCACCAAGTTCGGCGGGCCGGGCACCAGCAACGACCTCTTCGGCTGCGGCGACCTCGGCTGCAAGATGAAGCAGGGCACCTGCACGGTGGGCGGCAAGACCTGCGACCCCCTCAAGGATTGCGCCGGCTGCGCCAAGGGGAGCAAGTGCGCCAACGGCTCCACCTGCAAGCCGGGGCCCTGCTTCCCGCTGACCACGGCCAGCCATGACCTGTGCAAGGGGCTGCGCAACGACAAGGGCTGCGGCAGCTGGTGCAACCACCTGGGCAAGCACGCCAAGCTGAAGAACACCTGGAACTGCGGCAGCAGCAGCACGCTGGAGGCCAACAACGTACTCAAGGTCGACCCGGCGGTGCAGGGGGGAGTGTTGTGCTGCGAGGATTAGCAGCTAACCGCCGCGAAGACTGGCCGCGACTGCTGCTATCGGTTGATTGAGGCGGTCCGGGCTCCGGGTTCCGGGCTACAAGGCTGGAACCAGATGTGCCACTGTATTGCTCAATCGGCGATCTCATCGGAGCGGCGTCAGAAGGAGAGACAGCAAAGGAGCGGACAGGACGTCGCACCTAGGGGGCCAACAGCCAGCGATGAGCGGCCTGGTAGCCTGCAGCCTGTAGCCTGTAGCCACGCCACCGTTTTGATTGGCCCAGTCCGAGAGCCGCGCCCTGGCTGTTAGCCGTGAGCTATTACCTCGCGCGGCGCTTCATGCGGCGCCCGCGGCGCTTCTTACGCTTGCCCTTATTTTTGCGGCGCTTCCCCTTATTCTCCAGGCGCTCGTTGCCCGTGGCCTTGCCCACGGCCTGCATGCGCCGGCCCTGGCGCTGCATGCGCCGGCCCTTGCGCACCTTGTGCGTACCCCGGCGGTGCAGCCGCGGCTTGTGCACCCGCCGCATGTGACCCACGACGCGCACCCGCGGGTAGCGGCGCTTGGGCACCAGGCGCTTGCCCCGGACCCAGCCGCCCACCACCCAGCCTCCGGGGCCGCGGCGGCCAGAGCGCCAGTAAAAGCCGCCCCGCGCCGGACGGCGCCAGCGGCCCGGCAGCCAGCCTCGCGGACCCCAGTGTCCGCGCACCCAGACCTTGCCCGGCCGCACCTTGACCGGCGTCCAGTATCCGCGGTGCCAGCGCCCGTAGCGCCAGCGACCCGTGGTCCAGCGGTGGCCCGTCCGCTTGACCAGACGCCAGCGGCCCGGGATCCAGGCTCCGCCCCGGCCCCGGTGGCCCGGCACCCAGACCTTGCCCGCGCGGGCCTTGGCCGGCACCCAGTGCCCTCGGGCCCAGCGGCCGTTGGCCCGGCGGCCCACCACCCAGCGGTGCCCCGGCCGCTTGACCACGCGCCAGTGACCCGGCACCCAGTAGCCGTCACGGCCGCGGTGCCCGCGCACCCAGGCGCTGCCCGCCCTGGCCGCCACGGGCCGCCAGTGGCCGCGGACCCAGCCGTTGGGGCCGCGATGGCCCGCCACCCAGGCGTGGCCCGTCCGGGCGCGCACGCGGTAGAAGCCGGTGTGCACGGTGCCGTCTTCCTGCTTCACGGCCCCGACCCAGACGTAGTCCTTGTCCGGCGCCTTGTCGTCGTGATCGTCGGCCAGGGCTGCCCCGGGCGGTAGCGTCAACGTCAATGCAAGTAACCACCCCCACGGTGTGCGCGTCAATTCAGCCTCCTTTTCGATGTTTGATTACAGCCCGGCAAGAGTAACAGATCGGCTCCAGGCTACCACCTCGGATGCACGAGGAACACGGCGCGGTTCACGTACTCCAGAGCAGGGCGTACCAGTGCGTGATGTCCCCCCACATCATGGCCTTGCCATTGTCCAGCGACGCCTTCACCTTGGCCTGGATGCCGCCGACCATGTACGGGTGAGAGCACTTGTACTCGGTCACCACGCCGAGGCCCTGGTTGAGGTAGCGCGCGGCGTCCATCTCCGAGAGCGTGGTCGAGCGCCCGCCGTAAAACGACTTGCGCCTGGCCTCCACCTCCCCGGTGCTCATCTGCAGGCCCGGTGAGAAGCGGCCCGCCTGGTTGACGAGGAAGACAGCGTAGCCTGAATAGAAGCCGCAGGAGGTGTCGTCCTGCTGGCCCACGGTCGCGATGGTCCCCATGTCTGTTTCCTCCTGTGGCGGGCGCCACGTGTCCGGTTCGATGCTGCCCACGGACAACCCCACCGGCATGTCCAGCTTCACCGGCAATGGTAACAGATCGGCCTCGACCTACCACCACCGCATGCCGGCGGTCTGACCATATTAATGGTTGTTGAGAATAATGTTGCCCGGGCACCGATCCACCCTACCTTTCGTACTCCCCAGCAGATGCGTACATCGGACACGGTCAGCCCCAGGGAGCTGTTGACCGCGCCACATCGCCTTTACAGCCGCGCCGGAGAGGACACGCCATGAGCCCCGACACCGAGAAAGTCAAAATACGGCTGCTGCTCAAGAACGAGACGGTCTGCCCCAGCTGGTCCACCGAGATGTACGTGGTCCAGCTCGAAGGCAGCGAGGGCATGTCGCAACTGTTCGATTTCGAGATCCGACTGTTCTATACGGGGAAGATCGAAAACGTCAGCCTGGGCGCCATCACCAACGAAAAGGCCACCCTCAGCTTCACGGAGACCGAGACCTCGATCAAGGGCCACCGCCGGGTGGAGGGGATCATCAGTCAAATCCGCTATGAGGGAGCGATGGCCGACAACAGCGCCAGGCAGGTGCCCCAGAGTTCCGTCCAAGGCATAAGCTGAGATGATGATTGCTCAGGTTTTCGGCGGT
>PVBE011562965.1_pt1 | contig 23078 bp, 17 predicted proteins | sample 1631181 | NCBI WGS metagenome assembly PVBE01 (sample SAMN08397723, study PRJNA350692) | Marine metagenome, whole genome shotgun sequencing project. | isolation source: water | place: Pacific Ocean | collected 2012-04 | reverse complement strand
GAAAGAACGCGAACGTCTTCTGATGTCCGATCCTGGACTTCTTGGTCAATCTTTGCGTCAAGCACAGAGTCTGCGCTCCCGCGATCCAGAATCTCTTGGTCTAAGCCAGTTTGCAGAGCGGCATCACCTGCTATGCGGTCTGCAGCTTCAGCCGACACTTCTTGGTCTACGTAAGCTTGGCCTAGGGAAAGGACCCGAACGTCTTCTGATGTCCGCATGGCCACTTCGTCACTGAGGGCAAGGTCTAGCTGGTTATCAGCATCTGCTCGAGCTGCGGCTTCATCCGACACTTCTTGGTCTACATAAACCTGCAAATCCGCATCGCCGGCTGCGCGGTCCGAGGTCTCCTGGTCAATCTTTAGGTCAAGCGCAGCATCTGCGGCACCGCGATCAAGAGTCTCTTGGGCCAAGCCAGTTTGCAAATCTGCGTCGCCGGACACACGAGCTGCAGCTTCATTTCCGACCTCTTGATCTACATAGACCTGCAAGTCCGCATCTCCGGCTGCGCGGTCTGCCGCTTCTGTACTGACCGCTTGGTCGGTATAGGCATTTGCCGAAGCTAGAGTATCTGTATCACCTTGGATTCGATTCGCTACTTCGTTAGACATCTGACTATCCGAATAATTCTTGGCCGCATCGAGAGTGAGCCCATCTGCAATCAAGTATTCATTGACCAAGTTGCCGTTTGCGTCAAGGGAGAAGACTGAATTAAATGCCTCTTCCCCAAAGTTGTATTGCCGGTTCCCATTCGTATCCAAACTCCAGATATAACTTTTGATGCGATTCCTCTCACCGGTGTTGGGATTAATATCCAATTCCCAAAGATCCCGCTCAAGAGTTTCAAAATTAGAGTTCACTTCCGCGGAAGAAGCCTTGCTCCCAGCTGAAAATTCAATGATTGGGCTTGGAGTAGAAGCCGAACGGGTCAAACCAAAAAATCCGGTGTCGCCGCCGATGTAATTACCGGTTGCAGTCGCAGCCAGGAGCACTGCGGCGGAGAAGGCAATTAATGGTTGGGGGCGAAGTTTCATCGGAGGGGGAGTAATTGAGTTACGGTTTCAATAAGCGCCTATTGCCAGTTTGCGTTATCCCAGGTTGTGTCTGGGTCGTCCCAAACGAGCCCATCATTGCTGGCTTTAGGACCGGCACCACCATCTCCAGCGTTCTCGCCAGAGCTACAGGAAGAGGCCACCAAAAGGAGCAGTAAGGCTCCCCGGGCGACAAGGGGGCGGAGAAACGTAAAGAGGGCGGATTTCATGCGAGATAGCATGCCGGACTGAGAATTTCGATCGCAAGCTACTTAGCAAGTTTACTCGAAAATATTTGCAACATTCTAGAAATTGCTTGTAAATTGTGGTAAATAGCCCTGATTGAGCGTCTATGTCCGCATCCACAAACAAAAAAGGCGGCGGCTCCCTATTTGGGAGCCGCCGCCGCAGTTTCTTCTAGCGGTTTAGTGAGGCTACAAAACTATGCGGTTGATGTTCCTCGAAAGGCGGTAGGCGGTGCCCACACCAGGCTCTTCTACGACCTCCAGGCCTTGTAAATGAAGAAGCACCCCTTTCATCCCCATGGGCACAGTGCCCTGAAAGCGCACTTTGCCATCGGGGTCTACCGTCTGGGTGCCGGGGAGTGCCTTGATTGGCTCAGCCAAATTGATGGTCAAACCAGTCTTGTGCTCGGTGCTACCCGCTTGCCCTGTTGACCACAGAAGAATCACATAGCCCTGATCCAAGTTCCAGCCATCCACATATACGTGTTGTCCGGCATACCACTCGTAGTCGTAGTGCGTCAAATCCCAGTTGTCATCAATCGTCATTGGAGCGGTTGGATCTGTTTCGTATGTCCCATCAAATGCGCCATTATGGTTGAGGTCTTCCTGACCATCTTTAAGGCTACCGCCATCAGTGTCATCGTTGAGGTTATCTGTTGTGGTTGATGTGTCTTCGTCTGGCTGGAAAACACTCAAATCCGTATCTGGTCCTACCATGGTTTCATCTAAACCAGCCTCGGTGCCATCTTGCAGATAATCGTTGTCAGTGTCTGGATTTGCGGCATCGAGTTCTCCAGCATCCTTTCCACCGTTTGCATTGACATCCTCTTCGCCATCCATGAAACCGTCATCGTCAGAATCTTGATCACACGGATTCGTTGTTGTAGCTCGATGATGGTCATACTGATAAACACTTGAATCTGTCCCACCAATACACATCGTCGCGTCAGCATCCTGGCCGGCATTTTTCCCTTGGCCTAATTCGCATCCATCATGAATGCCATCATTGTCTGAATCAGGATTAGCTGGGTCTAATGTCCAACCATACCTATTGTTTAGCCACAATTCATCACTATCCGAAAGAGAATCATCGTCTGAATCGCGGTCGGCGACATGAGTGCCATACGAAGATTCGTCCGCATCATCAATTCCGTCACCGTCAAAATCCACTGCATTAAACCAATATGCATCACCATGTAGAGTACCGGTTATAGAACGAGGAAAGCTATTAACGATGTCGTGCTCGAGGTTGGCAGAAAACTGGAGCAACAAAATGGAGCCAGGGTCTCCAGCACCGGACAAGGGGCCCATCCCTGTGAAATCCGTCAGAGCAGAATCGGAGACCATCAGGCTAGTAATCTCCCAGCCATCCCCATTCCCAATAACCGTTTCCACCCCAGAAGAGTATTCAATGGGCTCACCCATTCCTTGGGCATTATTCACTTCTGGGTATCCGTCCACATAGATACTCCACAAGTCACCCGCGCCATGAACAAACGCAACGTGGTGCCACTCGCCATCTAAGAGGTTCGACATTGTCGGGGTAACCGTTGTCAGCGCATCAATGGAGCCGCGATAAAAAACCGAAATGTCGCCATTGTCATGCAAGCGGACTACTTTCTTCTCTAGCAGATTACTGCTTTCAATCCTGGAGTAAATGTCGAAATCACCACTTACGCCACAGCCAGGGTTTGCGCGAACAATCGCCTGAACAGTAAAGGAGTTGTCGGTCGCCCACCTTGAACCTAATGGCTGATCATCAGGAAAAGTAACATAGGAATCTGCAGTTCCGCTACCGTCAAACTCAAGACCAGCGTCTTGTTGAGCTTGCAAAGCGCTACTGAACAAAAGAAGAGAGAGGGAGAGGGGAAAGGAAAGTTTCATTTTTTCTAAATGGAGTTGTTTGGTGTGGACGGAATTTTTTGAATTACCATTCCAAAAGGGCCATTCCGTCAGCCCCCGCGGGTGAACCGTGAGAGCCGTTTCCGTTCTCGCGCATGAGGGGGCCCTGTAGGGGGCTTGCATTAGCACCATGGCTACCGCCGCCAAAGGTATTAACGGTAGCGCCCAATCCGCCATCTGCAACAATAGTAATTGTGTGGCTCGGAGTGGAATCGTAGTAGGTCAAAGTAGATACGCCACCGTCGTCTCCGGTGGAGGGTGCGCCGAGACTCGAAGTGCCACCTGCGCCGACAACGATGTCAACCTGGTAGCCGTCTTCAACGAGAATCTCATATTTCCAATAAGAGGCGCCATCGCCCCCGGAAAACAGCTGGGTGTAGGAAGAGGTGTCTTTCGAGCCAGCGCCACCACCTGCTCCAAGGATTGTCACATAGACCTTTTTTACCCCAGCAGGAACAGTCCACGTATAGGTGCCCGCAGTGTTCCAAAGCTGGACACCGTGGCGATCGATTGCGTTGAGGTCATCAATATCATCTACGTTGTCGTTGATTTGGTCCTGAAGGAGTGCGTCTTGATCGTCAACGTGCTTATTGGTCGCATAATCCTGAGAGACCACCCACGTTTGCGTGGCGTTGTCGATAAGTTTGTTGTCCACCCACGCTTCCGTTGCGTAGCCGACAAGGTCTGCAGCAGTCAAAAAACCCTGCGAATTCACCCATCCCTGTACCCACGTTTCCGTGGCGTAGCCGTCAAGAAAGGTGGCCGAGCTGCCCGTTTCGTCAAGTCGAACAAATGTGGCGTCTGCGTAGTTTCTTTCGGCATCATCACCGTTCTCGCGGTCCGATATCTCATTATCCAAGTCGGCCTGTAGAGCCAAATGACCATCGTCCCACTTTTCTACGGTTCGATTGTTTTGTGCGTCGAGCACCCAAACGTCGGCCTCTGAGGCCAAATGACCGTCGTTCCACTTTTCTACAATTCGAATGCGGTTCAAATTGGCGTCAAAATCCAGTTCCCAAATATCCGCTTCTAACACCTCGAAATTGGCGTTCACCTCTCCTGCAATCGCCGGCTTTGTGGCTTCAAATTCAATCAAAGGAGAAGGGGTACCAGATTCGCCTCCTTGCAAAAAATTTCCTATCGCAGTGCCCTGAAAGAAATTACCTGTCGCGCTAGAAGCGAGGAGAGCGACCGCGGCGGAGGCGATAAATGTCTTGGGTTGGATTTTCATTTTCTTTTCAGTTTTTTAGCTAGCAGAATCTGGCGAATCTGGCGGGGGTGGGCCCCACCCCATTGTTTCCCCCTCCACATCTTGATTCCAACCTGTCTGAACAGGCTGGCCGTCATCCCCATTTGAATCGGACCAGTAAAGGGTCGAGTTGGAGGCTCCTGGATCAACATCATCATCACCACTACCACTCGAACACGCTCCAAGCGGAAGGAGCAACGCGATGAGGAGAAAGCGGGGGTTAACTTTGGGGGACAAGGGGGATTTTGTGGTTTTAAGGGGGGGGACGAGCGCAGAAAGCAAAGTCCTACGATTGGCAATAATACCGCAAAAATAAAGAACTGAAAAGCCCCAAAATAGGATAAAAAAAGGACAAAAAAGAGAAACTTGGGAGATTAAAGCGGAAATTTCCCCATAACGGCCTCAGCGGCTCCCTTTTCGTCCAGCACCCGGAGCGCTTCTACCACCTGGCGGCGCAAATGGCGCGGCGGTTCGGCATAAACATCCTCAACGAGCGACTCTAGCGGCGGGGAATCCACGGCCTCAGCATGCTCGACCGCCGAGGCGACTAAGGCCGCAAGCTCATGCTGCATCCGACCCCGACCCCCCTCTTCGATGACCGACTCTGAGAGAAGCCACTTTTCAAAGCGATCCAATGGGTCGCGTTGGGACCAATATTCAACTTCGTCTGGGTTTCGGTAGCGAGTGGGGTCATCGCTAGATGAATGACCCAGCATGCGGTAAGTCCGCAGAGAAATCAGTGATGGACCCTCCCCATTTCGGGCTCGGTCCACTGCTCGCTTCACCGAAACATAACAGGCTAAAGCATCGTTCCCGTCCACATCGACGCCAGGCATTCCATAGGCCTCGGCCTTGCGACCAAAACTACTCGACCCCGTTTGTCGAGAAGATGGCATCGAAATTGCCCAACCATTATCTACCACAATAAAAACGATGGGCGCCTTCATGACGCCTGCAAAATTCATTGCAGAATGAAAACCATTTGAACTTGTCGTGCCATCGCCAGAATACGCGCAAACGACTTGGCCATCACCACGCATCTTGGAAGCCATCGCCGCACCGACCGCATGAGGGAGCTGAGTTCCCAAAACCGAAGACCACGAAGGGAAGTTGGCCTCTTTGCTCTGAAAGTGGTTTGGCATTTGCCGGCCCTTGGCCGTGTCTTCGGCGTTACCAAACATATGAGCAATGTACTCATGCAACGGGGCACCGCGCTGGATTGCTGCACTACCTTCTCGCAAAGCACTAAACATCAAATCACTCCGCTCAAATGCCGCAGCGGAACCATGGATCGCCGCCTCTTGCCCTGTTGACGTTCCAACAAAACCAATACGCCCTTGTCGCTGGAGTTTTAGCAATCGGTCGTCCATTGCGCGAGTTAGCAGCATGGAGCGAAAAATATCTAAGCACAATGCCTGGCTTGGCATTTGCGTCGGAGGTTTCCCAAAAAAGCCATGCCCATCTTCAGCGAGCACTCGAACAAGCTCGCCATCAAAGAGTTCGGCAGTCCGATATTCGGTCACGATTAAAGCAGCATAAGCGCTGGATCTTCCAATAGCTCCCGAACGCGAACCATAAAGCGCGCGCCGTCGGCCCCGTCTACAACACGGTGATCAATACTGATAGAAAGGTTCATCACCATGCGCGCAACAATGTCATCCCCGACACAGCGAGGCATTTTCCGCATGGAATGGACACCCATAATGGCAACTTCTGGGAAATTGATAATGGGGGTTGCCAAAACTCCTCCAATGTTTCCAGCGTTACTGATTGTGAATGTCGAATCCGCAAAATCGCTTGGGGAGGCTTTTCCTTCACGCGTACGCGAGGCGACATCAATAAGCTCTGCGGAAAGCTGCAGCAAGCCTTTGAGATGACAATCCTGAACAACGGGGACCATCAAGCCGTTTGGGGTGTCCACAGCTATCCCAAGGTTGACATACTTCTTTTGAAGAATCACGCCAGCAGCTTCGTCTAGTTCAGCGTTTAATTGGGGAAACTCCATGAGCGCAAGGGCGGTCGCCTTCATGATGTAAGGCATCCAGGTCACTTTTACGCCATGACGCTCGCCAACTTCTTTAGCTTTGGAGCGCGCCTCAGCAATCGCGGTGCAATCTACTTCCTCAACAAGACTAAAGTGGGTTGCTGTGAACTTTGACTGCGACATAGCCTCGGCAGTTTTTCGCCGAATTCCGCGGAAAGGGATCTGAATGACTTCGCGCGAGCCCGAGGCCGCCAATGTGGGAACCGGCTTACTTGGTGGCGCAGAAGGAGTGCTGGATTCGCGAATGTCTGTAGGGCGAATGCGCCCGTTCTTCCCTGTCCCTGAAACGGACGAAAGGTTCACTCCCATTTCGCGGGCGAGGCGACGAGTTGCGGGAGCAGCCAAAACTTTTCCTCCCGAAGGTTGCCGAGAACTTGGCAAGTTTTCGGATTGCGCACTTGCAGGAGAAGTCTCTTGCTTAGTTGCCACTTTTGATTCAGAGGTAACCGAAACTGGTCGCTTGGAACTGCCGGCATCGCCTTCGCCTTCGATTACAAAAATGACATCGCCAACTTTGGCGACATCACCTTCGGCAACCAGCTGCTTTGCTACTACTCCAGTCATAGGAGAAGGAATCTCTACAGTTGCCTTATCCGTCATGACTTCGACAACAGGGTCATCCTCGGAAACAGACACGCCTTCGGCGGCAATCCAGCGAACAATCTCGCCTTCGTGAACGCCTTCACCAATGTCAGGAAGCTTGAACTCAAGTGTTGTCATTCTTCAATCCTATTCAAATTCCAATACTCGCTCAACGGCATCTATTACGCGGCGCGCGTCGGGCATGTAGTAATGCTCAAGGGTGTTCGGAAATGGCGTGTCAAAACCCGTAACCCGGGCAATGGGGGCCTCCATGTATTCGATTGCATTTTCTGCAATGAGAGCCGAAATTTCTGAGCCGTAACCACAGAACCGCGGCGCCTCGTGCACAACCACAACGCGGCCACACTCTTTGGCGGCTTCCAGAACAGCTTCTTCATCGAGAGGTAACAGTGTGCGTAAATCAATCACGCGAACTTCGCTTCCGCGCTCTTCCCGAATTCGGTTCGCCGCTTGCAGGCAAACAGGAACCATTGCGCCGTAACAAAAGATAACGGCATCATTGCCCGCAACGACTTCGCGAACCGTGGAGAGGGCAACGCGATGCATGCCATCGGGGACTTCCTCTCTGGAGGCCCGGTACAACGCCTTTGGCTCCATAAAGAGAACAGGGTCAGGGTCTTCGATTGCAGAAATCAAAAGCCCTTTCGCGTCAGCCGGTGTGCTTGGAATCACAACCTTCATGCCAGGAGTATGGCAGAAATAAGCCTCTCCAGATTGCGAATGGTAAAGCCCGCCGCGAATACCGCCGCCGTAAGGGGTACGGATGACCATTGGAACCGTGTACTGGCCTCCAGATCGGTACCGCATTTTTGCAGCCTCCGAAACAATCTGGTCAAAGGCGGGGAAAATGAAATCTTGGAATTGAATTTCGCAAATGGGCTTCATGCCATTCATTGCAAGCCCAACTCCAACACCAATGATGCCATCTTCGGAAAGCGGAGTGTCGAAACACCGTTCTTCGCCAAACTCAGCGGTGACGCCATCTGTTGCCAAAAATACGCCACCCTTAGGGCCAACGTCTTCGCCCAGCACGAGAACGGATTCGTCTTCGCGCATGACCGTTTTAATTCCGTCATTGACGGCCTGAACAAGTGTGAGTTCGTTCACAGTGGGAATTCTCCTTTTTCATCAACCCCCTCGCCGCGCGAGGAGTAGTGACCAATGCACCAGTCGCGCTGGTCGGCGACATGCTTTGGAATCTCTGCGTAAACATCCGAAAATATCGTGTCCAAGGGAGGGCGACTCTTCGCAAACGCAGCCTTTGCTGCAGAAGCCATTTCCTCGGCACAATCGGCATCTACGATTTCCAGCTCTTCTGAAGTTGCATGCCCTTCAGAGATGAGCCAAGCTTCGAAACGCTTGCGAGGGTCTTTAGTCTTCCATTCTTCTGTCATTTCTTTGGGAACATAACGGCTTGGGTCATCTGAAGTGGAGTGCCCACCCATGCGCATGGTTACCGCTTCAATCAATGTTGGGCCTTCGCCTGCGCGCGCGCGTTTGACCGCATTAAGGACAACTTTGTAAACCGCGAGGACATCGTTTCCGTCCACACGCACAGCCGGAATTCCATAGGCCTCGCCTTTGGCGGCAATCGTTTCGCTTCCGGTTTGCTTGTCATAGGGGCAAGAAATCGCCCATTGGTTATTTTGACAAAGAAAAACGGTTGGGGCGCCTAGAACACCAGCGAAGTTCATTCCTGAGTGGAACCCCAAACTGGATGTCCCGCCATCGCCGAAACTCACAAGGGAGACCGCGTCTTCGCCGCGCTTCTTTGCGGCAAGAGAAATCCCAACAGCTTGAGGTAAGTGCGTTCCAATCGGAGACGAAATGGATAGAACTCGAATTGGTTCACGATAGCTAAAGTGAACTGGCATTTGCCTCCCCACGCTATTGTCGTCAACATTGCCAAACTGGGTATCCATCATGGATTCGGCAGTTACGCCATGAAAGAACAGCATGCCAAAGTCACGGTAAGACGGCGCAATCCAATCCTTGCTTGCGTCCAACGCCGCAGCCGCACCGACTGAAACAGCTTCAATCCCAAGGTTGGGAATCGAGAAGCCAATCTTTCCGGTCCGCTGGAGCTTCATGCATCGATCATCAAAATGGCGCGTTTGCACAATCGCGCGATGCATCCGCAACAGAACCTCTTTGGAAAGGCGCGGTGGCTTCCCCACCTTATTTCCAGTAGGGTCCAGGATTTGTTGGAGGGTGTCGGTCATGATTAGGAGGCGCGGGAAAGCAAAAAATGCTCTGCCGCCTTGTAGGATGAACGCACCAAAGGGCCAGAAGCGCAAAAGGAAAATCCAAGCTCTCTCTCCGCAATTTGTTTGTACTCATCAAACTCACTTGGTGGCAAATAGCGCTCGACAGGAAGATGGCGCTTAGATGGTGCGAGGTATTGCCCCAAGGTCAGAATGTCAGTCCCGACATCTCGAAGGTCCAACATGGCTTTGCGTATTTCTGATGGAGACTCGCCAAGGCCAAGCATAAGAGACGACTTTGTTGTAATTGCAGGGCGAATCCGTTTCGCTTCGGCCAAAACACCGAGGGATTGAGAATAAGAAGCGCGGGCATCCCGTACTCGGCGATGAAGGCTTTCAACGGTCTCGAGATTGTGAGCAAAAACATCAACGTCGCTTTCGAGTAATGCCTGAATGCAGTTCGCTCGGCCTTGGAAATCAGGCACAAGCGCCTCAACCATCAGGTCCGGACGCTTTCTCTTCATCGCGCGAATTGTGCTGGCGTAGTGGCCAGCTCCCAAATCTTCTAAGTCGTCGCGATCCACGCTGGTTAAAACCACGTATCTCAATTCCTGAATCTCGGCTATTTCGGCAACCCTGCGCGGCTCAAATGGGTCGAGCCAGCCATGAGGATTACCAGTCTTTACTGCACAGAATCGGCAACCGCGAGTACAGACGTCTCCCATCAACATGATTGTGGCTGTTCCAGCGGCCCAGCACTCACCCTGGTTGGGGCATCTGGCCTCTTCGCAAACCGTATATAACCCTTTTTCTCGCAAAAGGTTGCGCACGCCCGACACCGTCTCCCCAGCAGGGAGCTTCATCTTCAGCCAAGGGGGCTTTTGTTCTGTAATTTGGGTCATGGCGCTGGAATCAGAACCCGCATTATACGAGAATGTGAAGGGTACCTAAATTAAGCAAACTGCTCGAGAATTGGCGCAGTGGAGCCTTCCCGAATTTTCCCAAGTGCAATTTTTTGTAGTTGTCGAACCCGCTCTAAGCTAACGCCTAAACGCTTGCCAACATCGGACAAAGTTTTCGGCTCTGCTCCGTGCAAACCAAATCGATGTTTTAAGACAAATCTCTCGCGGGAAGTCAATCTGTCAAGGGCAACATTCAGGTGACCCTCAAGGGCGTAGAATTCCCCAAACTCCGGATTGGCCGAAATGTTTTGCCCTGAGAACAAGTCCATTAATTTAGCTCCCCTCTCGGCGTCAATCATGCCATCCAGGGAGTGGGTAAAGCGATTGCCTACAAGCACAGAACGAACAAGATCTTCCTTGACGCCCGTTTTCTTCGACAGTTTCGGGACATCAAACAGAAGCCCCTCGCTTTCGCCAACGACGTCATTGATTTTCTTCATTGCCTTCTGAATGTAAGCCGGTACGCGAACAACGCGACTTTGGTTGTAGATAGCGTTCAAAAAGGCTTGATTCACCCAGTACCCGGCATAGGTTTTAAAGCGAATTCCTCTACGGAAATCGAAACCCTCTACCGCTTTAAACATGGAAAAGTTCGCTTCCTGAATAAGGTCTTCTTCGGAGACGGCGACCTTTCGATATCGGTTTAATAATCTAAAAACAAGGTGCAAATTTCGAGCAATGAGTTCATTTCTAGCGAACTCAAATTCATGGTGCCTTGCGCGCAAGCGGCGGCGCAAGGCGGGGTCCAAACCACGAGGAGCGCAGCCTTGGCAAACTCGCTCTCGCCCATCTGGACATACCAGGCATCCTAGGTCATTTGTGCCAGGAAACTTTTCGATGTCCTCTTTGCGAAAACCGGCTGCACGGCGAGCCGCCTTCAAGCGTTGCCATAGAAGCTCAATGCCCATGCAGAATTGGGTTTCTTCTTGGCGACTCATAGAGGGAATTCTCTGGACTTCTTGCCGGTAGAAGCCCATCAGGTTGGAGCTTAGCTTTGTGCCACCGGGAGGATCGATTCGCTTAAAACAAAACTGAATCGAAAGATTCCGGCGATCAAGCCGCCGAATAATTCGCTTCACTTGGAGGTCGAATTGTTCAACATCCAATTCAGTGAGAAGCTCGTCAAAGGGAGCCTCCTTATCTAGCGTGTTTGGTAGCGGCACGGGGCTTATTTTAGCACTAATTTAGTGCTAAAATAAGTTCTTTTGAAAACCTGGGCCTTCCTTTGGATTAGAGGAAGCTATCCTTGCTTTACGGACAAGTCCTTAAGCCGACCATGACCCTAAGCCTTTTACTGACACTAAGTTGCGCTCTTCAGGCCTCCACTCCAGAAAAGCAACCCCTTTCCATTCCCATCCTGCTTGAAGAACGAGCTGGAGTGGAACGGACTCAAGAGCCTGTTTCCGGTGGAATTCCCATCCCAAAAGGACAGCTTCGGGAGGCCACGCCCATGCTCCTTGCCATTGATGGGGAGAAAATTCAGGTCGCAACCTGGCCTCTTGCTCGCTGGAACGATGCCTCTATTTCTTGGCTCGGCGTGGAATTTCTTTCTCCAAAAGTTCCCGCAAATGGGAAGCTTACTGGAAATTTGGTTCCGGCAGACTCGCCGACACTAATCGGCCCTGGCACAAGCCAGCCCAAGGACGGCTCTTCTTTGTTCATTCAAAATGCCAAGCTCCATTTAGCTATAGCAAAAGAAGATGCTGAGCTTTTTACAGTTCGAGGTGAGACATTAAAGGGCGCCATTGGGATTGGTTTTAAAGCTCAAACTTGGTCCGGCCCAAAACCCGTCTCTTGGGCTATGGGAGAGACGTCTTTTGAACGAGACACTGGCGGAAGTGTCACCCTTAGGCGTGAAGATTCTCTCGTTGACAACTTTGGTCGCCCAACGATCCGGTTCATCAATCGCGCAACTGTTTTCCAAAGCTCCCCTCTGGTTCATTTGCAATCTACCGTTGAGGTTTTGCGTGGCACCCACTTCGCTCCCACTTGGGAAATCCTATTCCCTAAACAACAAAAGCCAATCGAGCCGTGGATCGCTCGACAAATCGATGAAAATATTGCTGAAATAAACGGGGACTCTAAGCAACTCCGCTTACCTGGTACATTTTCTGATAATTCGATCTCTGTTTCGGTAAACGACTTTTGGCAGATGTTCCCAGAAGCTTTTTTCCACGATGGGAATCGTTTACATGCGCAGCTTGTCTCGGCGAAGAAAGACGACCATGTCGTTTTAGAGCCTGGCTTCGCAAGAACAAAGAGTCTCTGGCTCAACACAGACACCAATTCTTCCCTGTCGGAAAATCAACTTGAGGCTCTTGCCAATTCTCCCCTTCGGCCAACGACTACTCCAAAATGGTATTGCGACTCCAAGGCATTTGGCCCGTTAAAGCCCGCAAAACAGAATTCAAATCTTTTGCACACCTTCCGGCGGTCTATAGAAGCTGTTTTTTCTCGTGCCGAAAAACGGGGTCATTATTTTGGCTTTCAAGACTGGGGCGACTTCCTCGCCCGCGACCACACATTGAGTTACTACGGCCATCTCGACCAAGAATATGACCCCAACGTGGCCTTGCAGTTAGCCTTTGCTCGAACTGGGGACTTGTATTACTTAGAAAACTCAGTTCGCCTTGCAAGTCACTATGCCGATGTTGATACATCTCACACAGGAGGAGTATTCCAACATCGGTCGACTCAGCGACATCTGGAAAATTGGGTTGCGGATCAACTTGCCATTGGAATTCGAAAAAGTATGGGCAAGACTGGGAAAATGGACGGAACTGTGCCCACAACCCTTAAGTTAATCCAAAAGCAAAGCACGTCATTGGAAAAAGATGTCCGACGTATTATTGACCTGGCAAAAGAAAATGGAGCAACCAACCAAGAATTGGTAGAAATCGCAATCCAGTCGACTGCACATAATCTCCTTTTAAATATTGCTAGTAAAGGGGCAAAAAACGGAAACTTTGGTGAGATTGGACCTCTTGATTATGCAAATGCTGTTGCCAAATCTTCACAGGGGAAACAGTATGGATTTAAGAATGTAAAAGCTGCATTTGCGCCGTTCTTTGAGCTTTATGGCGGATCCTGGAATGACTTTCCCAGCTTCCACCAAGACAATAGCCATGACCCCGCAATTCGGCATACTGGTGGCCACACTTTAGTTGAGAGCGTTGTTTACGCTTGGCTTTTGACTGGGGATCTCCGCCTTCGGGAATCATTGTTGCGTGTCGCGCGCCACCATGTGGAGACTTTGGTTCCACAAGAAATTCAAAACCTCCAAGATCGGCTAAAAAAGAAAGGAAACCCTCCGACAAGAACGGTTGCTTGGCCACTACTAAACATGTGCCGGCTGCAAGAGGCGGTCAGAAACATGCCTGGACAAGGTGCCCTAAGCCAATCCCTTTATCAATCTTGCGAACAGGCTGCATCCGCACTTCTTAAAGTTCCCGTTAGCCGCATTGAAAGCAGTATTCATGCAGGCGTAACACTTGAAGCTCTTTCTGTTTGGCATATTCAGGCGAAAAAGCAAAATGCTGCCACTTATCTTGTTGACCTGGCCCGCTACTGGGCAAGCAATCATTTCGACAAACGAAATCGGGCATTCCGTTACAAGTCCAAGGCCCAGTCTTCTTCGGATACGGGGTTTAACGGGTTGCTGGTCTATGGTCTTGCATATGCGCAACATTTATCTAGTCATCCCGACCTTGATTTAACCCTGCGTTCTGCTTGGTCCTCCTTGGCGAAAATCCAAAAGAGGGCTAAGGCTTTTGCAATGACTTACCGTTCCGTTCACCGAGCCGCCTACTTCCTTGAATAGGTCGGGAATATCGACTTAATGTTCCAAAGCTCGGCGAATTCTATCCACAAGGCGCCAGGCCTCAATAGGTGGAAGAGAGTTCATGTCCAAGGACTGGAGTTCTTCGAGCAACTCTGCGTCGGTTGACTCATCAAGTAAATCAAAAAGAGAATGTTGAGTTGTCTCTAAATGCACTTCTTGGGTAGTGTCTGTTGAGGGTTCGGGAATTGCTGGTGTGTGGTCCGCCAAAATCCTCCGACTTAGACCTTCTTCCTCTTTCTCAAGCCGAAGGAGAACGTCGCGGGCTCGATCAAGAACGCCAGCGGGGATACCTGCTAACCGAGCAACATGGATTCCATAGCTCCGGTCCGTTCCCCCTTCCTCAATTCTATGAAGAAAAACGATGTCGTCTCCGTATTCCCGCACAGCAACGTTTAGGTTTCGCCCACACGAAAGACTCTCCGCCAAATCAGTTAGTTGGTGATAGTGGGTGGCAAAAAGACAACGGGCGCCCAACTTTTCATGAACATGCTCGCATACGGACCATGCAATAGCTAAGCCATCAAAGGTGCTTGTGCCTCGCCCAACCTCATCAAGCAGGAGCAGAGATTGTCGACTTGCATTACGCAAAATATTTGCGGTCTCCACCATCTCAACCATAAAGGTAGATTGTCCGCGAGAAATATCATCACCTGTTCCTAGGCGCGTGAAGATTCGATCCACCAAACCAATTCGTGCAGATTGAGCTGGAACAAAAGAGCCCATTTGAGCCATCAACACAATAAGGGCAGTTTGGCGTAGCCAGGTACTCTTGCCGCTCATGTTTGGGCCAGTTAAGACCACAAGGCAAGAGTCGGAGCGCAAGTCAGTGTCGTTAGGAACAAAAGGGTCCCCAAAGTTGGCGGCTTCAACCACAGGATGCCGACCCTCCTTTATTTCTAATATTCCCGTTTCTTGTTCTTCTGTTTTCACAAGCTCCGGTCGAATAAATTGCCGCTCCACTGCGACCTTGGCTAAGGAAGCAAGGGTGTCAACTTCGGCAACGGCAGCCGCGGTTTCCAGTAAATCCCCCATTTCTGAGGATGCGCGGTCTCGCAGTTTGAGGAAAATATCGTATTCCAAATCTTTGGCCTTTTCCTCAGCCCCTAATACTTTGGCCTCATACTCTTTTAGCTCTGGGGTGATGTAACGTTCTGCGTTTTTAAGGGTTTGCTTGCGAATATAGTCCTCTGGAACTTTATCGCGGTGTGAATGGGTAATCTCAATGTAATAACCAAACACTCGGTTAAACCCAAGCTTCAATGGAATCCCCGTGCGCTCGGACTCCCGAACTTGCAAGTCCGCTAAAAATTGTTTTCCACCAGCGGCCAAAGCGCGAAGTTCATCTAAATCTTCGGAAAATCCTTCCCGAATTAAGCCACCATCCTTCAAAGAAAGAGGAGCCTGTTCGTCGAGCGTCTTTGCAATTCGCTCGCAGAGCTCGGTACAAGGGTTTAACTGTTCGCTTAGCTTGGAAAGGGCCGTTGTGCTAGAGGTTCTCAACAAGGAAATGAGCCCTGGAACTCTTTCTAAGGCCGATCCTAAAGCAACAAGGTCGCGCGCCATCGCTCGGCCACTTGCGAGCTTCGAGGTTGTTCGCTCCATATCCCCAAAGCCATCCATTGCCTCCTGGAGAGAGCGACGAGTATCTACATTCTGATGAAGTTCCGAAACTGCTTCTTGCCGCTTAAGAATCGGGTCGCGCTCTACTAAGGGCTCAAGCAACCATTGGCGCAAAAGACGGGCTCCCATGGGAGTTGCCGTCCTGTCCAAAACGGAAAGAAGAGTACCTTCTCGCCCACCATCTTTTTGGGAGCGAGTAATTTCCAAAGTCCGAAGAGTTGCGCCATCCATCATGAGGTGGCGGGAAGGCTCGTGAACATAAAGGTCACGAATTTGTTCTAGAGAACTCTTTTGGTGGTCCCGAAGAAAATCCAGAATTGCGCCACATGCTGCCAAGATTACGGGTTTGTCTTCGATTCCAAATGACTCAAGGGTGGTAGTTTTCAACTGCTCCTTGAGATTGCGAGCGCCGCTAATTGAATCGAAGCTCCAGGCGGGACGAAGGCATACCGGTATTTCCGTGCGACTGCAAAGCTCCTTGATGAGCGTCAAAGAAGCGTGGATAGCTTCACTGCCATCCGATTCATGAATGTCTGGCAAAACCAATTCAGCAGGTCCGATGCGAGCAAGCTCTTCTCCGATTCGTTCGGCCTTTGTTGAGGTACACCGAAAAGAACCCGTGGTCATATCTGCCCAAGCAAGGCCTACCAACCCATCTTCGCAAGGACTTGCCGCCAAAACAAAAAGAGGTTCGTCGCCAGCAAGGGAGTCGTCATCAACCAAAGTTCCCGGAGATACCACGCGAACGATTTCTCTATCAACAATCCCGACGGCATCGCGAGGGTCTTGAACTTGGTCACAGATTGCGACTGTGTGGCCTGCCCTGACAAGGCGCATTAGGTAACTCTCCATTGCCTTGGCCGGGACACCTGCCATCGGCACCTTCTTTTCCTTATCTCGAGCAGTCAAAGAAAGTCCAAGTTCTTTCGCGGCGACCTTTGCATCCTCAAAGAAAAGTTCGAAGAAATCCCCCATCCGGAAAAACAACAAGGCATCCGGGTGTTGGCGCTTCGCTGCGTGAAACTGCCGCATCATGGGCGTTTCTTTAACGGAGGACTTTTCGGGGGCGGTTCTACTCAAGGGATGTTGGGGCTGAAGACTAATTCTAGCCCCGCCCATAGAAGTGCCGCGAGGCTAGAATTTGCCACTTCCCCTACACCGGAAACCACAAAGCAGCTAATGGGCCTCCCAAACATCAACTTCTCAGACGAACAGCTCCGCCTCAAGGAAACCGCCAACAAAATTGGCCAGAAATACCTCCTTCCTCAGGCCTCGGAGCACGACAAAAATCACTCTTTTAATGAAGAAGCCTTTCAAGCCGCTTGCGATGCCGGCCTGCTCGGAATCTGGATTCCTAAAGCCTATGGCGGTTCTGAAAATGGAGTCTTGGGGCTCGCACTTGTGGTTGAAGAGTTTTCGAAGGCGGACCCGGCCTTTGGAGTTGCCTTTGCCGTCAATGCGCTTGGCTCTTTCCCTATCATCGTGGGTGGCACTGAAGAGCAAAAGCAGAAGTATTTACCTCAGGTTGCTCAAGGAAAAGCTGCGTGCGCATTCGCTCTATCTGAAAAATTCGCCGGATCCGACGCCGGCGGCTTATCCGTTCGCGCAAAGAAAGTAGACGGCGGTTGGAAAATCCATGGCGAGAAGAAATGGACCACCAATGGCTCGCGCGCCACAATCTTGACCTGCTTTGCTGTTTCCGACCCCGAGTCACGCTCGCGACGGATTTCCGCTTTTGTTGTCGAGAATACTGATGAAGGGTTCTCTATTCAAAAAACAGAAGACAAGTTAGGCATCCGTTCAGTTCCCGTTTGCGAAACCGTTTACGACGGCGTCTTCTTGCCCGACGACCGCCTCCTTGGCGGGAAACCCGGTCTCGGATTTAAGCATTCCATGATGACTCTTGACCTAGCGCGACCCGGGGTTGCAGCCCAAGCCGTTGGAACCGCCGCTGGCGCATTAGAGCTCGCCAATACCTATGCGAATCGTCGAAAGCAGTTTGGTCGCAACATTGGCTCCTTCCAAATGGTTCAAGCCATGCTCGCCGATATGGCGATGAAAACTGAATCCGCACGCTGGCTGGTATACGCCTGCGCTTCTGCCGCCGATGCTGGCGACATGAAAGCGGTCAACAAATATGCTGCAATGGCAAAATGTTGGTCCACTGATGTGGCCATGGCTGTCGCAACAGACGCTGTACAAATCTTTGGTGGGTACGGGTTCATGGAAGACTATCCCATTGCAAAATTCTTCCGCGATGCCAAGATTCTTCAAATCTATGAAGGGACAAATCAAGTCCAGCGCATGGTAATTGCCCGCAACCTTATGAAGGAATCTGGCGAATACGATTACCTAAATGAATTCATACCTGAAGAGACCCAGAAGACCTGGGGCGACGATTACGAAATCGCCAATACCTAAGTAATTGGTTCCTTAATCGGAAAATGTTTCGAGCCAAGACTTTACGACTCGGCCATCCTTAAATTCCACCCAGGCGTTGCCTGACATATTACTTTCAGAATCGCCATCGAAAATAAAAATAAAGCGGGTAGAGGTTTCCCTTTTTTGGCTAAAACCCCATCTCCAAATCTCAACGCCTTCATTGCTGCTAGTTTTTGAGCTTGGATTGCCTAGAAGAGCAGCAACATATTCCTGAGATTTTCCAAGAGTAATCTTCTTCATCGTTTCGGCTCCAACATAATTCCCCGCTCGCTGAACATCGGTACTAAAGTCGATTGCGCATGAGCTCAGTGGGGCAAGTAAAAGGGGGACAAAAAGAGAGGGGGCGATTTTCATGAGAATTGTGGCAGGAATATTGACTCAGTCAATTGCATAGTCCCCTGGGCCACAAAAAAGAAAGGTGAGGGAGCCGACTAAATACAAGAGAGCCGTTTCTCCACCTGTCTCGAATGGATTTCCCCAATGGACCTGAATAAGGGCAACGCCCATTGTTACGGCAACGGGTATTGCGGCATAGCGCGTGTAAAGGCCAAGCAGAAGGAGGGTGCCGCCCACAAGCTCGCTTAGCCCCGCAGCCCAAGCGAAAAGGGAAGGAATTGGCCAGCCCCAATCAGTAACCATGTTGGCAATGCCCTCAACTCCGCCATTTAAAACCTTGTCGTACCCATGCCACATGAGACCGATTCCAATGGTAAGTCGCAAAAGAAGGAGACCAAAGTTGTTCATGGTGGGCATCCTAGCAACAAGCATTCCTGAAAAGTATTTGCCGGGACTTGATGTCGAACTCTCGTTCTTTCCGAGTTACCAATCTCCTTCGGGTGAATCCAATCTTCTCCAAAGATACCAGGAGGCCACCGATTGCAACGGCTTCCAACATTCTGCTCGTAATTCCAGCTCTTTTGGATTGGGCCGTTCTCTTAAACCATCCAATTGTCGCAGACCTTCTTGAACTCCCAGATCGGTTGAAGGCAGGACATCCAATCTCCCTAACTTAAAAATTAGGAACATTTTTGCGGTCCAAGGGCCAATTCCGCGAACAGCCACAAGGCGATGAATAACTTCTTCGTCCTCCAGGCGACTTAAGCCTCCCAATTTGAGTTCGCCGCTCATTACTTTTTGAGACAGGTCCCTTAACGCAGCAAGTTTGGCTCGAGATAATCCTGCCCCCCTTAATTTGGCGTCCGAAAGAGACGCTATTTCGGAAGCACTTGTTTTCCCTGATTCTCCTTTCAGAGATGTGGCCCGAAGCCAAATCGTATTGGCCGCGGCATAAGCAAGCTGCTGAAAAATAATCGCCCTCGCTAAATAAGCGAACGTGGGGGTTCGTCTGTGGAAATTTTCGGGAAAACCTGGGAAGGGGCCAAGTCTCCGAATTGCTTTGCCTAAAGTGGGGTCGCGCCTAGAAAGAGAGCGGATTTGAGCAGGCGTAGGCTTCATTCCGGGATAGGATAAGGAAGTTCACATGCGCCACCTTCTTCCCCTCGCCCTTTTTTCTTTGGCCGCCTGCTCTTCCCCGGAGTCTGCGTTTAAAACCTCGGCCATGGAACCTGAACGCGCCCAAATTGGCAGCGACCCCGCAAGCGAATCTCTTGAGTCAGCCCTCCTAAAGGCTGTGAAGATTTCTGCCCCAATCGCCTCTACAGAAGATGATTATCCCTCCTTGGAGTCCATTTGCCGACCAAGAATTTATCGCATCCAAATACTTGAGGCGCTTTCTCGAGAATGGGGAAACGACCTTCCTCAAGCTCTCGACAAATGCTTGCACGACCTAAGCCATCCTGAAAGTCCGGGCACCCTCCGCATGGACCCAAAACTTCGAGACCAATTAATTGCCTACCTTGAGGCATTGGACTCCCCCAGCCTAGCCCAAGAAGCAGCGCTTCCCTTTGCCGAACGAATCACACTGGCCCTGAGGTCGGATTTTGAAGCTATGGACAATGAATTAGCCCAGTTTGAAGAAAGCGCATCCGCCATCTTTAATAAGCAAGAAGAGCAAACCCTCGCACAACAAACTGAACTCCGAAATAAAAAGTCTGCCCTCGAAAAGGCAATAAGACTCGGAATTGATGAGGGGCTTCCTGGAGACTGGAATCCTTCAGAAGAGGTTGTCGTTGTCCGGTCTCTCCTTCGAGGCGTCGGAGATAATTTTTCCACTCTCCGAGAAGAGCAGGTTGCCTTTTCTCGCGTGGTATCGCAGCTTCAATTGGCTGGACAATCGGCGAGGGTCTGGCTAATGAATCAACCGGCTTGGGCGAATTAGTCTTGCCTCCAGAAAGAGGGACGACATTGCTCGTTCTTCCCGAACACAGTCCAGTCCAATAGGGCCAACCGCTGTTATTGCGCGATATGGGGACCGCTCACATCAGAAATCGTGACCGTTCCAATGTTGAGGTGCGCGGAAATCCAATAAGTCTGTCCCGCTGTTCCTGCAGGAACCGAAAATGTTTGTGTCGTATTTCCAGAAATATCCGTTGTAACCGCGCCAATAAGCTGAGGGTTTGTTAAACCGGAATCTGCAATTCCAAGAGCAACAAAGGGGTCATTTCCAGAGCCATCGCCATGAAGGAAATAAGCCATCTCTAAGGGGTAAGCATTTGTTAATTGCAACGAAGCCGGCTGTCCAGCAACCAGATTGGGGACATCCAGCATTGGATCAGGCTCTTCTATCAGAAGAGTCGCCGCAACAGAAGACATCGCAGGCATACCCGAGAAAGAATCCAAACTGACAACAGCAGCCCAGTATCGGTCATATTGCTGGTTCGCTAGACCTGCTCGAGGAGCGTCGAAAGTAACGGATGCACGCCCCGCAACATCCAAAGATCCCATTGGGTTGAGGAAGAAGGGAGAGTAATAGCCTTGAATCGAGTTACGGAACATCCAATCTTGATGCAAGGGAATCTGGACACCGTTTAGGGCGCCAGGCCCAATGCCGTGGCCTGAGATGAGGAGACCAAAGGCTTTGCCCCCTTCTGAAGCAGGGAAATCAAATTTCAGTTCAACAATTCCTCCAGTGCCAGCGCTCAGGGTGTCGCGGTTTGTGGTGAGAATTGGGTTCCATTCAAAAAGATGGGTTTCGCCAGGAGCGCTATGCGTGGACTCAGCATGAGGAGCGCCAACAGCGATGAGGTGCCGACCATTCGCCGACACGCCGAGGCTCGTCGTCGCAGAACCGAATTGGCTAAACGACCCAGGGGAGTGGTAGCTCAAGGAACGCAAAACCTGACCATCCATTCCCGAAACAACACAAACGCGCTGCATTGCATCCATTGCTGTAAATGGCTGTCCCACTAATAAGTCGGGGACGCCGTCTGCATTTTGGTCGGCAAGCTGAGAAAGGGATGCGCCGGCATTGCCGCCCGGTGCGTCGCCCTTGTGTTGCCATAGTTTATGGCCTGTTCCTCCAGAGTATGCGACGACAACGCCGGTATCAGGGCCCGAGCCCACGTCAGTGTTGGGGGCCCCAATTGCAAAGTCGGAAAGACCATCGCCGTCAACATCGCCCAAAGTCACTCCAACAGCATCTCGAAGGGAACCTTTCCTTGCCGAAATGATTTGCAAAATACTGGAGCCACTAGCTCCAGAGAAAATATGTGCCTCGTCGCCAGTGCCCGTTTTCAAATCTTCGCGACCAAAAACCAAAAGGTCCATCGAACCGTCTGCGTCCATATCGCCCACCGCTGAAATGGACTCGCCAACATTAATGAGGTGGGGAAGAGTCAGGACATTCAAGGAAGAACGGTTCGCGCCTGAAATTAGTTGGACTTCACCAGAATCAACTCCAAGAATCCCTGGCGAAGAAACCGCGATGTCGGGTAATCCGTCTTGGTCCAAGTCGCCCATGCCACAAACTGCAGTTCCGAAGCGGCCAGAATTTTGAGTACCTGGAACTCTGGCGATGGAGCTTCCATCCGAGCCAGAGAGCAAGTGCGCGGTTCCGGTTCTGGTGGAGTAGCGTGGCTCGCCCACCACCACGTCGGAGATGCCGTCCCCATTTAAATCTCCAATTGAGTCTATGGAATAACCGAAGAAGCCTCGGTAGCGGGTGCCGGTAGATTTCCAAATTAGTTGTCCTGTTGCTGAGGATCTCGCCTCAACAGAACCGCCACGGTTTGCAGAGGTGGAGTCCATAGGGTCGCCAATAAGTAAATCATCCAAGCCGTCACCATCAAGGTCACCTGCATTTACAAGAACTGAACCTTGTTGACTGTCTGCGTTTGGGCCAGTAAAAGACCCGCTATCTTCCCACACTCCCCCCACCGTTTGAGCAAAGCCCAAAGGGGCTAAAAGCCAAAACACTATTGCAAAAATCATCTGAAGGGGACGCATGATTCTAAAGGCCAATTAGGGCATATTTGGTACTTAAAGGATATCAGGAATTCTATCGCTTCGCTGAAAAATAAACCTCTGCACCCGCTAATGGCGACAGGGCAATTGTGGTCTCAGAGACCACCTCCCCCTGAGAATTTCTACCCAATAAGGAATAGGTGCCTTCTGGTAGAGAACTGAGTGCCCAGGTCCCTTTCTTTAAAGGAGTTGCGACGACAGAGATCTCGACTCCAAGGCGGAATAAAGGGGCCAAGGATATGTGAGTAGGGGCCATTGAGCCTTGCCAGTGGACAACTCTTCCCTCAAGGCGGCGGCGCATCACAACCCTCTTTTGGGACGACGAAGCCTCCATCGGCCAGAAGCCACCTCTTTCGACCCGAACTCCGAGCCCGGTCTGAACCCGACAATGCCCCTGGGCGTCGGTTAAGGAAAGGGACCTTGCTGCACAAGACCTTGCGCCACCCAAAAGAAAAGGGAAACTTTTGCTTATCTGGTGCGTAGTTAAGGGAGAGACCCATGCCGCTTTCTTTCCATAGCCGAGAAAAGGGGGTGGTGGCAACCCACTAAGGGATTTGCCTCTTTGCTGAATCGGTG
>PVBE012721820.1_pt1 | contig 23084 bp, 23 predicted proteins | sample 1631181 | NCBI WGS metagenome assembly PVBE01 (sample SAMN08397723, study PRJNA350692) | Marine metagenome, whole genome shotgun sequencing project. | isolation source: water | place: Pacific Ocean | collected 2012-04 | reverse complement strand
GAACCTTATAATTCTAATGTAGGAATTGTTACTGTTAAACCTTTTATTGATATTACTAATCAACCAACTGATAATCAAGGATCAATTGGTGATAATGTATCATATACTATTAGTGCGACATGAGCTCCTCTATAATACATGGGTGCAAGGCTTTTGTATCTTTCCTGACCTGCCGTATCCCAAATTTCAAACTTGCATGAAACAACCTTCTCATCAATCATCAAGTCTTGATTTTTACACATAAAAGCAGCGCCGATGGTTGGTTCTTCATAGTTGTTGAAGCTTCCACGGACGTACTGCGTTGCTATGCTTGATTTGCCGACACTCGTATCTCCTAAGAGAACAATCTTGTAAGCACTTCGAGGTGTCAAACTAAACATTTATTTAGCCAAAGTTTCTATGATAAATAAATGACTAGCCAATTCAATTATTGTAAAATGCGTCAACTCAACCATTATATTGGCAATGCGCCTTGGTGTTTTTCGGTTGATCGAGCAAAAAGCTTTCCATCGGACCAATTTAATTACCCAACGGTACATCGTTCGGAGCCATATCAGGCTCGCCAACAAGCCGCTCGCGGGGCCCGCGTCGAAGCATTCTGTCCACCGTGGCCCGACTGTTTGTATCCGCCTTGCGGGAATTGCTCTTGAAACAGTGCTCAGTACGGCAAGCATCTCGGGTGATTATTACTGTAAATGAATGAAAACTCATATGACCGAAGTCATATGAGGAAATGTTTGATTTGAGCTCACCATTCGAGGTGCGAGCTGGGACAAGAATGCTTGAACACGCATTGTTCACATGTCGTTGTATATCCACATTTTGCCTGTCCATGATCGACTAATGAACGACTGAAATGTCCTATCAGATCCTTGGGCACTTCGCGTTCAACAAGAGCTTCGATTTTCCTGTCTGACTGATCAGATATTATATTAAATCTCTTCAGAATACGCCGAACATGCAGATCAACTCCAAATGTCGAATCTTGATGGACCCATGCAAGAACTACCGCAGAAACGTGTTTTCCAATCCCTTTGATGGATTCTAGTTCTTCTCTGGTGGTTGGAACTCCTCCCTTCTCGATCACCATTCTACTAGCATCAATCAGAGTCTGTAGCTTGTTTCTTTCGTGCTTAATTTTGTGTTTCTTCATTTCTGTCACTATGTCCATCTTTGCTTTCCCATCGAGCATTACCAAATCTTGTGGTGTTGGATAAGCTCCAAAAAGTTTTGGAATGTAATCAAGCATGTACAATTCTTTGGTGTTGCACACCAATATTGTAGCCATTAGACAACGCCAATTCCAGTTTGGTGTATAATATTTTTTCAATCCAAAAGAAAAACTTCTAAATTTACCGTGACGCTTTGTCATGAGACCAGCCAATTGCTTGAGACCAATTTTGCCCGTAAGTGATGGTAGCTGGTCGGTTTGACACACGACTTCGAATGCGGTAATGATGCAAAGATCATCTTCTGCGACTTTGGAGTCGATCTCATCAATGATACAATTAACGCACTCTGGGTCAAGATGATAATAAGTCGTTACACGATGTCCGAGTTTTGGGTCATACACTGAACGTTTTACACGAGTCGTGCCTTTATCGATTAAACGTTGACAACCCCTACATCGACTGCGGTTTGATTTTGTTACCTCTGCGGTATAGTAAGGCATATGCGTAGAATTATTCCTTATTGTTTGTAGCATGTTATTCTCGATTATACCGTTATATTCGAGAATATTCAATTTAAGTCCAACTGTGTAAAGTACTGCTTATACTTTAGTCGGTTTAGTCCAAGAACCGGACTGTGGGCTGGTTGTGTCAGCAAGTGGACAACCATTGGGGCCTAGAACTTCGCCGTTCACGATGATTACTATCTGCCATATGTAAAAGACAAGGATAGCAATACCCCAACAACAACCGAAGATCTGCCCAAAGACTGTGCTGCACGCGGTTTTGGTGTCAGTATCATTTTCTTCTTGAGAAGAACAGGCTACACAGCAAGCACCAATACAACAAAATAAGCAAAGAGGTCCGAATACTATTCCCATTCCAATAGCGAATAGATCCCATCGACCAATATTCCCAAAACCACTACCAAAGACACCCGTCAAAGGAATAGCGGATAACCATACAGCGGCTGACTTCTCGGGACCTGTGTTTTTACAAGTATTGTCAGCGTAGTCATATTCAAAACAATCTTTCTGGATGCAAGTAACATTTGAGTTCTGTTTCAAGCAAGGGGGACCACAATTGCATGTCTCCCCAAATCCCGCTACGCATGCATACTCGGAATGTTTATCTGTCGTCACTTGTTTTGCGGCGCAGGCGATGTGCGCATATACTAATAAAATATATATTGACAGTTTCATCATTTTTCTTCTTGGAATTTTGTGAAAAAAAAATCATTTTGAGACCTATTAGGTATCAAAACTATATCTCGTCTATGTCAATAACTACTTTGGCGCCGTCTTCTTCATCATCAAAGACGAAGCCCAATTCTGCATCTCCCTTACTGACATCATCTTTGGTAATCTCACCCATGATTTCCAGCCGTCGAACTTCGTCATCTGAGAGAATTTGAATAATGTCGACTTTTTCTAAGTCTTTTCCTTTTGGGGCTGTAAATCCGATACGTTCGGCATATATTACCCAGGCCCCCACTTTGACCCAAGTCTTTTTTCTTTTTCTGATGGATCCTCGTAGATGCCCCATTCGGGTGATACCATCTTGGCATCCTATCTTGAATCTTCTATTACCGAGTTTTTCTTCAACTTGGGCATATCCTTGGCACACATCGGCTAAAGGGACGTCTCTTTGGACTTCTTGGTGACCTTTGCGCGCTTTTTGAGCGTTTTTCTTTTTCTTGTCATTTTTTGGCATTACTCTTACTAGGAGTGAAAAAATTAAATGAATTCAATTTTGAAAAAGTTCTTCGGATTTCATGTGATCGCATATCTCTAAAATTCGATCAAGAAATGTATAACAAAAAGATCTATGTGTACCTCCGAATTGCTCAACAAAGCTAACGCTTATTTCATATATGTCTGGAGTCAGATAGCTAATGTTATTGATCAACGATTGAACACTACAGTTCTTATCAACTGCGAAACGTTCTAGGAAGATGATTTGTGAAATACTTGTATCAAACTTGTGTAAGGTATCTCCGAGTGCAACGAGTGTTATGAACCGAGAAGTGTCGGAACAGTTGTAAGCGCCGACGAATCTGACCACACTATGTATATTAGGTATTGATAGATTGTTTTCGTGTCTTTGCATGTATTACTTGTAGTAATATATGCTTTTAAAAATCAGATTTAAAGAAGGCTAACTTTTGATCTTTTTCTGAAATATTCATTTGCTTGCAGGTAGGAGGCGTCTACGAGGCGCCTTGTCGCTTTCCTCGTCGTCTTCGGAATCGTCGCTACCTGTTAACTCTTCTTCCCCTTCCTCAGAAACGTTGCTTTTCAATATAGGCTGCTGCTTCACAGCTTCCAACACTTGACTAAGCATTGAAGTCATTAGTGCTAATTGCTGTGTAAGATTTCCTATAACAGCTACGAGGTTTTCGGTATCTGACCTGTTTACCTGACGCGCCTTTTTCTGTTTAGGCGGCGGCAAAGCGCCTACGGGGACTTGTGGTGCGGGGACTTGCGCTTTTTGCGGCTTTTCGAGAGTTTCGAGAATATCGAAGCTCAACTCATATTTAGCGCGTTTCGCAATCTCCTGCTGTAAATTTTCTGCTGATTTTAACTTCTTAAGAGAGAAAACCCACGCACCCCTCGTAGTTTCATCCACAACAAGGGAGGAGCACCATTTTCCACCTACCCCTGATGAATTCAAGACATCTTTGTGTCTTTTGGTATCTCCATGTACAATAAGGGCTTTCGTCCCATATCCGCGAATAAATAGTTTATCGTTTTGTGACATATTCCTAATTCCAATCAAAGATGCTTCAATAAATCATTTTTCTCTATCTCGTCCCAAATATCTGCTCACGGCGACGCAAGGCGGCGAGCGCGCGTAATTGCCTGTGACTAGCAAGGCTCTCCTTGCTAGCCGACTTTTCCTCCTTTGCAGGCTTTGCCTTCTTTACATTTCTTTTATTCTTCTTAATATTCTCGATGAATTTTTTATCAATCTCTACATCTGGTGTAGCAACTACGGTACTCCTCGTTTCGAATTTGGCAGCAGGTCGTCTCCATTCAGAACATCTTTCGCGGCCGAAGAGAATCGGTATGTAAGTGTCAGCTTCGACACGCAATTTCCCGTCGGGATCAGAAAGATAAGGAGCTTTAAGCCTTCCTCGAGATTTCAATCCATATGTAGTATTTCTTTTCCCGGCAGTGAAATCGTAAGCATTTTCTTTGGTCTTTGATTTACTAGCCTTCCAGATACCGGAAAGTCTGGTGCCCATAGTGATTTGTCTGGACTTCAACCAGTCTTTCATTTTATCACGTTTACTAGACTTTTTACTAACCAGTTTCGGTGTGAATTTCGAGCCGTCGTCGCCATTCATGAAGACGGTCTCGTTTAGCGTTTTCTTCCCACCGTTGGGTTTTCTCGTCTTGAAGTCACGCGTGTGAGCCAACAGTGTCTCAGGTGTTATACCGAAGTAAGCTTCTGAAAGTTCCCATAGCTTTGATAGATTTTCCGAGTTGTCCAAGTCAAGGCCATCAATAATTGTTCGAGCTGGATCTGGAAAATCTGCTTCTATGATAGATTTGGCAATTATTACACAATCAATGTTCGCGCAAGCTTCTTTCATAGGACGACCAGGGCATATTTCTTCTCCATCTTCTCTGCACACGTTAACAAGAATGTTGTGTAAATATCTTGTCATCATTACATCTGTACATGCGTGTAGAGCTTGAGAAAAGTCAGAGGTTTCCTGATCCTCCTCTGTAATTTGAGACTGACCACTTGGGAGATCGTCGCGCATGTAATAATAACCAGAAGCCTTGAGTAGGCTGAACAATCCAGCTTGCAATTCCTCGCGAACAGCGAATACTTGTTTACCGCTTTGCAGTCTCTTCTTATAGCATTCGGGAAATCCAACACCATCTTTTATTTCTGGGGAATAAGGTCCCCTATTCGGATCTGAAACAAAACGTGGAAATAAGATGTAGTTGGACGAACCGAATGTGAAACGGGCTCCTTCTCTGGTTACGAAATCCTGTCGTGGATCGGCCTCGATATATGGCACTTCTCCATCCATTTTGACTTCGTACTTACCTGCCGAAATCTTGGGAATTAACGATGCCTGACGGAGAAACCACGAGCTTATGAGATTTGCTTTGATTGGGTCTGGTAGTGAATCAAACGTCGGCCAAAAATTTGAAAGATTATTTTTGACGCCCCCCTCATCTGTCTCCACCAAAGATCCTATTCCTTCATAATGCATGCCGAGGAATTGTGTCATTGAAAATCCACCCGGCTCCGTAGATCCATTGTCGGAAGTCCACGATGTATTGTCACCCCAATAGAGTTCTAGTGCTTCTCTCCATTTGAGCGAGCCCCGACCATGCAACGTATCACACCTCAAAACGCATATTTTGGCAGTACCAGCTCCGAGAGTTTGTGCTCCGAGGGTTGAGACGTATGGAGGAAAATTTTTAGTGCTGGCGGCCGACAATGTGGCAATTGTATCGTCGTCCAGAGCAGCGATGTAGAGTTCTTGTTCTCGTTGCACAAACTCTGATATGTTACTGATATCTTTCGGAAGGTCATATGGAAAATAACCATAGTACTTGAATTGTGAGACTTGTGAACAGCCGTTCACTTTCGAGGTCTCGTCGATAGAGCTGGGTTTCGATCTCATTGAGTCGTAAGCATTGTCAATACCTCTTCTGTTAAAAGCAGGTATGTTTCTGAGTTGTGTTAATGGTAAACTCATAATATCTGTCTGATCTCCAATACAAGCTGCAGCCATCTCCAAAAGGTTCTTTTTCCCATCTCGGGCAAGGAAACTTTCCAGATCTTCCTTGCTAACCCCGGTAGGTAGAATAGTGAAAGGAGTATCCGGAGACCATAATAAATCTGTGTAGAGAAGCTCCCACAGATTGTGCTGAGGAGAGTCAACATCTGGTCTGAAATATTCGCATTTTGTTGCGCGAGGTCTGCGCAGCGGCAGGCGGGGCATCTTTTTCGAGTTTGCACAGGTGTCCAATCCTGCCCTTTTCCTGGACTTGACGTAAAAAGCATCATCAGCATACCTATCTGGTAAATACTGACTATATAGGACAGGTTTCTTACCCCATTTCTGGGTACCCCAAAATTTGTCAATCAAAGTTCCCAGTTCCGCAAAGGTAGACTCATAATTTTTCTTCTTGCATATATAACGCCACGAACAAAGCACCTTTGAAAGACGTAACATCTTCAAATACATTTTACGATAAGGCTCTTTATCAGAATCATCACTAGCGACCTTCATATCTCGTAGACTACTCGTTAAACCTGGGAAAAGGTTTTCTAATTTGCCCAGAAGTTCCGGACTCTCGCTCTGCAAGCACAGGAACCATTTTTTGAAATGCATAGCCATCCCTGTCCATACCTTTTGATAAACTTCTCTAACAAGTTTGCCAGTCGCGAAAGCACTCCCGTCAATAGCGACCTGTGAACTCCCCTCTACGTTAAGATCACCTGTCATGGTTCTCCTAACTGCATAGTACATCTCGATAAACGCTGGGGATTGCACAAACTGTAGTTTGAGATTCTGAAGAAGAGCTGGGGAGTCTCCTTCGCATTGACACAGAGATGATTGTTGTGGTTTATAAGTTCCATCGTGCTTCCAGCTTCCGGGTAAAAAACCGCTGAATTTTGCTTTTATCCCTTGTGATACTGACCAGAAATAACAACTACCGTCTCCTATTGAATTTACTCTTCTTAGCGATGGCATCGCGGCGCGATACACTTGTTTAGTGAGTTTGGCAGTGGCAAATTTGTCGAATTCATTTTTTCTATAGACCCTGAGTTGTTTTTCTTGTTTCGGGATGATATCAGGTGAACTTCCGTCGAGAAAGGAGCGCACATTTGAGCAAAATTTCCTAAACTGTTGACAATTTTCTGGATTTGCATCAAGATACTCTTTCAATTTGGGCTCATATATATCCCAACCGTCTGTTCCTGTTTTGATCTCATATTCCATCTCTGGAAGATATGCGTGCAGAACGGCCATGAATCGGTCTCTTATCATGTCTAATGTAATTCCAATCGCGATGGTATTCTTAGAATCCATAAGTCTTTTCCAAATTTCTATTCTAATTTTTTGTTTTGTTCCGTCCGATACACCATCTGGCCATTTGATTTTTTCATTCTTTCCTGATGGTTTCTTAATTTCGCTCATAGCTGCCCACTCTTCGTCTGTAATGTCAAGATCAGATCGAAGTTGTTCCTTGTTTTCTTTGAGCATTTTTATCCATTCTTTCAGCAAAATTCCATCACTCTTAGTCCTGTCTTTGTCGTACAGCTTGTAGAAAATAGTGTTGTTAAGTCCCAGGCCTGTTCCTAATTGCATGTAATGAGTTTTCTTGTCTTTACCGAACTCTCGATATTTTTCGTTGTATTCAACTAGTCTTTCAACACTTCCAAGAGGAACTTCCTTACTAGAGAGGTACTTATCCTCACTTTTAATAGCTTCTTTGTAAGCATCGGTAAGATATTCGAAAGAAGCTATATTTTTAGAATCGATTCCCGCGGGAATACGGGCATATTGTAACAATCCACTGCCGTTATCAGAAAGCGCCTGTCCTTTTAGAGTACCTTTCGCATACTTATCTTTAGGCTTTTGGTGATCGATCCATCCACCAGACCTGCTGATGTTACCTTTGTCGTTCCTGATAAATCCTAAACACGTCTCGTCGCCTTTTGATGATACGACCAGTGATCGGTTCATTTCCTCAACTGTGTATTCGATCAGGAGGCGATCCAATAATTCTTTACAAGAAACGAGCTTTAGCTCTTCTATGATGGTAGGCTTTTGACCCCAGTGGTTGAAAGCTTTAGCGTCAGACTTCAACATGTAGGGATGGGTGACTTTCATTTCCTCCTGTTTATATTCTTCCAGATCTAAATAATCGTCTATATATCCTGGAGGTCCAAAATCGATAACGGCATATAGCGGTGGACATTTTTCTCCTTCTTTCGAGACTCCAAGGAGATTCTTAATTTGATTGACCGCAGCATTTGTCTCTTCATCGATGTCAAATTTGTCAAAGACGCTGTTTTGAATGATGTTTATAACAGCTGAGAGGTCTGTCCATACCCCCTTACCAACAAGAGTATATTTCCCCGGCCCGTAAGATTCTTCTTCCTCATCTTCCTCCTCATCGTCATCCTCTTCTTCCTCTTCAACGACTTCATCTTCTTCATCTTCTTCATCTTCATCTTCATCTTCATCTTCATCTTCATCTTCATCTTCACTGCCCGCGCTGAGGTCGCTGTCGTCGTCGTCAGACATTGAAAATTCCAACTTGCTCATAGCTATGGCGACGGCCAGATCGTCGTCGCTCTCCTCCTCCCCTTTATAACATCCCAAATCATCATCCCACATACATCCAATACCTACACATAGCTCTGCGTCCTCTGCCTGTCCGCAATAATCTTCATCGCTATCTTCATCTTCATCTTCATCTTCATCGCTTTCATCTTCATCGCTTTCATCTTCGCTTTCATCTTCGGTCTGGCTCTCGTCGCCGTCGGACTGATAACGCTTCATGAGTTCATTATAAGTCTTTGCTCCCAGTATCTCTTTTACCCTTGTCTTCTTGTTATCTGTAAAATTCGATTGACGTAGCCTTCCGGAGCGGGGGTAAATTGTATCTATACTCTCACTTAGCTCAGCGAGGGTCATGGAGTTTTTCGGTCTCGCTTCTCCTCTTTCGTCGGTTATCCAGGTACTTTCCGAGTAGGGGACAGACCTATATGCGATTATATACGGTGTAATCCCAGCACTTGTCAGATTTGTTAACAGATCCCGGGATAAGACAGAACTTAAGTTTCTCTCTTCTGTGTAATTCCAAGATATGTATAGAATTTTGTTTTCGGTGGATGCAAATGTGTATTCACAGTCACCATCATCATCAAAAACTCCAATCTGAACAATGGGACTGTTATCGGACTTTCTCTGTCCATATTCCATTGTTTGTTTGTTTGTGCATTCTCTGCACCACAAATTATTCGTGGATAGCATTTTTGTAATAGCAATTATTTTTTAGCTTCACTAATATTAATCATTTTAATATTAGTCTTTCTAGTTTCCCCTCTTCCTCTTCTTTCTTCCAGTTATTTCATGTATCATTTTGAGTTTTACGCATTCTTCTGGAGTGTAACACAGTTCTCTTCTCAGCATCTTTGAAAATTTGCTCTTCGGCATTCCCGTACGCTCAACAAAGTAATCGACAATCTTATCTTCTAGAACTTGCAAATTCTTGTAGTCATCGTCGATTACCGATTTCTTACCACCCAAGACGGTCCTGACCTCGTGTACCAGCATAAATCCAGTACTTCTCATTTTCCTAGTTTTACCTGCAACGGTAAGGATAGTCGCAGCGCTGGCAGCCATCCCTTCTACTATACAAGTGACTGGTATATCCGAATCCATAATAACGGCCGCGGTGCCAAGCGCGCAGTGTACATAGCCACCCCAGCTCTGGATATGTAAGAAAATATCTCTATAGGGTTTTGGATCTTGATTAAATCCATCAATCGCAATCGAGATCTCCATCATGCTCTTCTCTGTTGTATCACCATAGAAATAGATATGGTTGTTTTTTATAATAACAGCTCCTTGATCTTCCTCCTCTTCCTCTTCGTCATTTTTTGCTTGTTTTTTCTTTCCCCAATACATCTTTGCAAATTTTCTTATTTTTTTAGATATCCTGTAATAAATATGTCATTAGTTCAAAATTATGATGTTCAAGGGGCTTCGATAGATACGTCGCGGTCTTTAAATGGACTGACCGTAAACCAGTCTATGACCATGGGTCAGTTTTCGTTCCCAACAAATGTTCCCACAGCATTCCCTTCAGTAAATGCACTTCGTAACATGACTTTCAACGGTGCTGGAGGTATCTTCCCCAATCAACAAGTTCGTGGTACTGCTATCTTTGGCGGTGTCGCTTCGGGCTTAAGTCAAGACCAACTAGCAGCGGGTAGATTCGGTGGTACTGACGGAGGGTCAGCAAATCTTGCCGGTAACGGTGGAATCACTCCCGGTCAGCTTCTCCTCGCCGCGAGATCTAATGGGTTTGTCGACCCCGCTCAGTCATACAAAAACCAACCTGGTATTATGAGTTTGTACACAGCCGATTTATCTAAAAGACCAACTACGATACATGGTCGATGGAGAAATAACCCAGTTGGGGGCGGCGGTAAAATTGAGAAGATGCTGCAACTCAATTCTAGTTCACATAACAGAACGGTAAACAGACTGAACTCTAATGGGTCTGGTAGTTTTACAGAATCTATTCTAGAGACACAGGAACCCATTCCTAATCGCCGTATAGGTCCTGGATTTGGGACCCCATTGGTGCCTGTGGGTAGTGAATTTCCTCCATGGGCGTTTCCAGGAGGCATTATTTCGCTCGAAGTCATTTCTGGCGGAACGGGTTATGGTGCTTTTGGAGTCCCTATAGAGCTAATTTCGGAAACCGGAAGCGGTACTGGGGCATTCATATCCGCAAATGATGGATCTGTTGCCGGCACCATATTTGATGCGGGAACAGGAACCTATCTCAGTGTAACCACAAATGAAGGATTTCCAGGTGTGAGTTACCAGGAAGGGGACGTAGTTACCGTGGCGGGTGGAGATGGAGCGTTCCGCGCCCGGGTTACCAAAGTTATACCAAGCTATCCAGCTGGGCAAGTTGGGCAAAAAGAAGCAGCGTCTCTTGCGTACGCGACAATATATGGGGATGCTGGCTCTATGGCGTATAATGCAGTTAGTGAACAAAATGCTCTGGGGTCAGTGGGTCGACAAGCAGATTATGGAAGCAACAGCAGAAATGCTATGACTGTTCAGAATCTACTACTTGCAAATTCTTCATCCTGGTCGAACAGTCCAGCATTTAGCGACGTTCCTTTGTCAAACGGACCCATTGTCCTCCCTAATGGGGGTGTCAATGCTCCATTCTTCGAAGACGCCAACGTGGTGGGTCAGGAAGGAACGCAGTTTCCATTTAGGTATATACCGCAGACATTAGATCCGTTCAGTCTGGGTTGGGGATCTGCGACTCCTTATGGATCGCAGAGAAGAACCAGACTTGCTTTTGCCGATCCGAAAGGAATCAATATCTCTGGTTCTTCGCTCTCTCAACTAAATGTACAACAGGCAAATCCCGGAACAAGTACTAAAAACGAGGTCGATGCCGACTTTGTTAATAGTGGAAATTCCGGCATTGGGTCAAGAGGCTAAATGAGACTTAATATTTAGATCGAAAGATATAAATATGGAAAATTGGGAACCAGAAATCACACATGATGATGAACCTTACTGGCAAGGCCCGGTCTTTGCTAATTGCGCACACATTAACGAAATAAGATTACCACAGCAAAACGATTCTTCTGAAGAAGAAAGTAGTGAAGAAAGTGACGAAGAAAGCAATCAAGAGAGTAGCGATGGCAGTGAATACAGCAGTGACGATAGTAGCGAAGACTATTATTATGAACATACTAGAAGACGACGAAGTCTGACGCCTCCTAGAAAAAATAGAGGCCAACGAAATAAGGGCGATGGCTTTTGTATGCACGTAATTGGGATAATTTTATTCGCGTATCTGACGACCCAGTATCTGAAATACGTCAGTTCTCAAAATGATAATTAAAAGCTCTAGAGGTAGAACTAACAAATGAACGAAATTACTCGTAGACTATTCAACAGAGGATCAGTCCGTGTGAAAGTTGACCAGCGCAACCTTAGACTGATCCTAGAGCCAGCACGCGCTGTGTGGGCTCTGGATTCTAACAAGAATATGTTTGTTGTCACTGCTGATACGCGGAGTGCCTGTCTTTCGGAAAACCTCCAGGCCGCGCTCACCGAATCTGTCAGAAATTTTTATGTAAATAAATGAATGGTGCTCCTTTGGAGTCTCTGAATATACCACCCCCTAGAGTGGAAAAGCCTAAAACACCCCACCGGGTTAATGCGGATAAGATTAAAGCGCTGAGGAACGAGATAATACATCTTCGCAATATTATAGCACAACTGTCTCACCGACTCACCAACATTGAAAGGTTTCTGACTTCTCCGAGACCCATCAACACGAGAGTTCAGACAATTTCACAAACTGAAAGATAATCGCGATCAATATTCAAAAAAGATGGATCAAAAAATTTTTTCTTTTTCAGGCTTTACCCTCGTGTATTACGAGGAGATTGCCAGTGATGAATATCGAGCTCAGATTCGTTGGTCTCCTAGTGATCGGATTAGTAGTTGGGACGAATGGTGGAGGTCTCTTGACGATAGATGCTTACCGTTCTCATGTCGCAAAGAACCAGAAATGCGACACTTTGGTATTATAGAAGTGAAAGCTCCTCGTGTTTGGAACGGCAAAGAACATCTGGAAAGACGGCTTCCTTGGAAATGCATGCGTGATCGCGAAATTTTAGAAAAGTTCTTTGGTATGGGTAACTGGCCGTATACGAATGAATCAATTACCATTCCAAGGAGCTTTGCGTTTAAAAGCAAGCCAACTTCGATTTTTAAAGAATCAGATATTAACTGTGACAGGCACATAATGTCCTTTCTTAACGTTTATGATTATTTAGCGTTGTCTACTTGCAGCAAAGCGATTTTAGCATTAGCCAGATCAAATGAAACTATCAAGATGTTATCAGGTATCAAAAGAGGTGGAATGCCGTACTTTGCAAAGGCGGGTATGAAAGCCAGAAAGAAAATCCGGTCTGCTCCGGGAGGATGCCAAGCAGACCTAAAACAATATGAATATTGGTGGTATTGCAGCACTACCAAGATAGTAAATCTACTGTGGCACCGCTGGGAAGACTTCTTACAGGATGAGAAGGACACTCAATGGGCTGTGCGCCGTAACCGTGCTATGTGGTACGAGGAAGAAAACTCGACTGATTCCGACGTTGGCGAAGCCATGTTTCGTCTCGAGTTAGAAGATGCATGCGACTATTAAAAATAAATACATTTTCACTCATGTGAATGAAAATTAAATTTCATCAATGTTATTCTCGTCGATCCTGTCTGTACATATTGCGCTGACCTTCCCTAATATGACTTCTAATTGCGACGTAACAGTTATATCGTCCTGGTACGTCATTTTTAGATTCTTTAGTCCCTTGACAGAAGCGCACATATCTTCTTTAATTCTTTCAGAATCCTTGTGTCCAGTTTCGATCAGTTCGATTGAATTAATATAAAGTTGGTGAATCTTTGTTATGTCAACCATTCTATTTCTGCCCTGCCACCATCTGACTGTCCACGTGGGTACCAGATACTGTGAATACGCTTTGTATAGCGTGCCGGTAGTATCGAGTTTTATGTGCGGGTCCAAATGCGAAACGACTTTCAAATTTATCATCAAGATTTCTGACAGCTCCATTTATTGTATATCATTTATATTATTAAGTGTTAGTCGGATTCTTCGCTGGACAGCATCTCGTCGACGTTATCAGCATCAACATCTTTCTCATCATTTACTTCAACGCTCTCCCTGCTCTCTACTTCTGCTTCTTCCTCCTGAATGTCATCGTCAGTGGCCTCGTCGTCAATTACTTCAGGAACTTCAACCTCGACAACCTTTTTTGTAGCTTTGGTCGTCTTTTTTGTCTTTTTCACAACCTCGACCACTTCTTCCTCCTCAGAATCGGAAGATTCTGATGAATCTTCTTCGGAATCATCACTATCTACATCTGCCCAATCGGCCAACTGTTCAATAATGTTGACTCTCAGAAGCTCATTGTTCATATAACCGGTGAAATCAGCCAGCTCTCCATCCAACCAATATTGGGGAGAATATGGTAATTTCTTGCCTACTTTAAACTTCGTAAATCTATTGTACGCTCCTTTCTTGAGGGTCCTCTTAATGCGCTTTACCACAGCGTCCCCACGTGTGTATTTTATTAATAGCTCGTGTTCTCTGAGGAGCGTTGTGAGGGAAGGACCTTCGGTCACGGCGTCTATTTTCTCGTCATCGCTTGCGGTATCTTCGCTTGTCGATGATTTTTTGGTCTCCGTGGGCTTCACTAACGTTTCGGACACGTCGTCGGTGTCTTTTTTAATATCCAAAAGCATCTCAGCTGGGATGGGAGGCGCTTTCATTCCACTACTTATCCCCTCCTTTTTTGGAGGAGTGGGATTGCTCATAACTTTATTTAGATATTGTTCTTGGTTGACGACCCCTCGCGGATTCTGCGCTGTGGCAAAATACACATGTGTATCACGGCCACTAGTGGGCATCATATCGAATCCAAGGGCGGTATTATTGTATCCACCAAGGGTTCCAGGACTAGAAATTGCAAAACTCATTTTTTTGAATGAATCTTATTTGTTTAAACTAAATGAATGATAATAGATGCGAGGGTTGGGAATACAACCAAGAATTATGTCGACAATTGGCTGAACTACAGAAAGCTGGAGAAATATTGAAGAGGTCAGTTTTCGCTACCAGAGCTTTAGCAAAAGCCATAGAGATAATACGAGAATGGACCCGAAAAAATAAACGCGAAATCCGCATAGAAGACTTCTACGAAAACAATCCAAAGACCGGACCTGTGACAATAGAAAAAGTAGCAAGTGGTAAAGCGTCAAACGGTAAATACAAAATTAAGGGAATCGGTAAAGGAATCAGTAAGAAGCTGTATCAATACTGTACGACCGGGATGATAGAGGATGTGCAAAGAGCCAGAGATAAAGTGTTGGAAGCAAAACTCTTGAAGCAAGGAAAAATCAAGAATTTAAGTTCCCGAGACAAAGCTATTCTCGCGCTTACAAAAGTTGCTCATATTGGTCCCAAAAAGGCTGAGGAACTCTATAATGACTATCACGAGAGAACAGGAAAAGACTTGACTCGTCAGATTCTCATGAGCGATAAAAAGATGTATAAAAAACTCACTAAAAATCAACAACTCATGCTTAAATATCACGACCAAATTGAAGAGCGTGTACCCAGAGAATTTATAAGTATGTTGGAACTGACTCTAGGTTATTTAACCAAAAAAATATTCGGCAGTCCTAAAAAAGCTGGCTACAAAATTGTGTTTGGGGGTAGCTACCGAAGGGGTCATAAAGATTCTGGAGACATTGACATATTGGTCAAAAAAGACAAAAAAGTTCCAACCCCAAAAGGAAAAAAGAAGTTTACTTTTGCAGCATTGATTAGTCTGTTGAAACAATGGGGAATAATATTTGAAAAACTAACAGGCGGGAATAAAACTTTCCAAGGGCTAGGGAGATGTCCTGGTATGCCTGATTTCGTATTTCGCATTGATTTGTTCTATACAGAGAATCCCAAAGAGTGGATTCCGTTCTTAATAGGCAAAACAGGTAATAAAGATAACAATACTCGTCTTCGGTTCAAGGCCAATCAAATGGGTCTATCAAAAGATAAGAAGCAAAGTTGGACATTAAACGATTACGGTTTATTCATAGCTACAAAAGGGAAAAAAGGTTGGAAATCTACAGGAAAAAGAGTTAAACCAGAGGGCTTTACCACCGAAGAAGAGCTCTTCGAGTTTCTTGAAGTACCTTACCTGACTCCGGAACAAAGAGGATAAAAATTTTTTAAAAAACACTTAATATAAAAATGGCAAACATTGCAAGACTTTTAGATACAAATCAAAGAAAAAATTTCGGTAGCCAAATACATGGAGGAATTCGAGGACATACTGTTGCTACAGCGTCTGGTAACTACTACAAGGCGGGCGGTAACCGCAGTACGCTCGCAACATTGCAAGCAGGTCGTTCTCACGGGAACGCTGGAAATGTGGGAAAGGCTCCGTTTAACAACGGTTTTGCTTCAGTCCCGACGGCCACTGTGTATGGCAAACCAAACATCAACGCGTTTTCTCAGACGACAAACTTGATGCGAACATTCAATCTGCCAGGGGGTCATACTGCAACCGCTGGATCAGCTGTTGGTGGTATGAAAATAACAAAAGATGCCCGGGCCATAAATGGTAACATTTCGAAGAGTTTGTTCAACGTTGTCCCCGCTACTTATACGTGGGATAGAGCGTTGTTATATAATGGGATCTCCTCCACCTTTCAGAACGCGGAGACGGGCAACCCGACAAACACAGGACTTGGTCAGTTCGCCGCCGCTCCGCAACCCGCCCCGGGGGGAGGACCCGACAATGCCGCCGGTTTTGTCCAGAACGCGACGGGTCAGACAGAGGTAACTGGTAATATTTTACCGAACAGACTGGCTCTGTCGTTGAAGTGTTTTGATGAGGCTGATCTCGCCAACCCCGGGGTTGGCGCAGTTATCGACGCGGAAGTTGAAAACAATGGATCAATGGTCGGGGATATTGGCTCGGTTCAAGCAAATTCTAGTACTGTTACCAACGGGATTCTTGGATGGGCTGGATCGCAGGTCCCCGCCTATACAGAGGCTGATATTTATGGACAAGAAGTAAATTCTTCCCACGTTTCACAGAGCATGCAAGGCACGTCGGGTAGGGCTTCTCTAGGTGGCTCAGGAATTAAAAAGGATCAAAATCAACTTGATAACGATGGTAAATTTACTCGCACCGGCAACGTGACGGCCAACAGTAGAGGAGTTACCGCTGGTAGAGCAAACGATCCGACCTCAGCCTTCGTGGGAACTATAATAACAGGACTTCCTTCTGTCTCTGATCCCGCTGCTGGTAATACTCTCGGATCGGTAGGACTCTGGGGCAGTCTTCGTTCTAATGGTAATACAGGACCTGGTAATCAATCCAACGGCTTGTTGAAGTCTGTTCATGCTTCTAATTTCGTTGTTGCTGATCTTGAAGAGCTTGATAACCTAATCTCTCTCTCCACGAGCAACGATGTGGAGACGGCTTTAAAAATTGCAGTGACCGGTGGCTCTGTCCCAAGCGCAGTAGCAGCACCCCTCGTGCCTGTCGGCGCCGCTTTCGACACTCTCGCTTCGGATACCGCGATCTTTCCTGGTCAATAAATTTCGACTTAATTTTCATAAAATTAAGTCAGTTCAAATAACACGTCCGGCACACAGGCACATACTTATCTTTTCCACCTATATCGACAACTTCGGAGTTATCTCCGAGTCGTTTGGTAAAAGGCGCGGGATTATGAACCCCTTTTTTACAGCAAAGAACGCAAAAAGAAGACAATAAATCCCATGTATTGCAAATAGGTAATAAACTTGGTATTTGCCCAAAGTTCTCTCTGTTTGAATCTCCATTGAGACCCGCTACAATAACGTGTATATTCTTGTTTTCTACCCAATCTTGTACGTGACTACGTAGATAGGTGGGTGAGTCTCCTGTGAAAAACTGTGCTTCGTCGATACCGATAACATCCCAATCATTGATGTTGTCAATGCTTTCTAATCCTTCTATTTTCAATCCAGTTATGCTACCAATACTCACGATGCTTGGATTGTGAGTAGAAAATGGAGTTACAGCTCTCGTATCGGAAGAATGATTTATATACAATACTCTTAGACCCATCTGTGCTAGCACGTTCAACCGTCTGAGTAATTCTGTGCTTTTTCCACAGAACATGGGGCCGGTGATAACACCTAGATGCGACTTTCTAATCTTAGACATTTTCTTTTCGTTCTAAATACTTTATTTTCAGTTTATAAGAAATGTCCCGATCGACAATCAGATTAAAACTTACTGTTCGGGTTCCGTCCTACGATGTGCATTCGAGCCTTCTACCGGTGGGTACATACGTATTCAAAATCACGAGAATCTCATCCAATAGGATTTCTGGTACCATAAATGATATCGGATTTACTTTTAGCATCAGGAAAATACTCAAAATGGTAGCGAATCAGCAGCAAGTGCCAATCTCTCCAATTCATACCAGATTACCAGCTGTGAGACAAATGGAGTATGCAGCAACAAGCCCTTTGAATGACAATAGTTGTCCCATATGTTTAAGCACAATGGCTCCCACCGGCCGTCGGCGCTTAAGATGCAATCATGAATTTCACAATTCATGTATTGTTAGATGGTTAGGAACTTCAAGCAGCTGTCCAGTGTGTCGCAGACCAGCTTCTCTGAGCTCCCGCACAACTCGAAGGAGCTCTCGACCTTCTCCTTATCGAGTATCTGTGCATCACAGACGTCGACCAACGAGAAACGTATCGTTACCTTCATTGCATTAAATCTTAGGGCCCGCTAAACACCGTTCTCTTACCCATCACGCAATGATTAAAGAGTACTTTGTAAACATTACAACTTGGTGGGGTATATCCTAGCAGAGAAACTTCTTTTGCTACTGGTCTGTAGAGCTGTGCAAGTCTGCATTTATCAAGAGCTTCTCGAAATTTTTTACAGTCAATATTTTTCTTTGTTTCCATTTTGTTTGTATGTTTCAACCAATTTAAACTACCTTTCTGTGTTCTCAGAAATTCCAACGGCAAGATCAAGAACCCGATCTTCTACTGGAAATCTTCTTCGGGGAATTTCCGCTAAATCTAAGCCCACAGTGACACCATGTGCGATACTTCCGAAGAACGGGGATATGGTTAAGACTATTGATATACAACCAGATCTCCCGAGTCGTGCACACGCTTGTCTTTTGGTTCTTTCCCAATCACCAGTCAATAATCTTTCCATAACTACAATGGGAGCCACCGTCATCGCGACCCATGCAGTGTTTGACAAAAGTAATGAACTGGTAAAGCCCATTCCCATTGCTTGACCAATCATAGTAAGTTGGGGAATTCCGAAAAATCCTGTCAATGCGACTCCTGCCGCGACAGCACTCCTGGTATGAAATAGGCAATTATAGCCGACTCTGAAAATTTTTTTCCACTGGGGAATTTCTTCGAATTCGTAAAAAGCTAAACAATTAGGACACTGATGAGCGGAATCTTCTCGGTCACTAGTAGATCTCCACGTGTCTAAGCATCCTCTATGAACGTACTTGTTGGTACCGGTACACTTGCAAGGGGCAATCATGTTGTCACAGGTGTCTTCTTCTAGACATATTCGACACTCATACATTTATAATAAGATCAAAAAGCTAATCTAAATTGTATCAGGCAATCTCTGTCAGTTCTATACCGATACTCTCTTCTCCAAGAGTCGTATGTCTGTTTGTGTAGCTTAACTTGATCCACATATAAATATTCGAAACGGCTGAGAAGGCCAATAAAACTCCCACCGGTAATGAAAATTCCAAATTTTCGCGTAAACAGGATCCAAAACTATTCAAGTCACTCATTTATATTAAGAAGAACTGACAATTAACAAATGAGCGAGTCAAAAAAAGCAAGTACAGATGAAATCCTGGACCAAGACAAACGTCTTTTTCCCTTTTTGTATCAAGCTAATCCAAATGCTGGTATTCTCAAAAGGTTCGATAATTTTAAGGCAGAGCCAGATAACTACTTAGAGCACCTAAGAGAACAAGAGAAGGCAGATCCTTCCTTACTTCCAGGCTCCAGTGACCAGAAAAAAGTAGCAAGTGATCCAAGATCGCGTTTGCGACAGAAAATTGCCCAGAAAGAAAAGAATCGTCAAAAGAAACCAAAAAAGAAAGAATAAATATCGAACGTTTTCATATAACAATATCAAAACGGTAATTTAGTGAGAAAGTTTTTGCGCTGCATTCCAGAAAAGAGCCACACGCTCTTCACTAAACTTAATAGCTTCTACGGAAAATATAGCCTCTCCTGCCTCCGTATTAGCTTTGCTCATTCTAACGTGAGCAAAATATTCAGCAACGGATTGAAGTAGATAATTATTCCATAAAAAGAGCTTTATCTTGGCTGAATTTAACTGAGGAAACTTATCGGCCAAGAATTTAAGAGTTTCTTCGCCTGGTGAAACTTTTGCCAATTCATTTGGCAACGTTTCCTTAAAGATCGTATTGAAGCTTAGTTGAAGTTTCAACAAACTTAGAATTTGTTGCTCTGCTGACTCTCCACTGACTAAAGATACAGCTGTAGCCGCGAAATCTTTAATACCTGCGTCTTTGTCGTTTATTTTTTCGCATAACTTGAGAGCGAATAAATCATCGAGAGATAATGACATTTACATACTCAAATCGATTCTTTAGATTTTTCACATCAGTTATAAAACGTGCCTTGATTTTTCTGTCTATATATAAAAATGACAACTAATTTGATGCCGAGATCAATGAATCAGGGTGGAATGCAAATCAATGATTTCACCCAAGTAAACGATTTAACGGCCAACAGGGCTTGTATTGACGAACTAAAATGCCCTATTATCTCTAACGCGGCTGGTGGGGGAGGGGGAGGAACCATACCAGACGGAACTAATTATTCGGATTATTTATTTTGGGATCCAACAACTTCTTCATGGCAAGTCGGACAGGATTCTGTACACGAGGGGACGAATGCTGGACTTGGACAAATAGGAAATACGGCAACGAATATTGCTATCGGATATCAAGCATCTGGCGGAACCCAGGCCGCCGGCCCCGAAAGAAATATTGCTGGAGGACTTAGCGCAGGTTATCAGGATACGGAAGATGACACAGTCCTTATTGGGACGGAGGCAGGCGCAAAACGAGCCGGCGAAGGATCGATCGCTATCGGATATCACGCCTTGTATGGAGGCAACGGGGGAGAAAACAAGTCGGTAGCGATTGGTTGGTTGGCCGGTCAAAAGCAGCAAAACAATGCGATTGCTGTTGGAACAGGTTCGGGATATGGGGGCCCCGCCGGTGCACCGGACAGTCAAGGTGAAAATTGTATTGCTATTGGTTACCATACTTCATACGACGAATTAGCGGATATCGGCGGAACTACTGCACTTCCGAATCAAATAGTCATCGGGACAGAAGCCGGTTATAATGGTATAGGAGAGCGTGGTGTAGCCATCGGGTACCAGGCAACTGGTAGTGGCTTGGGAATAACTGGTACAGTGACTGCTCACGGTAGAGATGCGGTAATGATTGGAACCCAAGTGGGTAACGATCTTACATTGCCATCGGGAACAGGCACTTTTGTCGCACAGGGATCGGTTGGTATTGGCTACCAAGCCATGATAAATGGTAACACGAAAGTTGACGATCCCTCAATAGCAATTGGGTCTCAGGCGGGCAAAGCCCAAGCGAGTTATGCGATTGCTATTGGAATTGGAGCGGCGGCGATGTCTCAAACGGGCGCAAACCCCGGGGAAGCCCAGGGTACGCGATGTATTGCAATTGGATATCATGCAGCTTATGCGCCATTTTTGGCCGGAACCGCTGCAGATACAATAGCTATCGGATCCGAGGCGTCGACCATCGGTTCGGGACAAAACACAATATGCATCGGAACTCGGGCCGGATACGCGAGCTCCGGCTCGGAAAACGGTATATTTATTGGACATCAAGCTGGAGAATTCAAGACGAACGCCAACTGTATTGGAATCGGTTTTCAAGCTAATAATGCTGGGACTGATGGTGTGGATTCGATCGCGATAGGAAGCGGGGCTGGTTCTCAGGTTCAAAAGAATAGCGCTATCGCAATTGGTTACCAAGCGGCCGGTGTAGGAGACGGCCTCAACTCCGGAGGCGAAAATTCCATAGCTATAGGTTATCAAGCAGGAGCGGGCTCGCCCGGAAACACCGATGTGATCGGAGACAGTGCAATTGCTATTGGGGTACAGGCCGGTCTGACGAACCACGGAAATAATAGTATTGCCATTGGATCTCAAGCAAACTCTTCAGGGACCGGTTATCAAAATGCCATCGCGTTGAATTCTAGCGGGACCGCGCTTAACGTTACCGGCGACGAGCAGCTTCACGTAGCTACGGTACCTGTCGGAGTCGGGGGTGGTCTTCAGGTGCCGCCACTTGCAGCTCCAGCGCAGGCACCAAGTAATATACCCGGTGCCGGCACATCTTTTGATCATTATTTGGTATACAATCCAAGTACCGGAGAAATAAGAATGTGCCCGATTTAAATAGCATTACCGACGAGATTTTCTTCCGTATAATAAAAATGACAATGAATTTGAAATCAACAAGGTTAACTAATTGGGGTGGGATGCAAATCGACAATTTTTCCCAACCAAATGATTTAACCGCCAACAGGGCATGTATTGATCAATTAAAATGTCCTATTATTTCCGACGCCCCAGCGACTGGTGGAGGAGGGACTGTATTACCCGACGGAACTAATTATTCGGATTATTTATTTTGGGATCCAACGACTTCTTCGTGGCAAGTCGGGCAGGATTCTGAGCATCTGGGAACTGATGCTGGACTATCCGAACAAGCGGCACCTGGTCAGAATGTTAATATTGGGTACCAATCCATGGCTGCGGCGGGACCTCCGGGATTCACTCGATCTAGAAACATCACCATCGGTTACCAAGCGGGATACCAGGGCCTCGAAGAAGACGCGGTACTTATCGGAAATCGAGCCGGGGCTGTTAAAACATCCAGTGGTTCCGTGGGTATCGGTTACCAAGCCTTGGTTAACGGAAATAATGCGAATGACGCGAGATCAATAGCTATCGGGTTTGACGCTGGCAGTCGTCAAGCAGCAGGCGCCATAGCTATTGGAACAAATGCTGGGCAATCTAACGGAGTTTTTCCAGCACCACTCGTACACGGTGAAAATTGTATCGCGATTGGCTTTGGTGCTTCATACAACGACGATGGAGGTTCCGCCGCCGTTTCTCGTCCAAACCAGCTAATAATTGGAACGGAAGCTGGTTATAATGGTATAGGCGAAGGAGCCGTAGCGATAGGATATCAGGCAGCCGAGGGCGGTGTTGGCGACGGAGAAGGGAAAGATGTAGTAATAATTGGAACTCGGGCCGGATACCGCAGCGATGTGACGGGACTTATAAGCTCAGGGACAGTGGCTGTTGGATATCAAGCCCTGGGGAAAGGTAATTTCGGAAATGCTTTGAATCCCAACGGTGACCCGTCCATAGCTATTGGGTCTCAGGCGGGTTACATTAAACAGCATTCCG
>PVBE012711903.1_pt1 | contig 23088 bp, 21 predicted proteins | sample 1631181 | NCBI WGS metagenome assembly PVBE01 (sample SAMN08397723, study PRJNA350692) | Marine metagenome, whole genome shotgun sequencing project. | isolation source: water | place: Pacific Ocean | collected 2012-04 | reverse complement strand
CGTCGAGCTCGACATTCCAGTGGGTGAAGCATTCGACCGCCGAGACGTGCTGGGACTCTGTGTGGTCTCCCTGGCGGACCTGGCCGGCCGCGAGGGGCTGCCCCTGTCCGACTACGACAGGGAGGACCTCGAGAACCTGCCTGCGGGCTGGCGAGCAGCACTCGCGGGACGTCTGGGCGTGTCCGACAGCGTGGACTCCATCATCAGGAACGGCCGCAAGACCTACCGCATGTACAACCGCAAGCGCTCCCGCAGCCAGGTGCCCCTCGTGCTCCCGAGTCTGCTGAACGCCGTCTGCCGGCACCTGGCCAAGGCTTGACGGCCCACACCTCGCTGCCTCCAGGCCGCCCCATCCCGCTTGCACGGCGAAGCCCCCGCCCATATGTCACTTCGCGACATGCTGCCCCATGGGGCTAACGAGGACCACCGTGAGCAAGAAGACCTGCCCCTCCTGCGGCGCCATGGTTCCAACCGCCGCCACCCGCTGTAAGCACTGCTTCCACGAGTTCGGAGCCGGCGAGACCAGCAAGAAGTCCAGCGGCCTCATGCTCCTGCTGGGTACCATCGCGGCCATGCTCTGCGTCGGAGCGGCGGCCATGTACTACGTGGTCAACCACCAGGCCGTGAAGCGCAACGTGGTCATCGACCAGGAGACCGCGTCCGTGGTCTGGACCCGCACCTCCAGCCAGGGCACCGAGACCGACCGGCTCCCCTTCGCCGAGATCCGCGAGATCGAGCTCGTGATCGGCGGCAAGCGCGCCACCTGGGAAGTCTACGCGAACACCATCGGCGGTGAACAGAAGCTCCTGAACTCGTCCAACGACGGCACCCTCGAAGGCTACGCCGAGCACATCTCCCACGTCATGGAGAAGCCCGTCGTCGAGGTTCGCAACATGAAGGACTTCGACGAGAAATACACCCGCGACGACTAGCAGCCAGACTCGCCCTGGGGGGCCCATGGGCTTCGAGAACCCCCTCTCCCTACTGACCCACGACCTGGCGGTCGATCTAGGCACGTCGAACACCCTCGTGGCCGTCAAGGGCCAAGGTGTCGTGCTCGACGAGCCCTCGGTCCTGGCCATCCGCCATCGGGGCAAGGCGCAGGACGTCGTCGCCGTAGGCGCTGGCGCTCGCGACATGCTGGGCAAGACGCCCGACTCGATCCGGGCCGTGCGCCCCTTGCGCGGCGGCGTCATCCGCAACTACGACGCCGCCGAAGCCATGCTGCGCTACTTCATCGCTCGGTCGGTGGGCAAGCGCGCCCTGGTCAAGCCCCGCGTCCTGGTCTGCGTACCCCTCGGCATCACCCAGGAACAACGCCGAGCAATCCGTGAGTGCACGCGCGCGGCCGGAGCGCGAGAGGTGCTGGTGGTGCACAGCCCGGTCGCCGCGGCTCTGGGGGCCGGCTTGCCCGCTGCCCAACCGCTGGGCACCGCGATCTGCGACATCGGTGCGGGTACCACGGAGATCGCCATACTCTCCCTTGGGGGGGTGGTCACCAGCCAGAGCCTCGACGTGGCGGGCGACGCCATGGACCAGGCCATCGTCCAGCACCTGGCCAAGGTCCACGGTCTCGAGATCGGCGAGCGCACGGCCGAAGCGATCAAGATCGAGCTGGGCTGCGGCCTCGACCAAGGCCAGCCTCGACTGCTGCAGGTCAAGGGTCGGCAGGCCACGGGGCTACCAAAGCCCGTCACGCTCACCAGCGCCGATGCCCGTCAAGCACTACAGAGCCCCATCCGCGCCATCCTCGATGCCCTGCGGCAGACCTTCGAGCGAACCCCGCCCCAGCTGGCCGCAGACATCTTGGACGCCGGGCTGGTGCTCACCGGCGGTGCGGCACAGCTATCAGGCCTCGAGGAAGTACTCGGCCAGGCGTCGGGTCTACCGGTGGTCATGGCCCACCAGCCCCTGCGAACGGCGGTCCACGGCGCTGAGTTGCTGCTCGAGCATCCCGAGCTTCTCCGCAGCCTGATCCACTAGCCGCGACGACGCTACTCACTGCCCCAGGTTTCGAGCCAGCCCTTGGCGTCGACAGCTCGCTCCCCATCGATGGAGGGGAGCAGATCCCGCAGGATGGCCAAGGCCTGGGCGTCTCCCGTGGCCGCCACCCGGAGGGCATGGTCGGTGGCTTGGTCGAGCAGGCCGGCCCGGTGACAGGCCTGGGCCACCAGCAGCCGGTCGCCCACCTTCATGCCGTCGTCCTGAACACGAGCCGCCTCGAGCAGCGCTCCCGCCGCTTGCGCGTCGCGCCCCAGTCCCAAGAGGACCCGGCCCCGAAAGAGCTGCACGTCGGCCTCACCTCCAGCCGCCAGGGCGCGGTACGCCAAGACGAGGGCGTGATCGGCGTCTCCGACACGGAGCATCAGCGAGGCGGCGCGCAGCAGATCGTCGGCGAAGATCTCACCCGCCAGGGCGCGGTCCACGACCCCGGAGGCCATCCCGGGCTCGACGCCTTCGCTGCACGAGAGCAGCCGGAGCCGCAGCAACCAAGGGTAGTGTGAGTCCGGGCTCTGCCGTAACAACACGCTGGTCTCGTCCCAGGCGGCGGAGGCCAGGGCGTGGGAGGCTGGGCAGCCCTGGGCCGCAGCGGAAGCGGCGCAGGCGGGTAGGGAATCCAGGGCCACTTCGGGCAGGAGCGAACCGTCCACGCGGGTGAACAGCGACCGCCGGGAGTCGAGGTGGACCAGGCGCCACGCGGGGCTCGCCTCGAGGCGCGGGCAGAGCGGGAGGTCCCGGTCCACCAGCGCATGATCGAGGCCCCAGCGCTCGTCCATGCCCTCGAAGGTGGCCATGCTGCGCAACGACTGACGCCACAGGGCGTGGTGTTCTACGGTATGGAAGGCGGGGGCGCGGCCGTCCATGGCGATGCGGACTCGAGGCGCCAAGCGCCACATCAGGTAGCCACCGTCATCGTAGAAGTTCCAGAGGTGGCCCTGGGTGTCCTGGGCCTCGAGCAGATCGACCGCGTCCTTCGGCACGCCGGCGTGCCAGACGCCCAGGCCCGGCGTGCGCCAGGGTGCTCCGGACACCATGCGCTGCCAGCCCAGAGGCACGGTGGTCACCACCAACAGCAGCGCTACGACGGAGTCGAGCGCGGGTACGCGGGCAGGCTGATGGTCGACCGACCGCAGCAACAGTGGAACGAGCAGGATTCCCATGGCGGCATGGAAGCGCACGGCGGTGCAGAGCAACGCGACCCCCGCCAGGCCCACCAACAGGTCGTCCAGCCTCACGCGCCGACGGACCAAGGTGAAGACGGCGGCCATGGCGAGCACCGCCAGCCAGGCGTCGGCCCCGATGTGGGACGGGAGCAGGTCGCTCCAGGCTGGGGCTCGCATCTCACCGATGTGATCGACGGAGTCCGAAGAGGCGTGGTGCAGGACGTGGGCCAGGGTCCCGAGGCCCTGTGGCCCGAGCAGCAGTGCGATGGCGCCCAGGATGCCCACCGTGATCACGCCCTGACGCAGCCCCTCACGGCCGTCTCTTCGCCACCAGCCCAGCGCCCGGGCACCCGCAAGCATGGGGAGGAGCACGTGGCTCCCGTGGCTGTGCGCCCAGAGCAGCTGAAGCCCCGCGAGCAGCAGCAGCCTGCGGCGCCCCGCGGGTAGCTCGAGGATCAACAGGGCCAACGGCAGGTAGGTCAGGAACAGCAGCTGAGGGCGCGGCGTGAAGCGCTCGAAGGTCAACCCCGCGACCAGCGCGGCCACGGCCACCGCAGGCCATGGGCGCCCTCCTGCCAGGCGCAAGGCCAGCACCCCGACCAGCGCGGTGCTGGACAGGGCGAAGAAGGCCGTGAGCAAGGTTGGGCCCGCCTCGCCACCCACGGACCAGGCCCCAAGAAGCAGGATCGAGGCGATCCACTCCGCGTTGACGTAGACCTGGCCGTCCTGGGTGAAGGAAGAGTGGTCCGGGAAGGCCCAGAAGCCCTGCTCCACCATCTGCTCCCCCACCCAGAGATGCCACCACAGATCGGGCTCGAAGAGAGGATGGATCTGCGCGAGGCCCGCCAGGACCGCCAGCAGGGCGATGGCCAGCCAGGCACGGTTGGCGGCGGAATCGGGCAGGGTTGCGCTCATCTGCGGGGGACTGCGAGGTATAGCACGGGTGGGTCATCCCCCACGATGCAGGCGGACTTCGCCATCGATAATCTCGACCCAACTGCCAGGGTCGCGGAACGAACCCGCGTTGACATAGCGCCCCTCGGGCCAGTCGTTCGACTCAGGTAGGTGGCTGTGGCCCATCACCACGAGGTCGAAGCCCTCCCCGAGCCGAGCCCGAGCGAACGCGCGCTGGGCCCGCAGCAGGGACTCGGGAAAGGTCCCATCCTGCTCCGTGGCGCCCGCCAGGCGGCCCAGGAGGTTCCAAGCGTGGGTCGGGCCAGCCAGTCGCAACCCGAGATCGAAGAGACGCCCTCGGAGGAACGCGTGGTACGCGCGGTAACGCCGAGAACTCGTGGCCTGGTCCCCGTGGCACGCGAACAAGCGCAGACCATCCACCTCGGTCTCGAGCCGCTCGCAGGTCCGCAGGCCCAGCTGCGCGGCGAGCTCGGGTTCGAAGGAGAAGTCGTGGTTGCCCAGCACGAAGTCGACCACCACGCCTCGCCGTGCGACCCGACGCAGGCCCTCGATCAGCGGCACGTAGGCCGGAAACACCTCGGGCAGCGCCCAGAAGCGGTGGAAGACGTCCCCCAACAGCACGAGCCGATCGGCCTCCAGCCGGTCGAGGAAACCCAACAGCCGCTGCTGGACGGGATCGTCCAGGCCATCGACGTGGGCGTCGGAGATCAGGACCACGCGCATGGGTCCCTGCATATCGACCGCGGAACGGGCGCGCATTACGGGGCCGCCATGGTGGCACCCGAGGCACCCCTGGCCGACCGCATGCGGCCCCGCTCCCTGGACGAGGTCCTGGGTCAGGATCACCTGGCCGGCCCCGGTGGCCTGCTGCGTCAGCTGGGCGACGGACCGCTCCCGTCCATCATCTTCCAAGGCCCTCCTGGCACAGGCAAGACCACCCTGGCCCGCCTGTTTGCGGGCACCACCGAAGCCCGCTTCCAGCAGCTGTCCGCGGTGCTGTCCGGCGTCGCCGACCTGCGCAAGGCGGTGGCAGCCGCAAGGCTGACGCGAGAAGGTCTGGAACAGCGAGCCACGGTGCTGTTCGTAGACGAGATCCACCGCTGGAACAAGGCGCAGCAGGACGCCCTGCTGCCCCATGTCGAGGCGGGCACCATCACCCTGCTGGGGGCCACCACGGAGAACCCGGGCTTCTACGTGATCCCCGCCCTGCGTTCCCGCTGCCGCGTGGTGCGCCTCGAGCCGCTCGAGCCCCAGCACGTCGCCGTCCTGCTGCGCCGCGCCCTCGACGACCCCGACCGCGGGCTCGGCCGGCACGCACCCGCCCTGGACGACCCAGCCATCGAGGCCCTGGCCCAAGCAGCCGACGGCGACGCCCGACGAGCCTTGAGCCTGCTCGAGGACGTGGCCCGACGCACAGAGCCCGGAGAACGGGTGGACCTCGACCGCCTCGCCACCTTGGTCGAGCAGGCTTCGTTGCGCCACGACCGAGACGGCGACGCACACTACGACGTGCTCTCGGCCTTCATCAAGTCCATGCGGGGCAGCGATCCCGACGCGGCGATCTACTGGCTGGCACGCCTGCTGGCGGGGGGCGAGCCCCCCGAAGCCATCGCGCGCCGGGTGGTCATCCTCGCGGCGGAAGACGTGGGCAACGCCGACCCCCGAGCCCTCCAGCTGGCGGTGGCCGCGGCCCAGGCGGTCCAGCTCACCGGCATGCCCGAGGCCCGCATCCCCCTGGCCCAGGCGGTCACCTGGTGCGCCTCGGCTCCCAAGAGCAACGCCGCCTACAAGGCCATCGACGCCGCCATGGCCCGGGTCAAGGCCACCGGCAACCTGCCGGTGCCCCTGCACCTGCGCAACGCACCCACCCAGCTGGCCAAGCAGGCGGGCCACGGCCGCGGCTACCGCAACCCCCACGACTTCCCCGACCACATCGCGCCCCAGGCCTACCGGCCCCCAGAGGTCGCCGACGACGTCTACTACCGGCCCGCACCCCACGGCGCCGAGAAGACCATCGCCGACCGACTGGCCTGGTGGTCCCAGCAGCTGGTCCAGCGCCAGCGCGGTGGTGAGTGAGCCTGGATCCCGTCGCCCTTCGCGCCGGGCACTCAGTGGCTTTGGCCGTGGGGAACGAGCTTTCCCGCCTTACCATCCAGCCGGGTTCCAGGTAGACTGTCGGCGACCCCCGCCTGCGAGGCCGCCATGCGCGCCGCCCTCATCCTCCCCATCGTCGTGGTGCTCGGCGCCGGCTGCCACCAGGTGCCACCCGCTCCGGACGAGCTGGACGAGCTCTGCGGCTACCTCTTTGGCCACTTCGACGAGGAGCAGCCGGACGCCCTCGAGGAAGGCCTGGCCAACCTCGACGCCTGGCTGCTGGACAACCTCGAGGAGACGCTGGAAGGCTACTCGGTCACCAACCTGTCCGAGGAGACCGTCAACGCCCTGGACAACCGTGGCCGCGACACCGACGCCATGATCGGCGCCGCCGTAGGCACCGAGAGCCCCTACCCCCCGTACTCCCTGGGCATCCCCCAGGTCACCGCCGACCAGGAAGAGCTCTTCCCCGACTCCCACGACCACTACGAGCGAACCTATCTGTCGGAAACCGACTGCTTCGTCGACATCGCGTGCGAGTTCGTCGAGGTGGACAACCATATCGAGGACACCTACCCGGTCATCGGAGAGGTCATCGTCGACAACCACGGCCAGTACCGCTGGATCGAGACCGAAGCAGGGCTGGCCTGGGTGCAGCGAACCTGGTTCAACGAACCCGCCGATCTCGATGTGGACTGGTTCGACATCGATGACCAGTACTACCTCAACGTCCTGCTCCCCCATGGCGAGGGCACCCTCACCCTGCAGTCGATGTGGGTCGAAGCCTACTGGGACAGCCTCCCCGTGTCCGAAAACACCGCAAAGCTCCTGCTCATCAGCCAGATGCAGAACGTCTACGTGCAGCTGGACGAGTACCTCGCGACCAACGGGGCCGTCGAGCAACCCGAGGGCTGCAGCAGCACCGGTGGGCGAGCCCCCCTCTCGGCCCTGGCCGCCGTCCTGGCGCTCGGTGCAGCGGTGCTCACCCGACGAAAGCGCAGCTAGCTCCGGTCTCGCTCCCCCATGGCGGCGGCGTCGTGGGTGCAGACGATCTCCACCTCGTGGCCGTGATCGAGGTGGCAGCGGCGCAGCTGGTCGTGGCTGCGCTTTCGCTGTCGCACGTCCACCGCCATGCCGCGATGGAACGCGCGCACGGCCATCGGGGGATGACGCCAGAAGCCCAGCTCGCGGCGGTCGAGGATGGCGTCACCGGCGTGGAGTAGCCAACCCGCAGACGTGCGCAGTGCGTAGCCACAGTGACCGCGGGTGTGCCCCGGTAGCGGCACCCGCAGGATGTCGGGGCCCAAGCCGTCCATCGGGCGCACGCGCTCGAACCCCAGCCACGGCTCACCGTCGCCACCGTGGGTGACCCACGAGGGACCGTGAGCCCACTGCAAGGGCCGATACCGCCTGCGCTCGAACCGTGTGGGTGGCGCCACCGCCGTGCGGTACTCGTCCATGGAGACGTGCACGCGAGCGTGGGGGAAGTCGGCGAGGCCACCCGCGTGATCCGGGTCCAGGTGGGTGAGCAAGACGTCCGTGACGTCCCCCGCGGCGAAGCCGAGGCCGTGGACTTGTCGGAGCGCGGGCTCTACTTCGTCAAGGACGGGCCGCACCGAGCCGAGGAACGCCGGACCGAGTCGCCGCAACGGATCGACCAGGTCCTGCTGCCCGATTCCGCTGTCTACCAACAACAGGCGACCACCATGCTCCACCAACAGACAGTGGCAGACCAGGCGGGGAGGCCCCCAACTACCGCCGGGGATGCCCAGCCAGCGTCCGCCCTGGGGGACGAGCGTGCCGCAGTTGAGATGGTGAACCAGCATGGCGGCCCCCCGGTATCCAGCCTCGGATGGACCGGCCAAGGCTCGACTGGCACGGCATCGCAACAATCCTTCACGAATCGTGGCCTTCCTTTGGGACAGGTCCATGGAGGGGCAACACGCGGGCCGTACAAAGGAGACGTGGAATCGAGTCCGTCCCCCACAGCCCCCACCACCAGGAGAACACCATGTCCACCACCCTCCGCACCATCGCCTTCGGCCTCGGCTTCGCGACCCTCGGCGCGGTCACCGTCATCGGAACCCAGGCCATCGCCCAGGCAGGCCAAGGTCGAGGACCCAGTCAGCAAGCGGAACGCACCCGCATGGCCCAAGGCCCCATGGGCCGCCTCGGCGCCCTGGTCCAGGAGCTCGACCTCACCGAGGATCAGCAGGCTCGAGCCAAACAGATCCGCGCCGACGTGCGCGAGATCGCGACGGCCCAGAAGGGCGATCGGGGTGAAGACCTCGAAGGGCTGATGGAGGCTCTGCAGGCCAGGCCCGCCGATGCCCGCACCGTTCACGCCCTGATCGACTCCCGCCAGGCTCGCCGAGTCGAGATGGCCCACAGCTTCGCGGACGCTGCCCTCGAGCTCTGGGGCATCCTCGACGACGAACAGCGGGCCATCGTCTTGGACCGCATGGACGACCTCGACGAGCGCCGCGGACGCGTGCGTCGTGCCATGCAGGAATAACGAGCCCGCCCGACTCGAAGCCCCGGAGGCGACATTCCCCGGGGCTTCGTTTCGTTCGGGTTCAGAGGCTGCCCGCGTCCGTCCGCCCCGCACGCAGCTGCCGCAGCCCACGGACGAGGAAGACTAGCGCCAACGCCCCGGGAAGCAACGAGGGAAGCCCCCCGCAGCACACACCGCCCGTGACCGCGGTGGCCAGCGCTTCCTTGTCGGCGAGCATGGCGATGGGCATGAAGGTGGCGGTGCCCAGGATGGCGAGGGTCGACAGCCCAAACCACAGGGCACGAGACAGGGCACGGCGATCGACCATGGCCGCCAAGAAGAAGAAGAACGACGCGGCAGGCATGGCGCCGATGGCGACAACCCCCAGGCCCGTGCCGATCTGGGATTCCGGCGGGTCCGAGCTGGCCACCGCCAGCGCGAGCACGGAGCCGCCAAGCCCCGAGAGCCAGGCCACCACCGCCAGCAACAGCGCAGCGCCCCGCGGAACGATCTGGTCTGCGAACGTGGGAGGCTCGGGGGGAGGGGGGCCGGCGCCGGGCCTGGACGGGTAGCTCTCGCGCGGGATCGGCGGGCGAGAAGGAAGCGGCTCGGGAGGGGGCGGCTCACCGAAGGGCGACCAGGTGGGTGTGGACTTCTGCACCAGGGGCAGGTCGCCGTCGAACCCGGTCAGCCCTGGGGCCAGGGTCGGGCTGGAAGGCCCACGGCGGGAGCCAGAGATGGAAGGGGCTTCGGGTTCGGCTGCGGTACACCCCCGCGGCCGGACCGGCGTGGAGCGCTGAGGGCCCGGCACGGGCCAGTTCTCGGTCAGCTCTTGCAACGCCGCGTCGGCATCTCGGGGTCGATCCTCGACCTCGACCGCGGCCAGGCGGTTCAGGAAGCCAGCGAGCCAGGCCGGGCAGGATGGTAGCTCGCCGCGCACGTCCGGAGCGCCTCGGCCCATGTGCCAGCCGATCTTGGAGGGGATGTCGCCCAGGGGGCAGGCCACCCGACCCGTCAGCAGTTCCCAACAGACCAGGCCCAGCGAGTAGAGGTCCGACGAGGGAGGAGATTCGTGCCTGAAGCGCTCGGGGGCCATGTAGTCCAGGGTGCCGGAGACCATTCCGGACTGGGTGGCCAGGGTGCTGTGGGCCACCTTGGCGATGCCAAAGTCCATGAGCTTGATGCGGCCGTCCGAACACAGGAACACGTTCTCTGGCTTGATGTCCCGGTGCACCACCCCCCGTCGGTGGGCGTAGGCCAACGCGTCGAGCAATTCCCAGAGCACCCGCGCCACTTCGTCGGGGCTGAACGCCCCCTGCTGGAGCGCGTGGCGCAGATCGAGCCCCTCGAGCAGCTCGAGGACGATGGCGATACCCGTCGGCTCGACCACCAGGTCGCGGAAGGCCACGATGCCGGGGTGCTGCAAGCCGTGGAGCACCTCGACCTCTTTTTCGAGCAGCCGCTGGAAGCCGCTGTCCGCCGCGAGGTTGTCGTGCACCACCTTGACGGCCACGTGGAGGGAAGGCAGGTGAGCGTGTACGCCACGGTAGACCGTGCCAAAACCTCCGCGGCCCAGCTTGTCCTCCAGGCGATAGTGGCCGATGCTCTGCCCGATCACGGCGCAACCTCCGGCGAGGAGAATACCGCGTCCGGGCCCGAACCGCGATGGAGACCTCGACAGATCGAGCGCGACGCGCCGGAACCGGCTCGACCCGACGACCGCTAGGGGGCCCGGACTACTTGCACTTGCGCGCTGACTTCGCGTCCAGCCACCACTGCGCGCCCTCGACCGTTGTCCAGGACGTCGCGTCGGGAACGGCCAGCACCGGGACCCGGTCATCCTGCTTCTCGCCCAGCACCGCGCTGGCGCCCGCGCTCAGGACCCCGAGCATGAAGTCCTGGCCCCCGGCCGTGACCCAGAGGGGCATTTCCTTGGAACACACCACGGCAGAGCCATGGTCGACCGCCGCAGTCTCGGCCTCGGCGGCTGGGTCCTCGCTGGAACCTCCCCCCTGTTCAGAGAGGTATTCTTCGGCCACCCAACCCACCACCAGGCCACCCGGAAAGCGCAGCAGGATGCGCACGAAGCCCGCGGAGCGCTTGATCTCCTCGACCGGAACCGCGCTGGAGGGCCAGAGCTCGACGGCGGAGGAGGAGCCGGAGATACGAGACACCTGGATCATCTCGCCGGCCCGCAGGTACACACGCTTGCCCCGCGGCGCGGAGCCCACCGCCAAGACACGCATGTCGCCGCGCCAAGCGTTGACCAGGTCGAGGTCGCCACAACCGACGGGAGAGCTCAAGGCACTGTCCGGCTTGATCCAGTCAGGAAGGTCCATGGGCGCCACCCGCACGCCGCCATCCTCGACCGCCATCACCTTCAGGTCTGCCGACCCGATGTAGATGGTGTCGTCCGCGAAGGCCATCGGGCGCGTCATCTGCACACGAAGCTGCTCGTAGGGCATGAAGGCTTCGACCCGCGCCACGCTGTCCGTGATCTTGACGAACGCGGCGCTGGCCCCCGGGGTCATCTCGACTTCCACCGCCACCAGCTCTGGGCTGAACAGAGCTCGAGCGACCCCCGGACCGTCCAAGGCGCCGAGCAGCGCGCCGTCTTGCAGCCACTGCGTGCCCTGCAGCTGGCAGCCACCGGCCGCAGCCGCGGGGCCGGAGAGGGTCAAGGCCAGGGACAACAGGCCGCTGGCGAACAGCATGGCAACCTCGCGGTGAAGAGTTGTCGGAGGGGGCTCCGCCACCATCGTACACCGTCGCCATACGAATGGAAGAGCAGGGTGACGCCCGAATCTCGGGGAAGTGCGCCCCATCATGCCCACCGCACCTCGCTCCGGATCCCCTCTCCATCCCACGCCACCGTCCCAGCCCGTCCCACCGATCTCCACCAACTGGCCACGGTCTCCACCAACAGGCCACGGGCCCCGCTGCACCGCCCTCCTGCATCCGTATTTCGTTCAGCCTTGTCTCTCGACCTTCCACTTCGGGGTGATCCCTCTCCTCGTCCTGGATGCCATCTCCCCTCATACGGGGATCGTCGGGCGGTGCAGCTTCCACCGAGGGCGATCTCTTGGTCAGTCCGAGCGATGCACCAACGCCCAGGCTCGCCCCGGTCAGTCGGATGAACGTGCGGCCGGCAGCTCACCGGCTGGCGAGCGTCTTGCCCTCCAACACACGTGGTCTGTTCCGGCAACCAAGGGATTCGCGCTACACTCAACAGCCCTCCTGAGTGTTCGGCAGGCATCATGCGACTCGCACGCGCTCGAATACCCCGCAGCGTCAGCATCGACACGGTAGCGGAGCACCTGAGGCAGGACCTACCCGACTGCCGAATCGAACTGTTCGGCACCCTAGGCCGTGGCATCAAGGTCTCCCGCTCGCCGCTCGCGGGCGCCGTGGTAGGTTCGACTCGGACGTTTCCTGAATGTCAGATCCCGACCACCTTCCATCCCCTTGAATGCCTTGGATCGGCTCACATTCGGCCTCTTGGGGACGCTCTGCGGCGGCCACTCAGTGGCCAGGGATGTCCTGCACTCCTTGGATGACCTCAGCGCGCAGATTTCGAAGGCGCCCGACACTGGCGCCGAAGCCGCCATCGCCACAGTTGACGACGCCAAGCCGGAGGGTGTGCACGCCGACCCAGATGCCATCGAGACGGATCCGGGAACGCCCGAGGCAATGCCCGTACCCCCATGGGTCCCACCCCTCATCGGCGCGCTGGTGCTGCTGGGACTGCTGCTGTGGCTGGTCGGGCCTTCGGTCGGCTGGTTCCGTCATCTCGGGGGCTGCCCCGAGGCGAAAGACAGCCTCGAGGGGATTGCCCTGGCCCAGGTCGCCTTCCAGAAGGAGTGGGGCACCTACGTCAAGGCGGATCCACCTTTCGAGCGCGACGACCGGACTGGTCACGTGGGAGACCAACTCACCCGCACTGCCCTCGCAGGCGGTGGTCAAAACTGGATGCTCATGGGTTGGTGGCCGGACGGAGATCCGGATGAGCTGCACTGCAGCTACGCAGCCGTTCTGACCGATGGAGGCGATAACTTCCTCGCCTCCGCGCGCTGCGACTGCAACAGCGACGGCAGTCCGGATCACGAGTACTTCGTCACCAACGACGGCATCGTACAGGAGCGGGACTTGGAATAGGGAACAACACCCTCACCCCCAAAAACACCTGTGGCCGTCCACACCTGTGGTTCGACGGAAGTCGGTCCACGGCCGACATTGCCGGAGATTGGAGATTGGCGACTACTGCTGCCGATCGCCGCGTCGTTCTGGCGCTTGCCACCGTGACCAGGGCGCTGCTGCTGGATGGCGATACCCACGAGCAGGCGGTGCTCGAAGCCATCGTGGGCGGCGGTGCCGATCATGGCGTTCCAGCCCTCGATCTGCGCGTCGGTGGCCTCGAGATCGAAGAGGTCCGCACCAGCGATTCGAGAGAGGCAATCAGCGAGGTCGGCGGCTGGCTCGAGGGGCTCGGGACGGTGAGCGACCGAGTCGCGTTTGGGCACAGCCGTGCCCAAATGGCCAGAGCGGTCGCCTGGAGTAGGGCGGGGCATAGCCTCCGAGACCCGAGCCCCCGCGCTCCGAGACCCGCGCCCCCGCGCCCCGAGACCCGAAACCCCACGCTCCGAGACCCGAGACCCCGAGACCCGAGACCCGCGCTCCGAGACCCCGCGCTCCGAGACCCCGAGACCCCGAACACGCGAGCCGCAGCCGGCGATCCGGCCGCGGCCAACGAACCCTCCCGATCAGGCTTCGGCGACGACCACGGGCGCCGGTACGGCCGGCTCCATGGCCCCCATCACCGCAAGGTGCAGCCGCTCGGCCATCTCCGGCTTCTGCTTCAACATCAGCCGCAGGTTTTCGCGCCCCTGGCAGAGCCGGTCCTCTCCCCAGGACATCCAGGAACCCGCCTTGGACAGGACTTCCTGCTTCAACCCCATGTCGATGAGCTCGCACTCCCGCGAGATGCCCTCACCGAAGATGAGGTCGACCTCGACGTGCCGGAAGGGCGGCGCCAGCTTGTTCTTGACCACCTTGATCTTGGTGCGGTTGCCGATGATCTCGGTGCCTTTCTTGACCCCACCGATGCGCCGGATGTCCACCCGCACCGACGCGAAGTAGCGCAGGGCCCTGCCGCCGGACGTGGTCTCGTTGCTGCCAAACTGCACGCCGATCTTGTGTCGGACCTGGTTGATGAACAGCAGGATGGACTTCGACCGGGAGACGCAGGTGGCCAGCTTGCGCATGGCCTTGGACATCAGGCGCGCCTGCAGTCCCACCTGGACGTCGTTCATGTTTCCCTCGAGCTCGGCCTGGGGCACCAGGGCGGCCACCGAGTCAACGACCACGAGCTCGACCGCGCCGGAGCGCACCAGCAGCTCGGCGATCTCGAGGGCCTGCTCTCCGCAGTCGGGTTGAGCGAGGAGGAGTTCGTCGACCTTGACCCCGAGCTTCTGGGCGTAGAGGGGATCGAGGGCATGCTCGGCGTCGATGAAGGCCGCCACGCCGCCGGCGGCCTGGACCGAGGCGATGGCGTGCAGGGCCAGCGTGGTCTTGCCGCTGGCTTCCGGGCCGTAGACCTCGACCAGGCGACCGCGGGGGTAGCCGCCGCAGCCCAGGGCCACGTCGAGGGAGAGGGAGCCAGTGGAGACGGTCTCCACCTCGAGGGCCTGGTCGGAGTCCATGCGCATGATCGCGCCCTTGCCGAAGTTGCGCTCGATGGCGCGGAAGGCGGCGTCCAGGGCTTCCTGACGGTGAGGATTGTCGAGTGCGAGGGTCATCGTGAGTTCCTTTTCGAGGATGATGGTTTGCATTGACCGCCGGCCACGACCCGGTCGCCCTCGGGGTGGTCCGCCGCCACCCCGTGTTCGGGCGGGGGCACCACGGTGAGGACGACCAGGTAGCGCCGGTCGGAGCGGGCCCCCGGAGGGGCGGGGAGCGTGAAGTCGAGGGGCGGGAGCCCAGAGCCGAGCCGGAGCTGACCGTCAGCCAGGTTCCACGGCCCGCGCGGGTGAGGGAGCAGCCAAGCCCGTACGGCCGCCCCTTCTCGCACGGGCTGCTCGAAGAGGGCCACCGGCAGGTCGCGAACCGTGCGGTCGTGCCATTCAACCACCGCCCACGAGCCCTCGATGCGGTCCACGACCCCCGGAACGGCGGCCACGCCGAACAGGGTGGTGAGCAGTAGCGGCTTCACGGGAGGGCTCCGACGACCTTCAGATCGGGGGCGGGCGGAAGCGGCGATGGATACCCGTGGGAGCCGTCGAGCAGCCCGACCTGGGCGCGGTACTGCAGCGCCTCGGCCAGGTGGTGGTGCTCGACCACCGCAGCCCCCTCGAGATCCGCGATGGTACGAGCCACCTTGAGCAGGCGGGCGTGGGCCCGTCCCGAGAGCGAGTGGGACTCGATGAAGCGGTGCAGCAACGACACGGCCCGCGGCTGGGCCCGAGCCACCCGCCGCACCTGCTCGCCGCAGAGATCGGCGTTGCAGGTCAGCAGCCCCCCCTCGAAGCGCGCCGTCTGAATGGCGCGGGCGGCCACGACCCTGTCCCGCACACTGGCGGAGGCCTCACCGGGTGCGGTGCTGACCAACTCGTCGGCGCTGACGGGCAGCAACTCGACGTGCAGGTCGATGCGGTCCAGCAGCGGGCCGCTCAGGCGCCCCATGTAGCGGTGCACCTGCCCTTCGGAGCACCCACAGGGTCGCTTGGGGTGGCCAAGGTAGCCGCAGGGGCAGGGGTTGGCGGCCGCCACCAGGGAGAACGAAGCCGGAAACCGCGCCGTACCCCTGGCCCGAGCCAAGGTGACCACCCGATCCTCGAGGGGCCCCCGCAACAGCTCGAGCACGCTGCGGCTGAACTCGGGCAGTTCGTCCAAGAACAGCACGCCGTTGTGAGCGAGGCTGGCTTCACCAGGCCGAAGCCGAGCCGAGCCCAACATGCCCGCCGAAGTGATGCTGTGGTGAGGCGCCCGAAACGGCCGCGCCCCCATGAGCCCACTCCCCGCACGCCGCAGCCCCGCCACGCTGTGAACACGCGTGGTGTCCACCGCCTCCTCGAACGACATGCGAGGCAGGATGGTGGGCACCCGGGCGGCGAGCATGGTCTTCCCGCAGCCCGGCGGCCCGATCATCAGCAGGTTGTGCCCCCCAGCAGCCGCGATCTCCATCGCCCTGCGGGCCAGCAGCTGCCCCCTGACTTCCTCGAGATCTCTCTCGCTGCCAGGCGGCTCGGGCAAGGCTGGATCTGGCCTGGGCAGATCGGACTCACCGAGCAGGTGGGACAACACCTGCGGCAGGTCCGCCGCCGAACGCACGTCCAGGCCACGCACGATGGCGGCCTCGGACGCGCAACCCGCTGGCAGGATGAGCTGACGACAGCCGTCATCCCGCGCCATGAGCGCCAAGGCGAGGGCTCCGCGCACCGGACGTAGAGAACCCGACAGAGACAGCTCACCCGCCAGCACGCGACCCTCGAGGGCAGAGGCTGGAAGCTGGCCGTCTGCAGCCAGTACACCCACCGCGATGGGCAAGTCGAAGGCGGTGCCGTCCTTTCGCAGGTCGGCGGGGGCCAGGTTGATCACCACGCGCTTCTTGGGCCAGGGCCGGTCGACGGCTGCCACGGCGCTGCGCACGCGCTCGACGGATTCGCGCACGGCTCCGGCCGCGAGCCCGACAATCAAGACGGCGGGGAGGCGCCGCAGGATGTCCACCTCGACGCGGACTGGAATCCCCTCGACACCGAGCACTGCACCACTGGTCAACATCACGGACATGGACACCTCCTCGCCGTTCGTCCCCTGCCTCAAGCAACCACCGTGCCAACCCGACGATCCCGTCCAGCACGGGATCGGGGTGTCGAAAAACGTCGAAGATCGTCGAAAAGTCGACGCTTTTTCGACGATCTTCGACGCCAGGCGGACCGCAAGAGCCTCTCCGGTTCCAGCGTGGATTCCGATCCTCCCAGGATCTGCCCGGGGCGCCACCCCCACGGAGTCCTTGATGAGCCCGATCATCGAAAGTCCCGTGAAAGGAACGAACTGCCCCATTCGTCGTGTCTAAGAAACAGCGCGAATAAAAAATCGGCCGAACAGTCCCGATAAGTCAGACAGGAGGTGCCCTCATGGAACCCTGGATCGCCGAGCGCATCGAGCAAGAACGCCAGCGCCAGCGAGAAGGTACCCGCCTCCCTCTGTACATCGAGCCGCCGGCACCCTCCCGCGTGGACGACGAGCGGAACCACCAGCGCACCCCCGACGAACGCCGGGGCTGGTGCATCATCGACGACGCGGTAGACACGTCCATCGACACCGCCATCTGACCACGGCGTCCGACGGAACGTCCCGACCTCCCCAGGAGGAAGGTCGAGAACGAGCGACGAGCCGGATAGGCTGCGACCATGAGCTGCCTCCCCATCACCGTCATCGCCACGCTGGGCCCCTCCTCCTGTTCGCCGGCAGCCGTGGCCGCCCTGCGCGAGGCCGGTGCCGACCTGGTCCGCCTCAACGGCTCCCACCTGCGCCCTGGGCAGCTGCTCCAGTTGCTGGACATCGCTGGAAAGGGGGGCTTCCCACCCGAGCGCGTGGTGCTCGACCTTCAGGGCGGCAAGACCCGCCTGGGCTGGCTCGACAAACCGGTGCCCATGAGCGCTGGCCAGCGGATCCACTTGGTGCCCGCGGGCGCCGCGCCCCCCACCGCGGGCGTGCTTCCCGTGGATCGCCCGGCCTTCCTACGGGCGCTGTCGGCGGGCGACAGGCTGAGGGTCGACGACGGGCGCTTGGGACTGAAGGTGCTGGCGGTACACGGCACCCGAGTGACGGTCGAGGCCGAACAAGACGGCGAACTTCTCGCGCGAAAAGGCCTGGCCCGCATGGGAGAAGACCTCGACCTCGAGGTGCACGTGCTGCCGTCGGATCGCACTCTCTTGGACGCCGCCCTGGGCCGCGGTGTGCAGGCGCTGGCGGTGTCCTACGCACGCAATCCCGACCTGCTGCGCCTGGTGCGTCGCCATGCCCGCAACGCAGCACCCGACAGCGCGGTCCGGGTCTACGCCAAGATCGAACAGCCCGCCGCCATCGATGCCTGGAAGATGTTGGCGGACTCCGCTGACGCTCTGTGGCTCTGCCGCGGCGACCTGGGCGCCGAGGTGGGGCTGGAGCACCTACCGGCGCTGCAGCGTCGTCTGCTGTCCGAAGCGCTACCCGACACCCCGTTGTTCGTGGCTGGCCAAGTGCTGCACCACCTCACGGCGAGCCCCCGACCGACCCGCAGCGAAGCCTGCCACGTGGCCGATCTGGTGGTGGCCGGTGCGGCGGGCTTCGTCCTTTCGGATGAAACCGCCATGGGACCCCACGGACCGGCAGCGGTCCGGTGGATCAGAAAGCTGGCGGCGGCAGCGCACGGAGCGGGAGCGCCCAGCTAGCCACGACCGACCAGAGCGTGTCGCCCCGGACGTCGAAGTATTCTGGCGGATGGATAGCCCACACTCCCGAGGGCTTCACCCGGTTCGGATGGAGGCCAAGAAATCCTCGAGGTTCCCGACGGGCTCGCGGCTCTGGATTGCGCGACGTACGGCCCCCGCCAGGACGACGTCTCCGTACAGACAGCCGCCCACCAGTCGGCCACCTTGCGCGACCAGGCGCAGGTAGTGGGTTCCGTCACGCTCCTCGAAGATGCTGACGTCATCTCCGCTGGCGTTGACGTCGCCAACGCTGGCCACCGGGGTGTCGAGGATCTTGAGCATGGTCGCGGGAGGTGGCGCATCGAAGACAGCCTGACCCCCAGCGGCCACGGCACCCGCTACGCGGCCTTGATCCTGTGCCATGGGCCAGAGGCCGTACAGCCGGCCACGATGCTCCGCCACGTCGCCAGCCGCTAGCACGGCCGGGTGGGAGGAGGTCATGGCGTCGTCCACCACCACCCCACGGGCCACCTCGAGGCCAGCCCGAGCCGCCAGCTGCGCGTTGGGACGAACGCCGGTGGACAGCACCACCAGCTCGGCGGGCACCTCGACGCCGCTCACCAATGTCACGGCGTAGACGGTCTCGTCTCCGGCGATCTCGGCGACGCGCACGTCGCATCGCACCTCGACGCCGAGCTTGTCGAGGTGCTCCTCGAGCAAGGCACCGGCCGGCTGGGTGAGCTGCCGCGGCAGCAACCAAGGCTGACCTTCGAAGACCGTGACCCGAGCGCCCTGGGACGCCAGCGCCACGGCGGTCTCGAGCCCCAAGAGCCCACCGCCCACCACGGCGCAGCGCTGGTCGGGTCTACAGCGCAGCATCAAGCGGCGAGCCTGATCGAGGGTCCGGAGGACCGTCACACCCTGCCGCGCAGCTCCGGGAATGGGGGGTACGAACGGATGGGCACCGTTGGCGAGCACCAAGCGGTCGAAGGCCAGGCTGCGGCCGTCACCGAGGAACAAGCGCTGGCCCTCGACGTCGATGGAGCGCGCATCGCCGATGACCCTGATCACCCGCAGCTTGCGGAACCAAGCGTCATCGAACATGACCAGCTCGCGATCATCGACCTGCCCCGCGAGGAAGCGGGTGAGGTCGATGCGCCGATAGGGCAACCCCGGCTCGCTCGACACCATGGTGATGGTGGCACCCTGGCTCGCCATGCGTGCGGACTCTGCCGCGTGGCAGCCGGCCACGCCCGACCCCACGATCACCACGGACGGGCCATCGGCGCCGACCGGCTCGGACGAGGCCGGTTCGGGTTCCTCGTCGAGTGCGAAGAGCTCGGGGCCCACACCGCAGACTCGACAGGAATCGGGCGGCAGCGGGCCACGGTGCAGGTAGGCGCACACCATGCAGCGCCAGGTGCGCGCGTCACCCGACTGGGCCACCCGGGGAGCCTGGGGCGGCGGTGAGCTGGGTGGCGGTGGTGAGCTGGGTGGCGGTGGTGAGCTGGGTGGCGCCTGGACCTTGGGCTGCTCGTCCGCGACCTCGAAGAGCTCGGGACCTACGCCGCAGACGGGGCAGGCCGCGGGAGGAGCGTCGCCAACGTGGAGGTAGGCACACACGGTGCAGCGAAACTTCATGAACACCCTCTCGAGGCCGCGCGGAGCCGAGCGCCCTGCAGCCGCGATCGGTATCCATGGCCGCCGGACCCGTCAAAGGACAGACGGGAGGTGACCGCTGTTTCCTGATAGTCCCCCAGCTGCCCGACGCGAGGTCCCGATGTTCCAGGAGCCCCACGCCATCCACACCACCGACGGCTGGGTGCTGGCTGCCCGTCGCGTCCTGTTGGGCCCCGAAGGTGGCCAAGGCCCAGCCGACGGCCCGCCCGTGGTCATCATCCCGGGCTACGGAATGAACAGCTTCATCTTCGGCTACCACCCCACGGGCCGCTCGTTCATGCAGGCACTGGCCGAAGGTGGACTCGACTGTTGGGCGGCGGATCTCCGAGGCCAAGGCGGGAGCAAGCGACAGGAAGGCGAGCGAGGTTGCCCCCTCTGCCCGCAGCGATGGGGCCTGGCCGACCACGCCTTCGTCGACCTACCGGCCATCTTCGACCATGTCGCCCGCGTCACGGGCCACGACGAGGTCACCGCGATCGGATGCAGCCTGGGGGGCTCGCTCGTCTACAGCTATGCAGCGCGCTTCGGGGGCGGCCGCTTGGCGCGCATCGTGGCCATGGGCGCACCGCTGGTCATGACCGACGTCCACCCCGCGGTCGCGCTCGCGGGCTTCCTCGGCATCCCCCTGGGAATGGTACCCATGCGCGGCACCCGGGTCATGGCTCGGCGGGCCCTGCCGCTGCTGGCACGTCACCTACCCGGCGCCCTGTCCATCTACCTGAACGCCGAGATCACGGATACGTCCGACCCGGCCACCTTGTCCCGCACCGTCGAGGACCCGAAGCGCAGGATCAACCGCGAGTTGGCCCGCTGGATCCGCCTCGAGCGCCTGGTGCTCGATGGACTGGACGTGGCCCAGGGATTGCGCGGGCTCGAGCTGCCCACCCTGGTGGTCATCGCGACCGGCGATGGCATCGTCAATCCAGCCACCTGCCGCAGCGTCACACCTTGGCTGGGGGCGGACCGCGTCGAAGAGCTGGTGATCGGCAGCCCCGACCTGCACGTCGCCCACGCCGACCTGTTCATCAGTCGCATCTCGGACGAAAGCGTCTTTCAGCCCATCGTGGGATGGCTCCAACCGTGACCACCCCCTTGCCTCCGGCCTTCTTCGACAGGGATGCCCTCGAGGTTGCTCGGGATCTCGTGGGAGTGAAGCTGCGTCACGGGCCCGTGACCCTGCGCATCACCGAGGTCGAGGCCTACCGCTGGCCTGGTGACACCGCCAACCACTGCCATCGGGGTCTCACGCGCCGCAACCGTGCCATGTGGGGGCCACCCGGGCGGGCCTACATGTACCTCTGCTACGGCATCCACCACATGCTGAACCTCGTCACGGGTCCGCCCGGTCAGGGCGCCGCCGTCCTGGTCCGCGCCGCCGAGCCCGTCGAGGGGCTCGAGATCGTGCGAGAGCGCCGTGGCGGGCGCTCGGGCCCAGTCCTCCTCACCGGCCCCGGAAAGCTCGCCCAGGCCCTGGATCTCGACCTCTCGTTCGACCACCACCCCGTGACCGAGCCCGGCGGACTGGAGGCCTTGCCCAGCGACGCCTCCGCGACCTTGGCCTTCGGCCCCCGGGTCGGGATCGACTACGCTGATCCGGAGCACGTAGCCGCACCCTGGCGCGTGGCCGACGCACTCAGCCGTTGGGTCAGCCATCGCAAGCACCTGGAGCCTGCCGAACCATGACGCCCGCCGCCGCCCTGCTGATGCTCCCCCTGACACTCACCGGCTGCGACTGCTCCCCCGATGTAGGTCCCGTCCCTCCGTCGCTCTTGCTCGTCACCATCGACACCTGGCGGGCCGATCACTTCGAGCCGGGCCTCACGCCCAACATCCACGCACTGGCCGAGCGGGGCCTGCGCTTCGACAACGCCTTCACGCCCACGGGCCTGACGTCGCCGGCCCACGCCAGCCTGCTCACGGGTCTCCTACCTTGGAACCACGGCATGCGAGCCAACAACCACCACGGCTCCAGCCTCACTTGGCGCGCCACGACCATCGCTGAACAGCTGCGCATGGGTGACTGGCGCACCGCGGCCTTCGTCAGCGCCTACCCAGCGGGCCCCGAGGGCGGTCTCGGGCAGGGATTCCAGGTCTTCGACGGTCCAGACGCCAGCGAGCGACCCGGCGACGAGGCCGTGAGCAAGGCGCTGGGGTGGTTGGGTACCCTCCCGAAGGACAAGTCCTTCATGCTCTGGGTCCACGTCTACGAGCCCCACGGTCCCTACGAACCGCCCGAGCAGGACTCTCGCGCCATCGGAGCCACCAGCAGCGAACGGGACCGATACGCGGCAGAAGTACACGCCGCAGACCGAATCATAGGGCCCCTGCTCGACGAAGCCCTGGAGCGCCGATCGGTCATCGTGGTCACCGCCGACCACGGCGAGGTCCTGGACGAAGAGGTCTGTTCCTGGCAACACGAACGCTCCATCCACCAGGCCGTGCTCCGAGTTCCCCTCCTCATCGTGGCCCCCGCGCTGGCGCCAGGGGTGAGGGACGAGTGGGCAGGCTTGGTGGACATCGCCCCCACGGTGCTCGACTTGCTCGGGTTACCTGCGCTTCCCGACATCGACGGGCACTCCCTGGTTGAAGAGAGCGAAGGCCACCCGGTCTGGTTGGCCGAGAGCGGAATGTGCGAGCAAGACTGCGCCCCCGGCTGTGCCCCCGCTGGCATCATGGGCAGAGATCGCGTGGCGTTCACCTCGGACTGGCGGGTCGTGGACCGGCCGGGTCGTGGAGCCTGGGCCGAGGGCGTGGGCGCACCGCTCCCCGAGGAATGGCCGGGCCTGCTGGCCCCCATCCAACGCTTCGCGGACCCCACGCCTCCCGAAGATCCCAGCGCACAAGAAGCGGCCAAGGCCCTGGGATACCAAGAGTAGAGCCCCAGCGAGTGGCGCGACTGGGCTAGGCCCACCCCGGCATGGACACCACCTTGGGGTACGCCCACCCCACCGCTCGAACGGTTCCAGGGGCCACACCGGCAGCTCCGCGCTGGCACGATGCTTGCGTTGCCTACACCCCGAGAGAAGCGCTGGGCGTCCGATCCTGGCGGCGGTGCGAGGTCAGGAGGTCGGAACCATGAAAGATCGACGAATCCTACTCACGATCCGACGAGACGGACATCCAGACATGAAGGTGCCCCTGCCCCATGGGCGCATCGACATCGGCCGCGCCGAGGAAAACGGGATCGTACTCCCGGACATCGCCGTGTCGCGACGGCATGCGCGGCTTGCCGTGACCGAGCAAGGCGTGAGCGTCGAGGACACGGGCAGTGGGAACGGTACGTGGTGCGCGGACGAGCGCATCGACAGCCAGGTGCTGCGCGACGGTGACG
>PVBE010301189.1_pt1 | contig 23094 bp, 22 predicted proteins | sample 1631181 | NCBI WGS metagenome assembly PVBE01 (sample SAMN08397723, study PRJNA350692) | Marine metagenome, whole genome shotgun sequencing project. | isolation source: water | place: Pacific Ocean | collected 2012-04 | reverse complement strand
TCATTAGATTTAATTGATTTAACAAACTGGTACATAAAACGTTCAGCTCGACTTTCGATTTCCGGGCACGGGCCGGAATCTCCACAATGGAGGAGTCGGAAACCACTTTCATGCTCCAACTCGTACCCATGGGGATCCGTCTCAGGGGTATGGTGAACTGGAAATCTCTCATACTTCCATCCCGTTCTACCAATAGTATCCGATTCCTCTTCATTCCAATCAACTCTAGATTCTAGTGCATCGACAAGGCTCCCTGGAAATCCCATTTCACAGATGGAAGAGAGAAAATCCCTGCCACCCGGTCTAAGATGAACTTCCAAACTCTCGACCCCATTCGGATCTGAGAGGTACTTCCTATCCAATAGTAAGAACGGAAATCCAAAGGAATGATCTCCGTGCCAATGTGTGAAAAGAATGTGCTTCAGTTGACCAGGGGACACTCCCGCCCTCCTTAGTTGAGTGATGACGGTTGGAGGAGTGTCAATAAGGACCGAATTATCAATCAGTGCCAAAGCATGCATCCTTCCTTGGGGGGAGAATGCATTCCCAGTTCCGAGGAAGTCGATGCGCGCCATATGATTCCGACACGAGTCTTCAGACTTGACCCCATCGTTTGTTGCGGCAAGAGTCACCATCGTACGCATTTGTTCATATATCCAAGTTAAGTCGGAAATATCGGAGATATCCGTGTCACCGAAGTCGGCTAAATCTGAGTGGTCCGCCAAGAACCCTTATTTCACAAACATCACAGAGAATTTTGTTCTAAACGGCGAGTCGTCGAAGAAGGAAACTCGGCATATTGTGTTCAATTTAGGTAATTCTGGATTGGAGTACAAAGCTGGCGATGCCTTGGGAGTAGTTCCAAGGTGCCCCCCCGAACTAGTTGAGCAGATTTTGCAGATTTGTGGATTTTCAGGGGAGGAAGAGGTAGAAACAAACCTGGGGGTGTGCTCACTAAGGGAAGCATTGACAGATCGATACGAGATTCATCGAGTATCAAAGAAGTGGCTCAAGGGCATCGCAGAAAGAATTGGAGACACTCCCGCCAAGATAGAGATGAGGATTGTCTCAAGAAAACGACTCTCATCCATCGATGGAACGATGATCGTGAATTGGGAGTCCAGTAGTGAAAAAGACATTCCAGAGGGGTATGTGGAAATTGGCGAAGTAGGAGATAATTCTGCGATTCTGTTGCAGGAACTAGTCTCGAATAATGATTCAATGGAGGACTATATTTGGTCTAGGGATTATGTCGATGCATTGAACGATTTCAGTGGTTTTGGTTTTACTCCTCAGCAATTGTTGGAGGGGATGGACAGACTCAAACCTCGTCTGTATTCTATCGCAAGTAGCCCCGATTTTGAGAAGGGAACTGTCCATCTGACAGTTGCAATAGTCAGATATCACCATCACGAGAGAGACAGAACCGGACTTTGCACCGGTTTCATGGCCGACAGGTGCGATATCGATGCAACACAGGTTGGAGTTTACATGTCCCCGACTAGGTCTTTCGTATTGCCAGAGGATGGTAGCAAGGATACCATCATGATTGGCCCTGGGACAGGAATTGCTCCATTCAGAGCCTTCCTTCAACAGAGGGAGATTAACAAAGATTCGGGAAGGAACTGGTTATTCTTTGGAGATTGGACCGAAGAAGGTGAATATCTTTATCGCAATGAGATGGATGAGTGGAAAGAAAGAGGAGTCATCACGAAGCATGATTTGGCTTGGTCTCGCCAGGGTTCCGAGAAGGTTTACGTTCAGCACCTGATGGAAAAGAATGGAGAGGAAATATGGAATTGGATCGAAGGTGGTGCATATTTCTACGTTTGCGGCGATAAGCAATATATGGCAAAAGATGTCCACTCAACTTTGATTAACATCTGCTCAGAATATGGGGGAATGTCTCCCGATGAGGCTAAGGATTTCGTTGAGAACGGCCTGATGAAATCGGAGAAGAGATATCTCCGAGATGTATATTGACAAGCCGATTCACTCAAACGAAGGCGCATCTGGCATAGTGTTGTGTTCCGTCGAGTTTTAGTCTCGAACCGAGGTGAAATCGCTCTCAGAATAGTTAGATCATTGAGGGAAATGGGTATAGAATCTGTAGTCATCCATGGGCGTGAGGACCGTATGTCCCTCCCTGTTAGGCTTGCTGATGAGGGGTACTATATCCCCGGGGAAGACCCATTAGCATCGTACTTGGACATTGAGGCAATTATCCATGCCGCAAAAGAGGTGGGGGCAGACGCGGTACACCCGGGATATGGTTTTCTTTCCGAGAATGCAACTTTCGCACAGCGTCTCTCCGAGGAAGGAATAACCTTCATCGGCCCTTCTCCAGATTCGCTGAGACTACTTGGCGACAAGATAGCTGCCAGGGAAGCAATGTCAAAGGCCGGTATTCCAGTTGCAAGGGGGACCAATGAACCAATTTCTGACTCCAAGGAGGCGCTAGAAGTTGCTTCAGAGATAGGATTTCCACTAATGATCAAGGCAGCCTCTGGAGGAGGGGGGATAGGGATGCAGATAGTCAATGAAAAATCGGAATTCGAATCAGCTCTGCGACTATGCCAGGGTCGCGCAGAGTCAGCCTTTGGGGACAGTCGCGTTTTCATCGAGGAATACGTCAGCAAAGCAGAGCATATTGAATTCCAAGTCATAGGGGATGGCTCCAAAGCAATCCACCTAGGTGAAAGATTCTGCTCTATTCAGAGGAGGCACCAGAAGATCCTGGAAGAGGGTCCTTGGTTAACTCAATCAGAGAGGGAGGACATTGGTGCCAAGGTCGTGGCCGGCGCCGAGGCAATAGGATACAGGGGCCTAGCAACATTTGAGTTCCTCAGAAACTCTGAGGGAGAATTCTACTTTATGGAGGTTAATCCTAGAGTTCAAGTTGAACACACAGTAACTGAGATGTTAACTGGAATAGACCTAGTTTCTCTGGGGATTATCGTTTCTTCTGGGGCAGAATTGCCAATATCTCAGGAAGAAGTTAGATTGAATGGTCACGCTATCCAAGTGCGAATTAATGCTGAGAATCCTGTAACTCTTGAGCCTTCTCCGGGTAAACTATGGGAATGCCATTGGCCCGGAGGGCCAGGAGTCAGAGTGGATTCGCATGGTTTCTCTGGTTATGTGATGCCTGAGGCTTTTGACTCGTTACTTGCTAAGATTATCTCATGGGCACCAAATCGGAATCAGGCAATTTCAAGGCTCGATTCTGCCTTGGAAGAGACCATTCTACTAGGGGTAGATACATTGATTCCCCTCCATAGGGCTATTTTGCAGGAATCAGACTTCATAGAAAAGAAAATTAACACTGACTATCTGGATTCGCATGCAGATTTACTGGCTGGTGATTAGTTGGAATTGGTGATCGTGGGAAGTATTGGTTATGATGACATTGAAACTCCAATTGCCACTGGTTCAGATATCCTTGGTGGATCTGCGGTCCATGCTGGCGTCTCATCCTCATTTCACCTGCCAGAGGCTCCAGACGGGCTCAGAAGAGTCGGCCTAGTAGCACCAATAGGGCTTGACTTCTCAGATTCAGATAAGTCAAAATTAGAAGGTTTGGGAATAGATTTCTCTGGAGTAGAGAAACTACCAGGTAAGACGTTTCGTTGGTCAGGCAGATATTCAGGAACGATGGAGAACGTGGAGACAATCTCAACAGAGGTCAATGTTCTTGGAGACTTTTCTCCAGTAATACCAGACTCATGGATTTCCCCAAATGTCCTATTCTGTGCTAACACCCACCCTGCATCTCAGGTTCTCGTTCTCGACCAGTGCCCCAGCTCTGAGATTACGGCAATTGACACTTTCATGTTGTGGATAGAGACTGAGTTTGAGGCACTATCTTCCGCCCTAAGAAAGGCGGACTTGGCAATACTAAACGAGGAGGAGGTTTGTGCCATATCTGGCGAGGATTTCTTCATGAAAGCAATAGAGCCAATTTTGTCAGGCGCATGCCTACATGGGGGAGAATCCGCTGGAAGTGGACCAAGGGGCCTGATTATCAAGAGAGGATCTTCTGGTGTGTTTGCCCACCTGCCATGCGGAATAATTTCACTCCCCTCTTACCCAATCTCAGAAGTGGTCGACCCAACTGGGTGCGGCGACTCTTTCGCAGGGGCTCTCTTGGCCAACATGTCTCGAAGAAGGGGCGTCTTGAACGATATCGAGTCAATGAGAGATGCAATGGTCCATGCAACCGTAACTTCTTCGTTTACTATTCAAGGACTCGGGACAAACAAACTCCAAGGACTCGAGAGGGGCCTCTATCATGCAAGGATGGACAGTTTTAGAAGAATCGTCGGCCTGTGATCAACCCAGTCTTCTTAGTCCTGGCAGAAGGTTGGAATCTTCTTTGGAAGAGGTCGGTTTTAATTGGCCGAATCTCAACGAATCATGAGATCCGACGGGCAGAAGTCCAACCTCTTCTGCATCACCATATACTCCCTTAACTATTGAATCGAGCTTATCTCTAGCAGTAGAAGGGCGACTTGCCTCTCTCATGTTCCGCAAACGAGAGGAAACATCCGCTTGGTGATCTTGATCGCTCCTCAACCTCATATGCTGATTCGTTTGGAACCTCTCAGTTTCTATTTCTCTGATCTGTTCTTGTTTGTGTCGAACGTTACTACTGCTAATTGTACCACTGGGCCTTAGGAGACGAGATAGCCAGCCTCCCGAGACTTCAGTTTGGGCTTTCTTCCCATTACGAGAACCACTTGACATGGTGGATGCCAGACCCTTCAAAGCTGGATAACCATCCAAATTTGCAGCCCGAATTGTTCCAGCCCCATTCAAACTCTGTGTTCGCAACTCTTGCCTGGCCTTTGCCTGCCTAACAATGCCCGCCTTGCACTCTTCTCGCACCGCTTCCTCTGTCGGTGGCGGCAACCGGGCTCTTGAAAATGGCTCAGAAGGAGCCCCAAATTCTTCATGAGCCCTCTTAATCATCCGAGCACTAGAATCGGCCCTTTCTGTAATCTCAGGCATATGGGGATCAGCATCAAAATCGAAAAGTCCCATGTCGCCGGGACTGGGAATTTCAGCAGGCGTCCCGGCGTCGAAGAGCCCTCCCGGGGAAAACATATCCAAACCCTCAGCAGCATCGGAGAAAGCAGAATCAATCCTACTCGAATCTCTCGAATCCGCCTCCTTCTCTCTGTACCAAGTGGGAGTCTCTTGGACTCCCCATGCCCTCTCATATGCATTTTGTTTGAGTGTATTTTCATCACTATCGGTACCTTCCGGCGATCCACTGAATGGCAATTCTGGAACCTCAGGTAATATCTGGCTCCCAAATATGGGTGACTCATGTTCAACTCCAAAGCCGAAAATAGATTTGTGCCCATCTTCACTATTTTCTGCCACGAATGTTTTGCCCCCCATAGGCAACGCAGCAACAGGGGATTTTCCAAACTGACCAGTAGTATCCCTTAGTGCGGGGAATGTTGGAACCTCAGAATCTAGATTTTCTAGTCCCAAAACAGCTTCTTGCATATCGCTACCATGCCTAACCCTGTCAACAATCAGGCATAGTTTCAGTAAATTGGACTCACTTCCCGAAACCAGGTGCCTGTCGCCAGAACTAGTTTCTATGGCCAGTATCGAATAACGAGATATAATGTTAGAAATTATCATCGAGACTCCCAATCCAATCGCCAACCAATTCATCGGTGAGAAAATTGTTGTTACTCCCAAGTAAACCGAAATTAGTCCAAGAAGAGCCGTCCCCGGAGGGAGCATTGGAATCTTGAGATGCCTCATTCTATCGATAGCGGCTAAATCGAGTCTCACGCCCTTTCCATCGTATCTTTCCATGGTAAGCTGTCGCTCTGTAATTACAGCGCAAAACTTTCCTCTCGCTCCGACTAAGTAGAGGCCACCGATTAACTCGGCATCCCTCTTCTTAGTCGGGCCATTAGGCCCGGCTAATCCCATCCGTAACGCCGAGCGTATTGTCTAAGGTATAAGTTCATGGGGGTCGGACGGTTGAAATCGTGATACTTCCGAGCATTCCTCTTTTCGCCGTTTCCCCTCATCGCATAGCGTTTCTTGCTTCATCTGCCATCTTCCACATTTCCTTTTCTTCCTCTGTTTTTGGCTTAAATTGGGGGATCTGAACTGGATTCATAGTCTCGTCAATCGCAACCATGAAGAAGAACCCGGAACAGATTTCTTCCCCGATCCATTCTGATCGAGAAAGTCTGCAGGAAGTAACATGGACGCCAACAGTTCGTGGCGAAGTCCAAACTACCCTCGATGTAGTTCGAATGATGTCGCCTTGGAACGCCGGCCTCTTGAACTTCAGAGCATCCACTGAAACCGTAACGAAGACCTTGTGTGCGAACTTCGAGGCCACCATTCCCGCCGCAGTATCCATTATGGCCATTAGTCTGCCACCGAACAGTGTGTTAAGCGCATTTGTGTGTCCCGGAAAAACTTCGTCCAGCACTACCACGGGCTCTTCTGAGTGCGGCTCATCATCCCCCATCAATCGCTCTCAGTTAGGCATACCCCTTCAATACTTAGTTTCTGAGCGCAATAAATGTGGGTTTACCGCTTACTTCAATCGAGCGACCACCTCGGAGAAACATGGGTGTGCCAGAACTAAGGTGGGAAACATCAGTCTTCCATGATCCAAATGGTGGCTCAGTTTTGCTCTGGCCATACTTGCCTTGTGTGCGAATGCCCACAAAGATGCGCCCCAGGGGATGGGATGGATTAGCACTCCTATCTTCGGCCGATGAGTTAGTTTCCCTCAGGGAGGAGGAGGAGCAGGACAAATCTAGTCCTGGAATTCACATGGAATCGGCATCCGCTTCAGGGACTACCCTCGGAATGCTCGTCCGAGATCTCTCGGAGTTAGACTTGGATGGTCCTTCTATACCAGACCCAGAGAGAATTCGACTTCTGAGGCATGCTGAAAACTCCAGAGGAGGGATGCCGATTTATGCTATAGAGCCTGGAATTGATGATACGGAATGGGCCGATTGGCAATCTAGGTGGGCGGATGAACAGGTCAGATTCAGAAACCTACTTGCAACACTGGGAAGAACAAGGAGGTGGACAAAGACTAGGAGAGAAGCCATTGAAAAGGTTGCACATTCAAAACTAGCAAACCCAGATCTTGGTGCGGCATCAACTGTATGTGCTGCTTGGTGGAGTGAAGAATCAATGTGTCTGACTGAGGATTTGAGAACTGAGAGGAACTCTCGATTTGCCTCAAGGATCAGAGGGGCACTTTCCAATCTCAGAGAAATCGAAGATGGAATTTGGCAGAATGAAGTCGGCCCAACTCTACTAGTTCCGGTTCAGCAGGCTGATATGCCTTCATTAGAGAATAGCCTAATTGACTGCGAGCATGTGGAGACTCTGGAGAGGGAGCAATGAGTGGCGTCGAAATCGTTATCGAGACCCAGTCTTTTCGAGTCATTCCTTCCGAGCCAGTTAATTTAGCCGATGCAGTAAAGTTTGCTGGGGCTAGAAGTAACGGCGCATTTGGAGTAATTGAACACGAAGAACCCAGGGCACTAATTGTTGTGGATACTGATGGGTCATTACTCATACATGGGATTTCCAATCCTGAAGCGGCTTCGTTAATCGCCGAGGAGACCCTTCTAAGAATCGGCCTCTCAGAGAAGGGCCTCGTGATAGAAAGAGGCGAAGTTCTTGGTAGCTTCTCAGTCGGTAGAGCCGTATTGATTAACTTAGCAGCAGAGAGATTCAATGATGCAGACCACGATTTGAGACTAGATGCACTTCGAATCAGAGCTAAGAGGCATAACTGCACAATACTACTTTTCAACAACGGGAGAGGAATTGTGATGGGACAGCCATCTAGAAAGGTCGCTCAAATGGCAGTATCGCACTGGATATCCGAATTGTCCGAAGAAGGCGCCTTGGCGTGAGAAGATGCTAGTCGATGGAAAGTGGTTAGGTCCCATCTTTGACCAACATATGCATTTGGATAGGGGCAATAGGTTCCTAGATGCGGTTTCCGATTTCTCAAAGTCGGGAGGGACTGCCATGATGCTCGTCCACAAGCCAGCATTCTCCAACTCTCTGCCCACGGATTTACAGGGATATAGGAAAGCCTACTCGGAAACAATTTCAATGGCCGATGAGATCCGTAGAAACTTCGAATTAGATGTGGGACTTGTTCTCGGTCCACACCCAGTTTCATGGGAGAATCAGATTGCAGAGTTGGGAATCAAGAAATCCACAGAACTGCATCTGGAAGCAGTCTCTTTGGCACTTGAGTATATTGATTCTGGAATTGCTAATTGTCTTGGAGAAGTGGGACGGCCACACTACCCTGTCGAAGAAAGCACTTGGGTAGGGGCAAACGACATGCTCCTTGAGATACTGTCCATGGCATCGTCTGCAAAGACATCTGTCCAGCTCCACGTTGAGGATAATGACGAGCACACCTGTCACGAATTGAGTAAACTTTGCACATCCGCAGGACTTCCTCTAGATCGTGCAATTCGCCACTTTGCCCCTCCGAACATCAGCTCAGAATTCACATATGGCCTCTCAGCCACCGTAAATGTCGGCAAGGGGAGTATTGAAACTCTTACTGAAACAGCTAGCAGATCGAGTTCCCCATGGGGGATGGAGACAGACTTCTTGGACGACAAGAACAGGCCCGGTGCAGTCCTGGGTCCAAAGACGGTCCCAAAGAGGACCCAAGAATTAGTTTCCAGCCTCCTCTCCTCCGGATGGAAAGAATCCAGGGTCGAGTCTTTGTTGCAAAATGTGCATTCAGACTGGCCAAAATCACTCTATGGTCTCTGACTTGAATCTATTTATTGGTGCCGTGAAAATTAGCAATAGACCAATTAAGAGCATAAAAACCGAGATTCCTAGAAACTTCAATTCACTGATAGGAGACATTCCCCGGTATTCCATAAGCATCCTCAAGATGGGTCCGTTTATTGGGAGGAAAAGTAAGACTAGAAAAATTCCAAGAATCTGTCTTATCTTCACGTTTATCCGTGAAGGGACGCGCTTTTCAACTCATTCAGCACACCGAATCGATTTAGAGACGACAAGTGCCCGCTCAGTACAAGCGCCTGTAGTGAAGGGGTTATCACAAGAGGTTTCCAACCTCTTGTCCCGGGTTCGAATCCCGGCGGGCGCACCACATTCATCCTTTGGAACAATAAATCCTAAATTGGGACTGAAGGATTGAAACGCCCCTTGCTTTACGAAAGCCTGTGACAGCAAGCGAGCAGGATGAGGGAGATGTCGGAACTTCACTCAGCAAGGACCTGTCAGAGCTTGAAGATGTCAACCAAGTAGTCGGCAGGAAGATATGGAGGGTGGTGCCTTATGTCACTAGATATTGGAAAAGGGCCCTTGGCGGAATTCTTGCAAACGCCGGAGCCAGAGCTTTCGACCTCATCCCTTTTATTGCAATAGGAATGGCTGCAGACTACTACCAATCCAAGACATTCACGAACTCCACAATTGAAGGTCTAGTAAGTTGGGGGGCAATTCCCAACTTGGGCCCAATTGATTCCATAGAACTTGGATTCGGACTCTTGATCATGGCTTCGTTCACCTTCCTAGCTATTTTCCAGGGACTTAGCAATCAACTTTGGCAATCCACCGCATATATGGCGCAGCACGATATTAGAATGGATGCTACAAACTCTCTATTGAATATGGAAGCGTCATACTTTGAAAGCAGACAGACGGGCAACCTGATGTCCGTTCTCTCAGCAGACGTCGCCCAGCTTGAGGATATCATCTCAGATGCGAGTACTAGTATTATCAGGATCACAATAACATTCTCAACTGCATTCATCATTATGTTCTGGATGTCACCAAAGCTGGCCCTAATTTTATTCGCACCTTTGGTAATTATCATCCCGATGGTAATTTGGTTCTCAACCAGGGTGCAAAGAAAGTACAGGAAACAGAGAGAGAGTACTGGTGGAATTGTTGCAATACTAGAAAACGTGCTTACTGGCGTAACGGTCGTCCAAGCCTATAACGCCAAGGAATTTGAGAGTGATAGAATTGGCCGACAGAGCGGTGATTATCGCGACGCGGCAATTCAAGCTGCATTCATACGAAACCGGTTCATCCCCGGGATTTACGTTGTAGCCGGAATTTCATTCGGCTTGCTAACCTCAGCAGGAGGTTGGGTAATGGAATCGGGAGAAATTACTGTCGGCCAGTTCGTAACTTTCCTCTTGATATCGACAAGGATGACAATGCCAATGTTCATTCTTGGAATGCTACTAAACCAACTTCAGAAAGGCGAGGCTTCATCCAAGAGAGTTTTCGCAATAATAGATTTGGAGCCATCTATCTTTGACAAAGACGGTGCAGTTCCCATGGACGGTCCGATAGAATCGATCAGATTCGACAATGTCACCTTCGCATACCCTACCTCGGAGAACAATGTGCTGAATGGAATCACACTATCGGCCTCATCCGGGGAGTTCCTTGGAGTAATGGGGCATACTGGAGCCGGAAAGAGCACAATTCTGAAACTGATTGAGAGGTTCTACGAACCTCAGGGGGGAAGGGTGATGATAAATGACAGAGACATCAACGACTACCAAATAGAATCAATTAGGGAGAGGATTGGTTTCGTCTCGCAAGACCCATTCCTTTTCTTTGGAACTATTGGAGAGAACGTGGCGTACGCCAGAGAGTCAACCAATGATCAGATTCTGAACGCCCTAGAAGCAGCTGGCGCACATGATTTCGTCTCCAGCCTACCTGATGGTTTGGATACCATGGTAGGGGACAGAGGGGTGATGCTCTCAGGAGGTCAGAGGGCCAGAATTAGCCTGGCCAGGGCACTTTTGAAGGATCCTGACCTACTTATTCTGGATGAGGCTAGCGCAGCCCTTGATGCAGAGACTGAGAAGCGGATTCAGGAGTCTCTGTTCGGCAGTTCAAATGGCAGTAAGAAGAGAATCACCATTGCAGTCGCACATCGTCTGGCCACCATTAGGAATGCCGATGAGATAGTAGCCATGGTTGATGGGGCAATAGTCGAGCGTGGCTCACACAGAAATCTTCTGGCCAATGATAGCGTCTACGCATCACAATGGTCAATACAGACTGGAGAAATTGGTTCTGTGGAGGGATAATCCTGGATGAAACCCAGATACCCTGGGTTTTCGTTGAGCCAGGTTCAGTTCTGGTAGGTTCAGATAATCGCTCAATTCTTTTCGGCGGAATTGGGCCACGTCACGAGGCAACGATAGATTATTCATTTAGGATTTCTAAAAGACCGTTGGACTTCGAAGAGGTATCTAGAATTGAGGAGAATTCTGATATGGAGATTGTTTCCGAATCAGAGTGGCAATTGGCATACTCCAGAGGTTTATTGTCAGGGGTCGACGGATCTTCAGAGTCATTGGCCGATTCGGCACAAGAATATTGGGGGAAGGCCTGTGATGGTAGGCCTTTCGTAAATGATGGTAATAGTCCGAACCTGATTCGAAGATGGAAATCAGGAAAAGCTGATGCATTCACCGTTTTCACTCAGAAAGGTTCTGATGAACCAATCTCAGATGGTGTTAGAATGGTCGTGAGAGAACACTCCGGCTGGGGCGAAAATCCCTTGTCCATACCAAATAGGAGAAATCTCCCCATGCTCATTCTGGAAGAGATATTGGTATGCTTGGTCTTCGGAATCTTTCCTTCGTTCGTCTGGGCATTTTTCAATGCCAGTCCGGGCTATATCAGAGAGGGTTGGTTGAATCTGATCCTCGGAGGGATTTTCATTGGTATTTTCACAATGCTATTCTGGCGTCCTAGACAACCGACTTGGTACATTGAATCTGGCATTTTTCACCCTTCAAGGAGAAGAAATTGATACGGTGGCTATCTCCTATCTCTATCATCAATTTGTGAATTCGGACTCTCCGTTAGGATGCTAATTCTAGCTTTGTTTATTCCAATTCCGTAATCCCAGAGTAGCACAAAAGAAATCGCCGAGGAAAGAAAAACCGAAACTGGGTCTTTGTTTGGAGATGGCCCTAGAATTGCTCCAGACCACGCAATGATGTTGAACAAGACCGCCAAAGTGGGCAATTGATGAACTGCTGCCCTTTCTACACCAAGAGGGACTGCTTCAACAGATATGTCCCAGAAATCCGGCCAAGAAAGGCCCCCATTTAGACAACCCCAAGTGAATGTTGCCAGCGAAAAGCAAACTAGAATTGGAAATGAAGAAACCAAGCCATGACTCCACCTCCAAAGGCTCGGGTACCTCTTTCCCGCCAACGCTCTAACTAGCCCGTAGTTTCTGATCTGCTTTCTTACTCTTCTGACGCCCCTCCGCCTATGCCACATAGTCGCAGTACCATCTGACCACAGACGATGACCAGCCGATATAATCCGGTGATCCAGCATCACATCTTCTGCACCTATTGCTCCCGAGTCGAATCCACCAATTTCTTCCAGAACCTCTCTCCTATATGCCGAATTCACTCCTGGAAGTTGTTCCACTTCCTCAAGAGTGCCCTTTGACTTTCTACCGTAATTTGTTCCGGCTGCCAGGAACTTGTTGCAGAATGCAACATCAATCGATTTCTGCCAGATAGTCGACTCATCGGCGGGTGCGAAATTCGGTCCCCCCACACCAGAAACCTCCGGGCGTTCAAACCACCTCTCCAATTTCTCAACCCATTCCTGAGGGACAATTACATCATCATCAGTGAAGAAGATTAACTCAGAATCAGTCTCTTCAATAGCTATATTACAAGCATCAGCCCTGTTTCTAGATCCCTTGTCATCGATAAACCTGAATCCAAATTCCTCAGTCACTTGTTTACCCTGATCTTCCCCGGGCCCGACCACAACAACATCCAAATCTTGGAATGTTTGCTTCGAAAGGCCATCCAAAACCACTGCAAGCTCAGAATGATTGTCTACCGTGGGAATGATGACGCAGACTCTGCTAGGCACGAGAAGTCCGGAGGGGGATGCATTGATGAGTTCACGGGTCAATCATTGACAATTCTTGGAGCTAGGAAGTAAGTCCACCTCGCTCCACCTTCGTTGCTCATCCACGTGAGTCTGAGAGGGTACTTCTCTTCGAACTCAAGTGACACTTCATTGGTGAAGCCGCCGGCAAGCTTCTTGGTTAACTCGCCGAGGTACTGGAGGGAATATGTAGAATGCGTGGGTGATGCACAAGTCAGTTCACTCAGTTCGCCCGATTCGAACTTCACATTCACCCCCTCTCCTGCCTCAACTGTCACAGATACTGCAAGCTCATTCTTGTCCATACTGAGATCCACCTCACCCCCAACAAACTTTGCTGCCCTCAAAGCCCGGGAAAGTTTCTCAGAGTCAATTGTGGCCTTTGACTTGAATTCTAGATCTGGTAGGTTCGGATTATCCATCGTACTGGTATCAATTCCCCTTAGTATCATTAAGACCTCTCCGACTCTGACGTTTATCGCCCCAACCGCATCGTCATAGTCCATCTCAACGAGATCACTTGGTCCTGCGAGAGTAAGAAGATCTCGCATTTTCTGAAGATCAAGACCGATTTCTACTGGTTCAACCTCGTATGTCTCGAAGCACTCATCAGCAATTGTTGCTGATAGAAGTGCTACGTGCGATCCATCAACTACTGATACGCCTAGGCCCTTTTCCCCCCATACCAATTTAGCCTCAGAAGTGAGTACCGATAGGACATCAACTATCTCCCTCATTAGTTGCTGCTTGGCTGTAATTCTCAGCATGTGATCACCTCAGATTCTTTCTACTTCATAGGAGGCTCTTGATGCTTATTGGAGCAAAACCAGGATTGTCTACTGGTACTCCCTCCACTTATGCTTGCATTCTAGATTCGCACATGTGCAGAACTTGGTCTCTGGCTCATCAGAAGATCTAGTCTGCTGCAGATGGACGTAAGCATTCCTCCCATTGCACTTTGGACAGATGTAGTCCCCCTCCCTCAGTGTTCCTTGGGGGCCGTCTTCTTCCACTACCTCAGTCAGATGCTTTAGAGACTTTGATCCGGTTGTGGCCATTGTCTTGGAAAGATCGATTGTTTCCCCAGTCATGGGGTCGGTAAATTCGGAGCCCTTACCATCTTCACCTGATAGTGGCCCATCGTATCCACATTTGTAATCTGGACACTTTATCCAACCCCTCTCATCGGGGTATGAAAGCGAACCACACTCAGGACAAAACATCTCTTACCACCATTGTCGTATTAACGAGAACCGAACTACCCTGAGCCTGCCGACTATTCAACTATTCGTCTATCTTCTCACATTATTGCCGCACCGTTCAAGCCATCATGCCGACTGGAAGACTCATGAAAATCATCTTTGATTGGTCCCTATCACGAGTTATAGATGATCAAGGTAACATTGTGGACGAGATTCTGTGGGATGGTCCAATGTCGCCATCAGGGGTGGCGAAAAGACTGTTGAAGATACAACAGGGCCGAATACTTCCTGAAGTCAAAACTCTCTCTGAAAGATTCCCAGAAGCAGAAATAGAACCTCTGGGTGCTCTCTCAGAATCTAATTGGCCAAGGTCCACCGACTCGGAAGAAATCTTCCAGAGAGCATCAGTAGTTCTAGCGAAAATGGGCGTTGCCGACTCTTCCAAAGATATGGACCGGAGGCTTGACATGCTAGTTTCCGCAACTCTAGAAACTCGGTCAACTTGGACGACATCAGAATCTCGCTGCATCGAATGGGCCGGACTCTTCATCACTGAGGCGGACCTAGATTCTCAGAGGAATGAAATCCCTCTTGCCATTGCATCTTCAGAAAACATCGTCGAGACATCTGAGAAACTAGGGGTCGCACCACCAAAACACCCTCCCTCAGATTCTGAGTGGTCCTCCATGGTCTCACATGCTATTTCAGTCACTTCTTCTTCAAGAATCCTCGAACAATTGGAGGCTTCCATTAGGGAAGTCGCCACCATCCACGTGCCATCTCTTAGTGCATTGTTGGGACCAATATCTGCTGCCAAGCTGGTATCTTTGGCTGGCGGTAGGGAAAGGCTTGCTCGTATGCCTTCCGGTTCTCTACAGGTCCTCGGTGCTCACGCTGCTATGTCTGCGCATAGGAGAGGGGCCCCTCCCCCAAAACACGGAGCAGTACTCTTCTCAATGCCCCAAGTTAGCAGGTCACCCCGGTGGGTAAGGGGGAAGATCGCTCGGTATCTTGCCGGCAAGGCAAGCATAGCAGTGAGAGTTGATCACTTCGATGGACAGGTTTGGGGAGAGGCCCAGGTGGGCGAGATAAACTCTGAGATCGAGGCAATCAAGGCTAAGTTCCCCAAACCACCTAAGAGAGGTTAAAGGATGGCAAACAAGTCAAAATCAATAGTCTGGGGAGTGAGAAGGGAAGGCAGGTCTCTTTGGACTAGGAATGCTGTAAAGGGAGTTTCAGTAAGGGGCGAGAGAAGAAAAAGAGATGGCAGAATAGAGTGGAGGAGGTGGGACCCTAGCAAGTCCAAGGTTGCCGCTGCACTTCTCAGAACTAGTTCCGACCCATCCTCGTTGCTCCCAACTCCCGGTTCGACATGTCTGTACCTAGGTGCTTCCGGCGGAGGGACCGTCAGCCATATTCACGATTTTGTTTGTGGGGCCGGAAATCACCACAACGGACAATTGGTCGCAGTAGAGATTTCTCCTCGCATGGTTCGAGATTTAGTCAGACTGTCGGATACGAGGACGGGATTAATTCCAGTATTGGGCGATGCGAGAAGGCCAGAACAGATTTCTGCCTTCATCAGGGAGAAGGCACATTGGATTCACCAGGACCTAAGTATAGCCGACCAAGCCGAGACATTCGTAAGAATGGCAAATTCATTCCTAGCCCCAGGTGGGATTGGACTACTTAGCCTGAAGGCTGCTAGTGAGAGGTCATCCGATGGGGATGACAACTCAAGGTTCCAGAAGGCAGAACGGATACTAAGAGATTCGGAACTAGTTCTGCTTGAGAGAATCGACTTGACGGGATTGGAAGAGCAACATGTGGTGTTTTCTTGTGCATCAAGACTCTGCGAGAATTAATGCTGCAATCAGTCCCCCATAAAACAACAATATCAGTATTGACAGGGCAATGGCAATCCAGGAGATAATCTGAGCAGCCTTCGCAATCCCTTGATCAGGATGTCCAGGGTACTGACTTGTAGTCGCGAGAGCCCCGTTTGCCAGAATTACTCCCGGTATTGCAGTGCATAAACCACAACCCAATACTATGCTCAGAATGCCCAAGACAAGGGCCAGAACGGCATTTGTCGCCGGCAGAATCATCCCGTGCCCCCCATGCCCCTGCACGAAGATTTGCTGTGGAGCTTGACTCGTAATGTTCGGACTTCCCTCTAGAATAACTGTCTCAGGAGCATTTTCCGGCACCTCGTTTGAAACCCATTCTGGCACATCACTATCTTCCACAATTGAATGCGGCAAGTCTGGTAGGAATAACTTTGTCGCGCTCCGAAAGGTAATGGCCCCCCTCCTGGACCATTATACATGCCAGAGTTGCCCGAGGTCGAGACCGTTCGACGTGGTTTGGAGAGGCATCTCATAGGTCGGAAGATAACGTCAGTCGAACTGAGGAGAAGTGATCTCCGATTTCCATTTCCACGAGATTTCGAAACATCACTTATCGATCGTTTGGTAGTGTCGGTAGATCGTCGAGCGAAGTACCTGCTCATCCGCCTTGAGGGAGGAGTCACTTGTCTGTGCCATCTTGGGATGAGTGGGAGGTGGACGCTAATCGGAGATGGTATTGAGAGCAGACCCGGTCGTTTCTCTAATGGGTCTCCCGTAGGCAGCGGGGATGGCCCTCATGATTGGGTGGTCGTTCATCTAGACAATGGTAGCAAGGCAGTCTACTCTGATCATCGAAGATTTGGATTCATGGATTGCTTTCAGACATCCGAACAAGACAGGCAGAAATTCCTCTCCAATCTTGGTCCGGAACCCACTCCAAATCATCTTGTCCCAGAGGAACTAGGGGACGGCCTAAGGGGAAAGAAAACACCAATCAAGTCCGCCTTGTTGGATCAGCGAGTTATCGCTGGGCTCGGAAACATATACGTTTGTGAGATTCTATTCAGAGCAGGAGTCTCACCTAGGAGGAAGGCGAGCAGCGTTGCAGGAAAATCAGGCGTCTCAAATCGGGTGGAGAGGATTACTGCTGCCACTCATGATGTAATCACCGAGGCTATTGATGCAGGTGGATCGACACTACAAGATTTCAGAGGCGTCGACGGAGAAGAGGCGATGGGATATTTCGTACATAATTTCCAGGTTTATGGTAGGGAAGGTCAGAGTTGCATTAAGGATGACTGCAATGGAAAAGTCCAGAGAATTGTCCAGTCAAACAGATCCACATTCTTTTGTTCGTCTTGTCAACGATGAATTGACTAATCGTGATTATGGGACATCTCTATCCCCCTGACAAGAGCAAGTAGAACCTCATTCCTCGGAGTCTTGACTCCAAATTCCTGCCCCTTGGAAATCACTGCCCCGCATATCACATCTATCTCCGTTTTCCTCCCTGCCATCAAGTCCTGTAGCATTGAGACCCTATTGTCAGCAGTCGAGATGACGACTTTCTTGAGATAATCTTCGATGTCTATCCTGCCCAGTTCAATCCCCGATGCCCTTGCAACCGACTCTGCCTCTCTCATGGCCTCAATAGATTGAATCCAGAGCTCGGGAATTTCTAGCAGAGCACCATTCCTAACTCCCGCAATTGCGCAAATAGGATTTATTGCTACGTTTATCATAAGCTTCTTCCATATCTCTGCCAGGATATCTGATGACCAAATTGGGTTCAGTCCAGCTTCATCCAATAGAGAAACAAACTCGGACTCAGTTGGGTTTGGATTTGATCCATCCATCTTTCCCAAGGACAGATTTCCCCTCCCCGTCCAATGCACGCCTCCTTCTCCATCCCTCCATGCAGAGTGAGTTGTAGAGCCGCCCAACAACCTATCCCAACCAACCCTACTTGCGATTATTCCTGTATTTCCAAGCCCGTTCTGTACGCTAACCACAAAACCACTCTCTGATACAATATCCTCAGCTATGGAGCTAAGGGTGGATGTAGAGTCTGCCTTGCCAGAAATAATGACCACATCACAGGAATTGCACATGGCCTCATCCAATGGCCCCTTTTCGCTATCAATGAGCGCATAGCGTTCCCCCGGGATCATTTCTACGGCCCCCTCGGGGGTGAATATGGTCAGGCCAGACTCGAGAACTTCAGCAGTCCCCCCTCTAGATACACACACCAGGTCCGCCCCAGTATCCGACAAACAACCGGCAATTACACCCCCCAAGGAACCAGTCCCTAGAATCGCTATTCTCACTCAGCACCCCTCCGAAGGACATCTGGCCGAGAGGTGAATGGTAATTCCCGAGCTGTCCGCCGAAACCCAAATCGCCCTTTCAAGATTCGAGAGTCCTACTGCTTTCGCTGTAATTACCGTGCTATCCCCGGGCTCTACCCAATCACTCATGGTGACTTCCCAAATCCCACTTTGTGGAGAATCGCCATGCCACTCCAAAGATAGGCCCAATCCCACACCCTCTCTGTTGAAGATCTCGAATTCCTCTACATCTACCGTCCTGCCCAAACCACTCGGTTCGACATATACATCCGGGGCATCCCTAATTCTGAATGCCTCCATGAGCCCGTCAGAATTGCATTTTGCCAACCAACCCACAGATCCAACCCCGACGAAACCATCCCCACTTAGATTTCCCGTTAATCGAATGGCAGAGTAATTGCCCATCTCTTCTGTCCAGTTTGAACTGGAATTAATTTGCTTCGCAGCATCTCCAGATTGGCAGAAAGGTGAACCATGGTCGGAATGAATCAGGACATCATCCACTTCTACGAAGTCATTTGGGATTTTCCACAACCCATCACTGACTTGTATTATTCGCTCTGAACCATCAATTGGCAACACCCACGGGCCACTCGTTTCGTTCTCCTTGGATAGGAATACTGGTGGGCCAAATGATCTACCTTGCCCGTCAAACAAGTCAGAACTCTGTATTGCGCCTTCATGCCCTAGCAGGCAAAATTCCTGAGTCTCCTCAGCAATATTGCTATCGTTCATCAATTCCCAATACGGGCTCCCGACCACAAGCGAAACTCCCCTAGTTTCCATGGTATTGCAAATTATCGGAGCCCCCGATTCCTCCTTTAGATTCCAGAAAGGATCAGAGAAACTCCCATTGCTTAAGCTTGACAGTTTAATCACATGCTCTACTTCGAAGCCGGAAACATCGACAAGAATCTTGAGAAAGTGAGGTGCAAAATCTACTGAAGGAGAGGAAACTGAGATTGACAAATCAATTGTTTCTTTCTGAGTTAAACCATCGAATCTGCATATGTCCGAAGACTGCGAACAAGAGTTATTCATCTCCCATTCACTAGACATCGCACCTTCGATCCTAAATTGCAGCCATCCAGAAACAGGCATCACCCCCTGAGGCTCCATGGGAAGGAAAATCTCTCTATCCACCCCTTTCTCGACAATCACTAATTCCGGCCAAGAATCGGTGGAAACCCCTGCATCGTAGTCATCCATCTCATATGACGGAACAGCCCCCGGCATCCCAGCTAGAAGTAATGCGGCCGTAATTGCCACAAACCTGCTCCTGACTCCCTCTTCTAGTCCGAAATGCTCGTCCAGGATTATCGGATTAGGCAGGCTGTCGGGATTGAACCTCTGCCACGCGGCTACAAAGGCAAGGAAAATCCAGGGAGTCCATTTGACAGTAGCGAAAACAACAACCATCGTAAAGAGGACAAAGAGGAAAATCGATGTCTGTGTACTCCCACCTCGCATTCCAGATGGACCAATAATTGCATGCAGCAACCTGTCTCCGGGAAGTCCTGGGATCGGTAGCAACAAACCCCATCCCACAATGGATAGGCCGATTCCGGCAATTCCGATTGGATGCAACCATTGTAGCCTGATCTCTGATTCCCCACCCATCCATGATTCTAACAAATATCCTATGATCAGGTTCGTATCGAAAACTGTTGGGGGCCCTGTAAGTTCAGGAGGGCTGCTAGAAGTCATAAATAGCCCCAATAAAGTCAGAATGCTTCCAGACAAGAATAGGACGATTGGTACTACCAATTCGATTGAGCCCAGTGCCTTCCTATTTGGCATTGGCACTAGGTCGGTTTTCCTCTGCCCAAGCGAACCCACTATTCCAAATGCCCACCATGTGGGTATCGGGAAAACTATTGGGGCAATGTGCCCAATCTCAACTTCGAACTGTCTCGCCACCATGACCCTGCAATAGCTGGCTATTAGCAACGAAAGAGTCACAGGTGTAGTAAAGAATACGAATGACTGGCCTAATTCCCCTATCCCGGACTCATCGTACCCAAATTCGGAAAACCAGTGCCCGCCTACTAGCGTCATGAATACGGCCATGACAACCCATAGGGCGACTTGCTGTTTCCCTCCCATGACTGAGCTTCCCGAAGGTGCTCTAGAAATCGTCATCAGAGGTGGATTACTGTCTTCTAGCGAACCTACCAAACCCATCGATTCCAAGTGCAAGTTCAGTTGAATCAGCCTATCTCCGACCTCGCCGTCCCCCTTCCCCCTAACTTCCCAGGAATTTGGATAAGCACCTTCATTGCCAAGATCGAAAAATCTTGAAGCTATGACTTCTAGATGCTCTCGAGTACCCCAAGTCTCAGAATCGACCAAGATTTCTTCGGACATCATGCTCACTCCCCGACCTTCCTCGAGGGATGTCAGATTTGACCCCTGCTCTTTTCTAACTCACTTGTTCTTGAAGCGCTTTAGGCGAAATGTCTCCTCTCTCTCCATCTCTTCAAGTCTCAGTTGGATGAAGGTCTGAGCCTCTTTCATCTCTGGAATAACCTTGAACTCAAGTGCATTGACCCTCCTCTTGGTAGCCTCTATTTCTTCCAAGAGCCTCTTCAGTGTCGCCTCCATCTCAGCAGCCTTTACGACCTTCTCGACTAATAGCGAATATGCGTCAGCAGCCTCATCGATGTAGGGTGAACCCCCAACCATTCCTAGACCTCTATCCTCCGCAGATAACTTCAGATTCTGACCTTCAACTTTAGGCACCACAACACCCATGATGTTTCTCCGTGAAACCTCTACTTCGGGATGCTTTGATGCAGCAATTGCAGCACTCTTTACAGATAGTCCACCTTCTATTGAAGATGCAAGATTGATTGCCTGCAAGGCATCTCTGAAGGTGCCGACCAACTCTTCTCTAGCAGCAATCATCTCAGAAAGGAGGGTTCGGAACTCGTGGAATAGCCCATCCCGCTTCATCTTCAGAAGATTGTACCCACTCGAAGTCTGTTTAATCCTCCTTTTCAGATTGATCAACTCAGATCTTGTCGGTTTGATGTCTAGGGCCATTTGCAAATCTCCTAAGTTATCTCACTCTTCCTTTTTGTCCGTTGGATGATACTTGTCTATCCACTTCTGATCTAGTCTTACTAGGTACTTCGTGTCAATGTTGGCTAGAAGACTCCATGCCAGATCCAGAGTTCCTTCGTGAATCGTCCTATCCTCGTCCCTGCTCTGCCTCAAGAATTGGTCTTCGAAAATATCAGCGAACTTTAGCAATTGCAGATCCCTTTCGTTCAAGGCGTCTTCACCTACAATGGCCACTAGGCCCCTGAGCTCCCTGCCCTGTGCATAGGCCGCATAAAGCTGGTCAGAAACAGATTTGTGATCCTCTCGGGTCTTCCCAGGGCCAATTCCGGCGTTCATCAGTCGGCTTAGTGAAGGAAGGACATTGATCGGCGGGTAGATGCCCTTTTGATGCAATTCTCTGGAAATAACAATCTGCCCCTCAGTGATGTATCCAGATAGATCTGGAATCGGGTGTGTGATGTCATCACCGGGCATTGTAAGTATCGGGAACTGCGTGATCGAGCCTTTCTTCCCTTTAACCAAACCAGCCCTCTCGTACAGCATAGCAAGATCCGTGTACATGTAACCCGGGTAACCCCTTCTCCCAGGGACCTCTTCCCTTGCCGCTCCAATCTGGCGCAGTGATTCACAGTAGTTCGTCATGTCAGTGTATATCACCAGAACGTGGTAGTCGTGCTCGAATGCAAGGTACTCAGCGGCCGTTAGAGCCAGCCTAGGAGTAATCAGCCTCTCCACAGCCGGGTCATCTGCAAGATTGACGAAGAGAGCTGCATTTTCTAGTGCACCCGTTCTCTCTAGGTCGTGAACGAAGAAGTTGTACTCTTCAGCGGTAATTCCCATAGCGCAGAAGACGACAACGAAGTCATCATCGCTGTCTACTAGTTTGGCTTGTCTTGCAATTTGCAATGCGATGTCGTTGTGAGGTAATCCGCTGGCACTAAAGATTGGCAGCTTCTGCCCTCGAACCAACGACGTGCAGGCATCGATTGCCGAAATTCCAGTCTGTATGAAAGACTCCGGACTCTGCCTCGAGTAGGGGTTGATTGCAGCCCCGATAATGTCTGCCATATCGTCTGCAACTATCTCTGGCCCTCCATCTCTCGGCCTACCAGCGCCATCAAGGATTCTGCCGATTAGGCCCTTGCTAACTGGCAACTTGAAAACATCTCCCAGGAACTTGACGCCAGTCTGCCTGTCAACCGAAGCTGTGCCCTCGAAAACCTGCACAATGACCTGATCGTCGGATGTGTCGAGGACTTGCCCGTTCTTCATCGAACCATCGCTCAGTCTTAGTTGCACAATCTCTCCGAAAGACACTGGTTCAGTCTTATTTAGGAACACTAGTGGTCCCTTTACGTCTGTAATCGTTCTGTATTCCTTTCCACTCATTGTATCACCTCAGTTTGCCTCCATGCTAGAAGAAATTTGCTTGCTCATCTCCGACACTAATTCACCAATCTTGTCGTTGTAACCCTTCTCGAAGCGCCCCCTCATCAGATCAGTCCTAGCGGGGACGTTAACGACGTCTTCCAGTAGAGCACCACCAGCGATAGCTTTCTTTGCCTCCTCCTGGAAGCTCAGAATCGCTCTTGCCATGTCGTATTGTAGCTTCAGATCGCTGTATGTGTCTACATCATGGAAAGCATTCTG
>PVBE011416357.1_pt1 | contig 23099 bp, 20 predicted proteins | sample 1631181 | NCBI WGS metagenome assembly PVBE01 (sample SAMN08397723, study PRJNA350692) | Marine metagenome, whole genome shotgun sequencing project. | isolation source: water | place: Pacific Ocean | collected 2012-04 | reverse complement strand
GACTAATTATTACTTTTACTAAGAAACCATTTATATAATTCAGAATTATCATATGTTATCGTCCAAGAATCATGGTGTAGTTCAGGATATAGTGTATAACGAACTTCTCCACCTTTGTTTTTTAAAGACTTGATCATAATCTCAGACTCTTTAGGAAAATGCACTTCATCAAGAGCACCCTGAAATACCCAAAAAGGTAATTTAGTTAATCGAGAAGCGGTTGTTGGGTCACCTCCTCCACATATAGGTGCAGCTGCTGCAAAAAGATCTGGCCTATAAGCGGCTATAGCCCATGTACCTCTTCCACCCATACTTAACCCCGTTACATATAATCTTGATTTATCTACACGAAAATTTTTAATAATCTTTAATAATAAAGATTCTAATGCTATTAACATTTCTTCATCCCGCCAAACAAAGTCAATCGGGCATTGTGGTGATATAGCAATAAATTGGAAATCTTTTTTTGAATCAACTATCTTGGGTACCCCATGTATTTTTACGAGTTCAAGATCATCACCACGCTCTCCCATACCATGGAGAAATAATATCGTTGGCCATTTTTTATCTTTATCATTTTTATAATCTTCTGGCAAATAAAATAAATAATCTAAACTAATATTATTGTTTTCGATGATATCAGATTTTATCTTACGCTGTTGAGAATTTCCTGAAGCACAAAGCAATATAGATACAATTATAAATCGTAAAATAATCATCTCCGTTTCAAACTGCCCAATCCATTAATGGTGGTTGCATAAAATCTGAATGAACTTCAATAGTCTCATTTATTTTTATTGATGTATCGATCGCTTCCATAACTTCGATAACATGTGCAGCATGTTCTGCAGAAGCACGGTGAGGTTTATTATTTAGAATCGCATCTGCAATTTCTTCTAATCCCCTTGCGTACTCAGTACCATCGTACCCTTTTCTAATAGAAGGAATAACAGATAACTCCTCACCAATTTCAATAAATTCTAAAGGAGAAGAAAAATCATGCCCGCTTCCTAAAAATAGCATACCATTATCTCCATGAATCTCAATGCCATGATCTTGTTTTGAATCATTTGCATAAAAATTACAAGTTAATCTTAATAATGCTCCATTATTCATTTCAAGTAAAGCAAGAATAAAATCCGGAGTGCTGACCTTAAATGATTTCCCATCTAATGTTCTACGTGTAGGCATAATTACTTTTCCAAATCCGGTAACACTTTTGATTGATCCCATAAGGGCAGTGCATATTGTTAACGCATAAATCCCTACATCCCATAAAACACCAACATCAAAAAAAGGCTTCGGATTTGGATGCCAATTTTCAATTCTATCATGGTTTATCTCTGCATATACTAGTCTTATCTTGCCTAGGAGACCATCAGTTATATATTTATAGGCCGTTTGTTGCATTTCACCCATGTACGTTATGGGGGCACTACTTAATCTAAGATTATTTTTTTCAGATAATCTAATGATCCTCTTAGCATCCTTATAATTCATTGCTAATGGTTTTTCAGTATAAACATGTTTACCTGAATTCAAAATCTTCTCAATAACCTCTACATGCGCATGATGGATCGTTAGGTTAACTACCAAATCAATTTTTGGATCTGACAACATTTTATCCAAGTTTTCATAGACTTGACAGTTGTATAAACTTGAAAAACTTTTAGCTCTATCAATATCAATATCCGTAAGTCCAATTAATTGTATATTATTATAATCACTAATTTGTTCTAAATATTTTTCAGCAATGTTTCCACATCCAACTATACCAATATTTATTTTTTTATTTTCCATTTATGTTTTAAATATTATTTAATATTATAATTCGGAATCAAGTTTATTATACCAATTTTTTTTCAGAAAGATTGTTGTTATGATAGCAATAATTAATGAAGAAAAGAAAGCAGAATATTTGTAAACAAGCAGATAAATAGGAATCAAAACCATACTAATCTGCCAAATCATTCCTATAATAATATTTAATATATCATTTAAAAAGTTCCTATTCGGCTCAATGGTCTTATCAGTTAAGTTAATTTGTTTTAATATAGGTTTCCAAAAACCCCAGGGTCTAACATTTTTGTAAAATTCCATTAAAGTTTTATCATTATCAGGCTTAGTAAATAAGCTTCCTAAAACTCCAGCAAAACCTGAAATTAATAAAATCAAAGGAAAAGCATTTAATGGGGATAGTTCAGGAAGTAGTATAGGTATAAGAAGAGCAGCAGTAACTCCAGAAACCATACCTGCAAAATAACCAAATCCATTAAATCTCCACCAATGCCATTTTAGAATATTTGGAGCTGTATACCCTCCAAATAAACCTGAAACTATCCATTGTGTTACACTATTAACTGATTCGGACATGAAGCCAAAAATTATTCCTATACCAACGATCAGGAATGAACTTATATAACTTGCTTTAATATAAATCTGTGAACTAGCATTAGGATTGATATATCGTTTATATAAATCATTTACTAAATAGGCAGCTCCAGCATTTACTGTAGAATCGAATGTCGACATAAAGGCTGCCAACATTCCTGCAAGAACAAGTCCAACTAATCCAACGGGTAAAAACTCATTGATTACCCATGGTAATACTAATTCAAAATCTACATTATCACCCATCTTGATTAGATCATTACTAAAAAAAACTAGCGCCAATGTTGTTACTCCTACTATCATAAACCACCTTGGTATCTGACATATTGAAACGATACCACTCATTAAGCCTGCTTCTTTTGGTGTCTTTGATGCTAATATTCTTTGCATATCATATCCTGGAGTTGGTCCCGCAATACTTATTAACATACCTTTAAAAATCATCATCATAAAAAATATTGTAAATAAATTCCATCCATCTGAAGTTATCTGACTATTTGCAGCTGGGATTAATTCGTTCCAGTTAAGATCTAATTCCCATCCAAAAGAAAGATCAAACCAACCTTCTGGTACAGATTGATAGAGCGCATCAGGAGACACTTTAATAAAAGCTATTATTCCAATTGCGATTGATACGATAGTTAATAATATAAATTGAATTAAATCTGTAAATACAACACTATACATACCACCTATAACAACATAAATTGTAGTAATGCCCATAAAGATTAATGCATACACCTCAGGAGCAAGATTATAGGGGAAAAAGACACTGGCAAACTTTCCAATTCCCTGAAAAGCATAGGCCAAAAAACCAATTACACTAATCATCGCAAATAATAATACACTAATTCTTGATAGCTCTGCTCCTTTTCCCTCCCCAAATCTAGTTGTTATCCATTCAGACCCGGTAACTACATTTGATCGACGTATCCATATGGAAAGATAAATCATTAGGAAAATTTGATTAAACGTTGGCCAAATCCATGGAATCCATGCCCCTTTTACACCGTATACTAAAAACATGAGTACTAGCCACATAGTGCCAGTGATATCGAACATTGATGATGAATTTGAAATACCTAATATATACCAGGGAACTGATCTACCTGCTAAAAAATATGTATCTAGGTTTTGAGACGCACGTTTACTTATATAAATCCCAATAATAACTACCGTTACAAGGTATAGAACTACGATTGATATATCTATTGGATGGATTGACATAATAAATAAAAATTAATAGTTCTATTAATAAAAAATTATATTAGCAGTATCCTTAATTCTATCATGCAATTTATGACCATTTAATTAGAAATATTATTTAATATAATTATAGATTACAGTCATGTTTTTGATTAGAAAGAATTATAAATGAAAAAGATATTTTTGTTAACAATTCTACTTTTGATAGGAGGTATCTTAGTGGTTAATAATGATCATAAAGTAAATGACGGTTTTGTTTCAGTGGATGGAAAAAGATTTTTTCTAAATGATAAGCCTTATTATTTCTTAGGAACTAATCTCTGGTATGGAATGAATCTTGGTTCAAAAGGAGAAAGTGGTGATAGACAACGATTAATAAATGAGCTAGACTTCCTTAGTAATATTGGAGTAAAGAATTTACGAGTAATGGCTAGCAGTGAAGGTCCTGATTCTGAAAAATGGAGAATCGTTCCATCTCTTCAGTCTGCTCCAGGAAAATATAATACTGATCTATTAGATGGATTAGATTTTCTTTTATTTGAAATGGGAAAACGAGATATGAAAGCAATTATGTGTTTGAATAATTTCTGGCATTGGTCAGGTGGAATGGCGCAATATGTATCATGGGAAAATAATACAACAATTCCTTACCCTCCTATTGAGGGTGACGGTGATTGGCAAAAATATCAGGAATATGCTTCTTCTTTTTACTCCAATAAAGAGGCCAAGGAGCATTATTATAATCATATACGTTTTATTGTATTGAGAGAAAATACATATACAGGAAAAATATATCGTGATGATCCAACAATTATGTCATGGCAACTAGGAAATGAACCTAGAGGAATCAATAATCGTGAAGATTTTTTAGATTGGATCGAATTTTCCGCACAATTGATAAAAGAAATAGACTCTAATCATTTAGTAACAGTTGGCAGCGAAGGTTCTACTGCCCATCCATCATCAGGAAATAATTTTGCTAAAGATCATGAAAGTGAATATATTGATTACACAACTATACATATATGGATACAAAACTGGGGGTGGTTTAACCCTGTCGATGAACAATCTTTATCTACTTCAATAGATAGAGTACAGACTTACATTAATGAGCATGAGAAATTAGCTATAAAATTAAATAAGCCAGTAGTTTTAGAAGAGTTTGGGATTTCTAGAGATTATAATAATTATTCTTCAAATTCTTCTGTATCTCTTCGAGATAAATACTTTAATAAGGTTTTTGATATCATTTCCTTGAAAGTAAAAAATGGTTCTCCTTTAGCTGGATCAAACTTTTGGGCATGGGGAGGATTTGGACGGCCAAGAAAACCCAAGTCAATATGGAAAAAACATGATCAATTTATTGGTGATCCACCCCATGAGTTTCAAGGTTGGTATTCTATATATAATTCAGATTTATCAACAATAAAAATTATTAAAAAATTTGCTTCAAAGTTTAATAATATGTAAAAACAGTTGAAAATTATTTTATCTTTTTTACTTCATCATAGCTATATTTTTTAACACCTGATTCATTAACAGTATCAATAGGTAGTAAATTGATATTATAACCATCTACGTCATTTACTTCCATTATTCCATCTATATGCATTTTCTTATCTCTATATTCCTTTATTGAACGAGCTTTTGATTTTGCGCTTTTTACACTACTAGCAACTACAAAATAATTTGTGTGTGACTCATAGAACCCGGAAGAAATATTATCATCATAAAAACCAGCATGAACTAAGTATAGCTTCATATATTCTCCTTTTTTCATTTAATTAAACTAAACAATTTTTGAATCAGGCATCTTATTTACAATTCTATTCAATTTCAATACTGTTTTTTGAATAACAGATTGATCCACGCCACTGTAAAACCCTTTTTTATCAATTAAGCTTGCTAATTCTTCAGTAGGTATATTTCCCATAGACTTATGTAAAAAAGGGCTGCCTCCCATACCCCCTAATGAACTATCAAATTCTCTTATACCCATTTCAATTGCACTATGAACATTTTCTTTCCAATCTTTTTGTGTCTGATGAAAATGCATAACCAAAGGTATATCTTCAATTATTGGTATTACTATACCTAAACACTCTTTAATAGTATCTGATGTCGCAACACCAGCAGTATCAGCCAAACATATTTTGTTAGGATCCATAGCAATAATCTTATGTATTTTATCAGATAATATTTGAAAATTTATTTTATTATTATTTTTTCCCCAAGCGCACTGCAATCCAATCCTTAGTTTAATATCGTACTTATGTGCTAAATCAGCAATATTACTTAATTCATTTAAAGATCTTTTACCATCCATCCCTGTGTTAGTTAACCCATATTCATCATCTAATGAAATAGATGTTTCTAATTTATTAAAACCACAATTTACAGCTCTATTTAAGCCTTTTACATTAAGGATAAATGCGCTGTAAGATATATTTTCTTCCTTTGGCGCAGAATAATACAATTTTTCAGCATCTGCCATTTGTGGTAGTATCTTTTGACTTACAAAAGAACAAAGTTGTATATGCTTTAATCCCGATAAAATTAATCCATCAAGTAATTCTAATTTATTTTCAATACTATATATATTTTTTTGTTTCTGAAAACATTCCCTCAAACCCACTTCATTAATAATAATTTTATCTTGCATAATAACAAGAGTTTATAAAAAATGAATCTTTTGATAAACTATAAATATATGTATATGCAATAGGAAGCCCTGCCTATTTATTTATAAACAGGGCTTTTAAATGGCGGGAACGCCTGGGAATCGAACCCAGCTCCCGATTAAAAATCGGGACAACGGTTTTGAAGACCGTAGCGGGCACCAGCCTCGCAATCATTCCCAAATAATTTATTTTGGTCGATTTAGAACTCGATATTCAAGACCAAATTTCATCTTCATTCGCTCACCTTCTTTCTCAGCCTCATCAAAACTGTTAAATCTAATAATACGGACTGCATGTAGTCGCCTACCAGCTGATGGTACTTCAACAATTTCTGCATTAAAGCCACCCTGAACGAGTAAGTTTTTTATTCTTTGTGCATTTTGATATTTACTAAATGCACCTACTTGAGCAACATAGTCTTTACTTTTACTTGGAGCCTTTTTTGGAATTTTTGGATTAGCTTTAGGTCCAGTCCATATATTCTTTCTATTTTTTAATTTAGCAGAAACTTTTGAGTCATCGAGTTTTACTAATTTTGCCTCTTTAGGAGGGTCAACCAATGAAGCTAAACCATATTTATCAAATTCTAAGCTAGGGTGCAATAATCTTATTTGACGAATATAAAATGCAGCACTGTCTCGATGCCCAACAGCAAAATAACTATTTACCATGAGGTCTGTTGCTCTTTGCGCATGATCAGTTGTCGAATATACTAGAGGTACTAAACGAAATTGTTTACTTGCTTGTGTATACAAACCTCTTGAAAAAAGATATTCTCCAATCTTCATTGCTACATCATCAGCAAATTTGTGATCTGGATAATTTTTTAGAATATCTCTATAAACAAGCAATGCTTTTTCCGCATCTTCAGTTACTATCGCTCTCAAATAATGAACGGATGGGTCATCTTTGTATAGAGCTTCTAATTCTGGTAATGCAGAAATAACATCATTAATTCTTCCTTCATTTATAAGACCTAAATATTTATCTATATCCTGTGAAAAGAGAAGGACAGTATTAACAAAAAAATAAAATATTATAATTCTGATATTCTTCACTCTTTGTGAGATGTCATAATGTCTATCATACTATCAATTTGCTGAGCTAGCTGTGGAGGAGATGCGTGTTGAACTGATAGCTTTAATTTCATGAGTCTTAGCTTGATTGAATCTTCATGTTTTCTAAGAGCTTCTTCAACCAATTCTAGAGCTTTTTGTCTTTCTCCTTTTTCCTCAAGTACATTTGCAATTTTAGCCAAAGCATCAAGATTTTCAGGGTTATTTTTTAACGCACGCTGATAAAATTTTTCAACTTCACTAAACCGTCCTAAATCAAATAAAGCAGCTTCAATCTTTGAGTAAACAGTAGAACCATCTTCAGTATCTAATAATGCAAATTGTTCCCAATGCTCTAAAGCTTTGACAAGATTCCTATTTTCAGAAAATAAATTCCCAAGATGAAGATGAGGAAAACCAAAATTAGGTGCTAATGATATCGCTTTATTGAAACATTGTTCAGCTCCATTACGATCATCATTCTCAAATTTTTCCATTCCTTCATACACTTTAAATCTTGCAAAACGAGTTATATCACTTTTATTATTTTTTTCTATAGTTTTTATTAATTGAGCAGCTTGACCCCAATCATGATTTTTTTCAGCTAAATCAAGTAAAAATTCAGTAGCCCAAAAATCTTTTTTGTCAATATTTAAAATCATTTCAGCTTCTTTTTTTGCTAATGAGATTTCATTAATGCTTAAATAGTCTTTTGCAAGCGATTGGTGTATTTGATTTTGGAGTTTCTCATCTAATCCAGGACGCACAGTAAGAGATTGATGTATTTTTATAGCATTTTGAGAATTTCCCTGATCACGAAGAATATCTCCAAGTTGTAAATAAGCATCTAAGTGATTTGTATTTTGCTTAACAACGTCTCTCAATAACCGAATAGCATTATCGGCGTCACCTCTTACAAGCATATTCAATGCTTGAGTATACAGTGTATTTGAATTATTCTTTTGTATTGGTTTTTTTTTATAATAGAAATAAAAACTGGCACCTAATGCAATCACCAGTATTGATAGAAAAATAAATAATTCCAAAGTTAATCTTCTCCATCATCATTATCATATATACCTTCATCAATAGCAACATTTCTAAGATCATTAAGTTCATCAGATAATCGTCTATTTTTTAATTTCAAAGAACGAGATTCAGATTTGCTTGAAATTATTGAGGTAACTGCTACACCATAGCCAATTAAAATTCCTACAGCAAGAGCACCTATCATTACAAATGCAATGTTTACTTGTTCATATTGATTAAAAATTAAATCAATAGCTACTTCTTCAGTATTTTTTAACAAAAAAACTAGTATAAGTACTAAAAATAAGAGTGCACCAAAAATCTTAAATAGTTTCATTATGCTGCTTCTTTCTTTTTAACTAAATGCCCATGCAAACTAATTCCTTTTGCATCAGTAATCAATATATCTACAATATCTTTAATATTTTCATTTTCTTTATCAAAAATAACCCATTTATTAGAATCAGTTCTACCAGCCCACTGATTAGTAGATCTTTTACTATTTTTTTCAACTAAAACTCTTTCAATATTACCTATCATATCTTTATTTCTAATAATAGTATGTTTCTTCTGAAGTTCTATCACTTTTTCTAATCTAGCTTGTTTATCAATTTCTGATAATTGGTCTGAATATTCATGTGCTTTCGTTCCTGATCTTGGTGAATATTTAAATGTAAATGCTGAATCAAATTTTACTTCATTCATCACATCCAATGTCTTTTCAAATTCAGAATTCGCTTCACCAGGAAAACCAACTATTATATCAGTGCTCAAACCACAATTTGGTAATATTTCTCTAATTCGATTGGATTTTTCAATAAAATGATCTCTTGTATATGTTCTATTCATGCGATTAAGAATTCGATTTGATCCTGCCTGTAATGGAAAATGAACTGCATTACAAATATTATCATAATGAGCCATGACATGTAGGACTTCATCAGTCATATCTTCGGGGTGAGGAGAAGTGTACCTTAATCTTTCGACTCCAGATATATCTGCTATTTCTTTTAATAAATAATCAAAGGAAAAGTTTTTATATTTATAAGAATTAACATTTTGGCCTAATAATGTAATCTCTATAAATCCTTCATCAACTGCTTTTTTAACTTCATTAACAATACTATTTATACTGCGACTTCTTTCTCGTCCTCTTGTAAATGGAACAATACAAAAAGTGCAAAATTTATCGCATCCACGCATAATAGATACCCATGCATTGATGCCCTCTTTTCTTGAAGGAAAAAAATTATCATAAACTTCATATCTAGATAATTGAGTGTCTACTATATTATCTTTATCTTCCATTTTACGTTCAAGTAATTCCGGTAGTTTTCTATAAGAATCGGGTCCGAGAATGATATCCACATATGGCTTAGTATCAAGAATATCATCTTTTAAATGCTGTGCCATACATCCTAATACACCAATTATTACGTCAGGGTTATTATGTTTTATTCTTGAAAAAACTCCTAGACGAGAATGCACCTTTTCTTCGGCATGTTCTCTAATTGCACATGTATTCACAAAAATAATATCCGCCTTATCCATAGAATCAATGGAAGAATATTTTTTGGCTTTCAGTATGCCCTCAATCATTTCGGAATCTGCCACATTCATTTGGCATCCATAAGTTTCTAGGTAATATTTACCCATAATATAAATGTTTAGTTACGAACCCCAGATTTTATGTGAGTTATTTGCTCTAATTTATTTGATATACCCACTGAAAAAATAATCCAATGGGTTTTGTGGAACTCCATTACGATGGACTTCATAATGTAAATGGGGTCCTGCTGAGCGTCCTGTATTCCCTGATTTACCAATAAGATCACCACGTTTTACTTTTTGTCCCCATTTAACATAAAACTTTGACAAATGTGCAAAAATTGTTCTATATCCATATCCATGGTCCAATTTAATTACTTTTCCAAATCCCCCCTGTCTAGCAGAATATTTAACTACACCATCAGCAGGTGCATAAATATTTGTACCAGAGGAGACAGTAATATCCTGGCCATAATGAAAACGCGGTTTACTAGTAAAAGGATCATTGCGATAGCCAAATCCTGAGTTTATATATCCTCCATTTACTGGACGAATAGATGGAATTGACTGTAAACGATCTGACTCTTTTATTACTTTATTATAAATACTTGAATAACTAGCAAGTTCCAATTTCACTTTCCTTGTTAGATTATCAACATTCATCTCTAAATTAATTAATTTACTTGCTGGATTTGATAATTGATTTTCCAATTTAAGAGGTTTCACAACCTCCATGCCTCCAATGCCTAACTTTCTAACATCTTTATCTATTTGAGGCATATTAGCGTAAGTCCTCAATGCGCGATCTTTTTCTTCTATATTCACAACATGTGTAGATAATAAATCCATCTGTTGCTGAAGCTTTGTTAACGTAAGTGATAACTGACTATAATCCCTTTTTAGACTCTTTAATTTTGTCTGATATAAGATTTTAGTAAGGTAATCTGTAGCAAAAAATAAACCTGTACCAACAATTGACACACAGAGGAAAACAACTATCAATAATTGTGTTTTAGAAAAATCCCATTGATTACCATTCTCATTATCATAAGATATAAATGCATAACGATGATCGTTAATATTAGAGGATATTTTTTTTCGTCTCTTAAGCATAACCAAGGAAGTTAATAATATTAGTATAATTCCGAAAGATTTTACTATAAAAACTATAATTAATTCAAAATATTTAATGAATATATATTTTTAATAATTGTGAACGAGTCACATGCCTAAGTCTTTGTAATGCTCTATCTTTAATTTGCCGCACCCGCTCACTTGATATTTTCAATTCATCCCCAATTTCTTGAAGGTTCTTTTGCTGATTTCCTTCAAAACCAAAATAATAAACAAGAATTATCTTTTCTCTTTCCTCTAATGTGTCTAGAACAGATAGAATTTCTTTTTCAAGACTCTTCTTCATTAGGTTCGCTTCTGGCCTAGGATCATTTGATGCTAATAAATGTAATAGAGCAGTATCAGAATCTCCAAATGACTCCTCCAAAGAAATGGGTTCAGAGATAATTCTTTTTAGGTCATCTATCCAACTTGCTGATGTTTTTGTAATTTCAGCAAGTTCATCTGCTGTTGGCTCTCTTTCAATATGCTGTTCTAATTCAACAGATTTTCTATATAACTTGCCCATAGATTCTCTTACATGTGCTGGTAACCTTATCACTCTTCCAGTTTTTTGAATTGCTTGACGTATCCCTTGAGTAATCCACCAAACTGCATAAGAGATAAACCTAAAGCCACGAGTTTCATCAAACCTATCAACAGCCTTCATTAAACCTAAATTTCCCTCATTTATAAGATCTTCAAAAGGAATGCCTTGACCTTGAAATTTTTTAGCTACAGCAACTACAAAACGTAGATTATGAGTAATTAGTTTATTTATCGCCTCTAAGTCTCCTTTTTTGGCAAGCTCTGCCAAAATAATTTCTTCTTTCGGATTAAGAGGTTGATAGTTTTTTATCTCGTCTAGGTATATTTCAAGGGAACGTTTATTACCTATGTCAGGCCTATTATTCAAAATAGATCAGCTATAATTAATCTTTATTAGAAATTGATTCTTTTAAATTTTCATCTTCAGAATCAATTTCTTCATTAATTTCTTTTTCTTTATTTTGATCGTCTAAATTAGGATTATCTGTTATTGCAAATTCGATATCTGCATCAGGGATATTGTATTCCTCTTTTATATCTCTGATATCAGTTATTTTTTTATCAATTTTTAATTGAATTTTATCAATTTTTTCAACAAGATGAAAAAACTCCTGGTTGCCTGAAAAGTTTACCATATTTTCATCTTTTGCATATTTTGTAACCATCCGTCCCATGTCTTCAAATAAAGTTGACAACTCTCGCTGTAACTGATGTTCCTCAATCTTAATTTTACTTATTTTAGTTAATTCTTCAGTCTTAGCAACTGCAATTTTACTTACCTCTTCCGCTTTCTCTACAGCCGCCGAACTCCAATCCTTCATATTTTTTTTAAATCATTCCATAGTTTGGTCATTTTGTAATATCCTAGGTTTAAATATGATTAGTTTGTTTTATTAAGAAAAAGATTTGCCACATAAAAAATCCCTGCTCCAATGACTAAAGATGATAACTCTATATCCATATTACGTAATCGTATACCTAATACAAAGCCAGAAATTATAATTATCATTGCAAATAATTGAATTCCTCTAAGAAAAGCGTATTTCATATTGATTAGCAAGTTTAATACTTTTAATAATTTTTTTCCAATTCCAATTATATGCTGATCTTAAAATATTTACAGGGTTTTTACTTTTTTCAAATATATTTACCCAATAATTAAGATTTTCAATTGATAAGTTTTCAAATAAAAGCCTATTAGCAAATGAAATTATTCTCTTATTATTTATATCGCGATTAATAATCTTCGATTGGTAATTTTTACCAGATAATTTGTATGCAGCAGAGAGTCCAGAATACATTGCCATCCTCATACCAAATCCAAATAGATAATCTTGATATCCACCGGCTTCACCTATCATTATAGGGCAGGCTCTATTCCAAAGCTTAGGCAGATTAAAACTACCTCTGTTAGCAAATTTACTTTTAACCTCAAAATCAAACCCATGTGTTTTAAAATATTGTATACATGGATTTAATGGATCAATGGATTTTGAGCTTTTCTTAAATGCTGTTGCTATGGTACCAAAACCATCTATAATAATTAAATATGCGTAACCTCTTGGTGCAAATTGTTTTCCAAGTAATAAATGTACTTGGTTTGGCAAATCAGTTACAATTTGTGCTCCACGAATATATGCTGCTGCGCGATATGCCCCTGTTGCATTAATATCGGATTCAAAAATATTATAATGTTGATTAAATCTAAATCTGACATTTAAACTATTACATATTTCCGCCAAATAATTATCAAATGAACCACTAGAAGAACCTCTCTTAACTATATAGAAAAAAGGTTCCTGAGATTTAATTTTAACAGGTAAAGCACCATTCAAATGGACAGAAAATTCAAATATGGGAAATTTTGGAATACCATTAAAATCTATACCACATTCGATAATTGATTCGGATACTTTTTTTGAAAACATCCAATTTTCTATGCCCTCAAAATCTCCATCTCTAGAATCACCAATATTACCCTTCTTTTCATAAATTGTTACAGATTTACCAAATTTAGATAGATTGATTGCTGCTGTCATTCCAGCAATACCAGCACCAACAATATTGATTTTAGAATTTTCTTTTTTTTTCAAAAATTGAAATTATTTGTTAACAAATAATTTGTTGGACAGATAAAATTTCTGGTATATCAACTAATAATTGAATAATAGAAGAAGGAACTTCTGCATCTAATCTTATTAATGCAAAGGCTTCATCCATTTCAGATGTATTGCTTAAGATATATGCACCTATATTAATTTTATTTTCACCTAAAAGTGTTCCAACTTTTCCAATTACACCAGGGACATCTTCGTTTTTAATAAATAATAAGTTCCCCATTGGGTTTATATCCATGTCATATCCTAAAATTTTAACTAATCGCAGCTGGTTGCCATCAAAAACACTACCATCAAGCATGTTTTTTGCATTACCAGATACTACACAAGAATTAATTAGATTAGTATAAGAACCGTCTTCGTTATTTGCCCCATATTCAATAATAATACCTCTTTCTTTTGCAAGAAATTCAGCATTAATATAATTCACTCTATCAGGAACAAGATCATTTAATAATCCTTTGATAAAAGATAACATAAATGGTTTAATATCATCAAAAGGTCCTTGAACATTCACTTTTACTTTTTGGATAGCACCTTGAGCTAGTTGCCCTTGAATAATACCCATTTTTTCTGCAAGTAATAAATGGGGTTGAATCTGTTTTAACATATTCATATCACCTATAGGAATATTTAATGCACTTGAAAGCTTATTATCAATAATATAGTCTCTTACTAATTCACAAATTGTTACTGATACTCCTTCTTTAGCTTCCTTAGTAGAAGCACCAAGATGAGGAGTCATAAGAATATTATCAATATTAGTAAAAGGATGGTCTTTTTTAATAGGCTCCTGTACAAAAACATCTATAGCAGCACCAGCAATTATCCCCTCATTAACTGCAACAGCTAAATCTTCTTCATTAATAATTCCTCCACGAGCAACATTTATTATCATTGCTGTTGATTTCATCATCTTGATTCTTTCTAAATCAAACAGATTATCTGTAGATTCTAGTTTTGGTACATGTACTGTAATAAAATCAGATTGTCTTGTCAGAGAATCTAAATCAGTTAATGTAACTTCATCTTGACTAAAAATATTATCAGCTATATATGGATCAAAACCTATTACACTCATACCAAATGATAAACATCTGGTCATCACTTCTCTGCCAATTTTCCCTAAGCCAACTATACCTATGGTCTTATTTCTAAGCTCAGTGCCGATAAGATTATTACGATCCCAGTTTCCAGCATTAAGTCTTTGATTGCCTATAGAAATGTTTCTAGCTAATGATAGCATGATGCCAATTGTGTGCTCAGCAGCAGATACAGTATTAACATCTGGCGTATTCATCACAATAATTCCCTTTTGAGTAGCTGCAGGAATATCAATGTTATCTATACCAACACCAGCACGTCCAATAACCTGTAGTTTTTTTGCAGTATTTATTAATTCTTCATCAATTATAGTTCCACTTCGAATGATCCATCCATCAATTTCTGAAACTATATTTAACAATTCTTTCTTTTCAACATCTGTATTATAAACTATACTAATATTTGCATTCTTTAATACAGAAAGGCCTGCATCTGAAAGTGGGTCCGTAATGAGAACTTTAATTTTATTATCTTTCATTTTCTCGAATCAAATTAAGGGCTGATCCTGCTCTAAACCAAGCTATCTGTGTATCATTATAGGTATGATTACAGTTAATAATATCAATATCTGAATTACTATGCTTAATCTCCATACTAATTGTCTTTCCAGGAGAAATCTCATCAAGATCAATAAATGAGAACAAATCATCTTCTAATATTTTATCATAATCAGAAGAATCATTAAATGTAAGAGCCAGCATTCCTTGTTTTTTAAGATTTGTTTCATGAATTCTTGCAAATGATTTAACAAGAATTACACGCACACCTAAATGTCTTGGCTCCATAGCCGCATGCTCTCTTGAAGAACCTTCACCATAGTTCTCATCACCTACTACAATAGACATAATATTATTCTTTTTATAATATCTTTGTACAAGAGGAACTGGTCCATAATCTCCAGTAAGTTGATTTTTAACTAAATTGGATTTTTTATTAAAATAATTAATTGCTCCAGTCAACATATTATCAGAAATATTATCTAAATGACCACGATATTTTAACCAAGGTCCTGCCATAGATATATGATCAGTAGTACATTTTCCTTTTGCTTTAATTAATAATTTCAAATTAGTAAAATTATCTCCTTTCCATTTTGAGAAAGGAGCAAGCAACTGTAATCGTTTTGATTCTGGATCTACAATAATCTTATTAGAAGAACCATTTATAGTTGGTGCTTGGTAACCTAAATCTTCAACGTCAAATCCATTTGCAGGCAAATCTAAACCAATAGGTGGATCTAACATTACTTCTTCTAAATTCTTATTAAATAAAGTATCTTTAATTGGATTAAATGAAAGATCTCCTGAAATTGCAAGAGCAGTTACAAGCTCTGGGGATCCTACAAAAGCATATGTATTTGGATTGCCATCATTTCGTTTAGAAAAATTTCTATTAAATGATGTAACTATTGTATTTTTTTTATCTGGATCATCTGAATGCCTATCCCATTGCCCTATACATGGACCACAAGCATTTGCCAAGACGACTCCACCAATCTCTTCAAATACACTTAATAAACCATCTCTATTTACTGTATATCTAACTTGCTCACTTCCAGGTGTTATAGTAAAATCACTATTTACACTAAGATTCTTATCTATTGCTTGCTTTGCTATGCTTGCTGAACGAGATATATCTTCATAAGATGAATTTGTACATGATCCAATAAGACTCACTTCAATCTTGGTTGGCCAATCATTCTTCTCTGCTTCCTTAGCCATTTCAGATATCGGTGTTGAACGATCAGGCGTAAATGGTCCATTTAAATGAGGTTCTAATTCAGATAAATTGATTTCAATTACTTCATCAAAAAATGATTCCGGATTAGAGTAAACTCCATCATCCGCTTGTAGATAATCTTTAAAACTATCTGCTAATTCTACAACTTCAGATCGTCCGGTTAAATGAAGATATTTGGCCATATTTTCATCATAACCAAAAATAGATGTTGTCGCACCTATTTCAGCGCCCATATTGCATATTGTTCCTTTACCAGTACAAGAGAGCGTCTTTGCTCCTGATCCAAAATACTCTACTATTGCACCAGTACCTCCTTTTACGGATAATAATCCTGCAACTTTTAAAATAATATCTTTAGATGATGCCCATCCATTTAGCTCACCAATAAGTTTAATGCCAATTAGTTTAGGGAATAATAATTCCCATGGCATTCCTGCCATGACATCAACCGCATCTGCACCACCCACTCCAATAGCTATCATACCAAGACCACCAGCATTTACTGTATGACTATCCGTACCTATCATCATCCCTCCAGGAAATGCGTAGTTCTCAAGAATAACTTGATGAATTATTCCTGCACCAGGTTTCCAGAAACCAATTCCATATTTATTTGATACTGACTCCAAAAAATCATATACTTCTCCATTAGTATCTAAAGCAACAGATAAATCTTTTTTTGCATCAACTTTCGCTTGGATGAGATGATCGCAATGAACTGTAGTGGGCTTTGCAACTGTACTTTTACCAGCCATCATAAATTGTAATAATGCCATTTGAGCTGTAGCATCCTGCATAGCTACACGATCTGGCGAAAATTCTACGTAAGATTCTGATCTTATAAATTCCTCATCAAAATCATTTTTAAATAGGTGACTATATAATATTTTTTCAGAATAAGTCAATGGGCGTTGGAGTATATCCTTTGCAAAATCTATTCGTTTTGACATACTGGTATACAAATCTTTGATTATTTCAAAATCAAACATAAAAAATCATTAACCTTTCTAACAAATTGGAACTGAAGTACTAAATAATCGTATTAAATCTAATATTAATAGATTATTAAATCGTCATAATTCAAACTCAATAGATCCAAAATATCTAAATTCAGATACTCATGCAGTTTATATATAGACTTTTTCCAATATTTTTAATAGCAAATTTATGTGCTGAAATTAATTATTCGATTATACAATCTAATCAACAAAAATTAATTCTGGATATAAATGTAGATTTACAATCAGAACAAGATCTAAAGCCTATATCGGTACTTATAGGCTTACCAGAACTAGAATACCCAGAACTTCTTATTGAATATGGAATAGATAATAAGATATCTCCATATTGGGATCCAACTGAATTTAAAGGTATAGAATGGATTAATCTTCAACGTTTACAGAATCTAAATGTTGCAACTTTACAAATAGATACGAAAAAGGATAATAATAAATATTACAAAAATATTAGAATTACTTGTCTATTTACTAAAGCACAATCAAAAAATAAATCTCCAAATTTTACTGAAAACAAAATACTAAATAATCGTGTAATTAATTGGTCTATAGCAAAAAATTGGGTTAAAGAAATAAATCGACCAAATAATAAAAGAATCTATCCTGCAAATGGACAATGGGCTCAATTTAAAATTACGGAAGATGGTATGTATAGTATACCAGCAAACATCATCATAAATAGTGAGATAGAAACCTCCAATCGAGATCCAAGAAGTTTTAAGTTATATACAAGTTCTAGCCTAGGTAGGGACCGTAGTAATGATTTAATAGGAACAATAAATTATACACCTATTAAAGAAAATTTAATTGAGATAGGTATTTATTTCGATGGAGAAAATGATGGTAAGCTTGATGAAGGTGATCAGATTATTTTCTATGGTAGAGGAGTAAGTGGAATAAATAATCATGGAACAGATATTAGTCATCAAAAAAATCTGTATTTTACTGAAAATTATTATTGGCTTTTTGTACCAGATGATAATATAAATCTTGGCAAAAGAATCGATAATTTAGAATCTTCAACTAATTCTAGTGTAACACTTAACTATGGTCTTTCAACTTTTTATAATGAGAATGATTTAATTAACCCTTTTGCGGGTGGTCTTTCATGGGCTGGCGCAGCAATTCCAAATGGCAGTTCAAATACAGTGGTGACCTCAATAGAGTCACCAAATCAATCAATAGATGTAAATACTACTGTAGGTTTTTTGGGAAATTCATCATCAATTGAAGCTCATGCAAATCCAAATCATTTTATTGAAATTTACCATGAATCACTTAATGATTTACAATCATCGAAGTCTTGGGTTGGATTAGTTAGAACTAATTCAACTTTTAGTTTTTCGGGAAATAGATTAAATAATGGAACAAACATATTTATACTAAAAAATTCCTCTAATAATTCTTATTCACAACCCCATTTTGACTATATCTTTGGGGAATACGGCAGAAACCTCGATGATCAAAATATCCCTTATGAATTTTTTTCACCTATTCATAGCAATACTATTAGATTTCGATTTAACACCCAATCTGAAATAATCATTTGGGATATTACTGATATAGTATCTCCAAAATTAGTTATACAAAGTATAGATAATTCAGGTATGTATTTTGATACTATTCTACCAGAGGACACATTGACACGATATAGTGTTTTTTCGCAATCTACACTAAATGATATAAGTGAAATTGACCTATTAGAAAATATATCATTCAGTAACTATAGAATTATTAGATCAGGCGTTGAACATCTAATTATTGGTCCATTAGAATTTTCTAATGTATCTGCGCCATTAGTATCACATCGAGGTAGTTGTGAATATATCTCTTTAGAACAAATTTATAATGAATTCTCTGGGGGAAATAAAGATCCAGTTGCTATAAGAGATTTTATTCAATGGACTCAAGAAAATTGGCAAAACCCTAAACCTTATACAATCTTATTAATGGGCGATGCTGACTATGACTATAGAAATATAACACAACAATCCAGTATCAAGGTCCCAACAGTTCAAATTGGCTACAGTAATAACCATAGAGCAACTGATGATAGATTAGCTGCGTATAATGGCTTAATACCTGATTTAGCAATTGGTAGATATCCTGCGAAATCAAAAGATGATGTCTCTGCATTTGTTGAAAAGATTATCCAATACGAAAACAATCCTATGTATGGAATGTGGAGACAACGCATCACCCTCGTAGCAGATGATGCAGCAAGGCCAGAGCCTGTTCATGGTTCAATAGCAACTGGAAAAAGTCATACTCTAAACTCTGAGACTATATCTAATCTTATTGGACCAGGTATAGAAATTAGAAAATTATATATGATGGAATATCCTGAAGTCAGCAATTCATCACTATACGGGGTAATAAAACCTGATGCTACTGAAGAACTATTAAGCATCCTTTCTGAAGGCACCTCTATAATTAATTATATAGGACATGGATCTGCTCATCAATGGGCTCAAGAGAGATTATTGTATCAAGATGACGACATAAATAATATTAATACAAATGGAATGCTCCCTGTTTGGATAGCAGGTACATGTTCATGGGGTCATTTTGATGAAATTGAATCAGAAGCTTTTTCTGAAGAAATTATTCGTATGCAAAATAATGGTGCAAGTGCAATTATATCTACGACAAGACTAATATCAGTTAGTAGCAATGCATATTTTACGAGAGAAATATTTAAATCTATTTTTAGAGATAGCATAATAACAAATGAACCCATTGGAATTATAATGCAATCAGTAAAAGATGGATCTTCAAGTGGTGAGCTTTTTCAATTATTTGGAGATCCTGCTATGAAGCTTGCTTTACCCCAGCATAGCTTAGATATTGTTAATGTTAATCCTGACACTTTACTAACATTAGATACTGCAAGGGTTAACGCTATTCAAGAAATAAATACTAATGGTTCTGGATATGGTTTTCTTACTTTAAATGATGCGGATAAAAATGTTACTAGAGAATACTCAATTAATTCTACGATACAAGAGTTAAGCTATATCCTACCAGGAAAAACATTGTTTAAAGGTCAATTCTCTTTTAATGGAAAAGATTTTAGTGCTATGATGAGAGTGCCCAAAGATATATCCTATTCTAATGCTCCTGGAGAAATTAATATTTATATGATAATTGAAAATAATCCATCAGAGGAAGCAATTGGTTCTCTACAGAATATTATATTAAAGGGAGGTAGCTCGGTTCAAGATGTAACTGGCCCTATTATATCATTTGAAAAAGAAAATGGTTTTCAATTAAGAAATTCAGATCATTTGGAAGATGGAGAAAAATTATATTTACGATTATCTGACCCAATTGGGATTAATCTTACAGGAGAAATTGGTCATGAAATCTTATATTCAGATAAAAGCAACAAAAATAAAAGTGATATAACTCATTTATTTATTTATGATGAAAATAGTATTACAACAGGAAGAATACTTATTAATGATTTAAGTAATGAAAATTTGTATTTTCAAGTTAAAGCATGGGATAATGCTAATAATCCTTCAGAAAAAGAGATAAAACTATTTATTTCAGAAAATAAAGGTTTAATTTTATTTAATGTGTATAATTATCCAAATCCTTTTAAAAATAATACTCAGTTTAGCTTTGAAATAAATGAATCAGCTGAAATTGAAATTAATATTTATACTTTAGGTGGAAGAAAAATTAGAAATATTGATAGAGATTTTTATGAAGCTGGCTATAACTTTATCAACTGGGATGGTAAAGATAAATATGGAGATAATATTGCTAATGGAGTATATCTATATTCACTGAAAGCATTTAATGATGGAAGTAAAATATCAAAAATTGGTAAAATAGCTAAATATCAATAATTCTAATGTTTCCTTTTAATAATATTATCTTGGCTTCCAGTTCCCCTCGAAGAAAACAATTATTAAAGCAAATTGGGATCAATTTTACTACTGAAATTAGTGGCGTAGATGAATCAATTGATTTAGATCTTTCTCCGAAAAGAGTTGCTAAATATTTTGCATTAGAAAAAGCCAGAAAAGTTTCATTAAAGTTTCCTAATAAATTAGTTATTGGAGCAGACACTATAGTAGTTTGTAATGGAAAAATACTTGGAAAACCAAAAGATGAAAAAGAAAGCTTTAATATGCTTACAATGCTATCTGGAAAAACGCATAAAGTAATCACAGGAGTATCTCTTCAATGTAAAGATGAAAGTATAAATAAAACTTTCCATGAAACCACAAAAGTTACATTTAATGATTTAAGCGATAATTATATCTTTCATTATATCAGAACTTATAGCCCTTTTGATAAAGCTGGAAGTTATGGTATACAAGATTGGTTTGCAGTTTGTGTGAGAAAAATTGATGGTTGTTTCTATAATGTTATGGGTCTTCCTTTGTCTAAATTCTGGGAAGAAATAAATAAATTGAGATAATTTAGTTTTTCATATTACTAAATGAAATTTAATTTCTACATTGAATTACAATTATTATGAGTGATCTACACAAAAAACTTAAGTCTTTAAGGCGTGAACGTAAAATTGATCTTGAAGCAATTGAAAAGCGAACAAAGATCGATTTAAAATACTTGAAAGCCATTGAAAATGGAAAATTTGAGATTTTACCAAGTACATATATCCGTTTATTTCTTAAAGCATATTGTGTTGAAATAGGAGCAGACCCCGTTGATGCTCTTCATCAGTTGGATGAATTAAATAATATTAATAAGAAGAAGAAAAAGAAAGATTCTACTGATACTGGTGAAAATATTTTTACAAAAAATAATGAAGCAGAAGACATTAATGAATCTTCTAAGATTGAATCGTCAAAAAACCCGTATCAGAAGAAATCAGAATGGCTTAAAGGTTTCTCCATGATATTATTACTTCTATTTAGTATATATATAATCAAAAAAATTGTTACAAATGATGAAAATTCATCTATGGATAATAATATCGAGCAAATATCTAGTTTAAATCCAATAACAGATTTTGAATTAATTAATGATTTTATTATAGATAAAACAAATAGTGGCTCAATAGATGTAGCGCCTCCATTTATGGTAAAAATTATTTCAAGAAAAGAAAATATTTGGATAAGAACAGAAACTGATTCCACTCTACCTATTGAGAATATTTTAAATAGCTCTAATCAGGATAACTTCTCATTCGTTAAAAGATTCGACTTATTAGTTAATCCTGCAAAAAATATAGATATTTTTTGGAATGGCCAATTAATCCCCTATCTTGAATCAACAAATTATCCAGCAAAAATTAATCTGAATGGCATTACTCGAACTATTACCATTCAACATTTCATTCCTCAAAACTAATTTTCTACACATTTCTACCCACTATCCTCTAATCATAATATAGCTACTCTATAAATCCATCTTTTTTAACATTATTAGATAAAAATATATTGATATAAATATTCAAACTAAATATATTGTGGGTAGTTGTGGGTAAATATCCCTTATATTTAAATAGTTATGACTACAAATTTAAATACATTTACTGGGGAATATTCTTATACGGTTGATAATAAAGGT
>PVBE011860227.1_pt1 | contig 23105 bp, 17 predicted proteins | sample 1631181 | NCBI WGS metagenome assembly PVBE01 (sample SAMN08397723, study PRJNA350692) | Marine metagenome, whole genome shotgun sequencing project. | isolation source: water | place: Pacific Ocean | collected 2012-04 | reverse complement strand
TCACACATCATGTCCACATCCTCGAGATGAACGGGGAGAGCTACAGGCTCAAACAAAGCGAAAAACGGCACCGGAACAAGCAGAATGAGGCTCAGAAAACCACTGAAATGGAGTGAAAAGAACCAGGAAGGGGGCCCCTCGGGGCCCTCTTCTTCTCATACCAGGTGATACACTTTTATGCCGCCCTGCTGGTACGATTTTAGACTGCCCTTTACACAGGGAATAACAGGGAATAACAGGGAAATTGGATTTAAGTGACTTCCGTCTCCTGACAAGTTAGTCATTCGCCATGCACAAGTCATTGATTTTCGGCGCCACTCCCAATCCCATACTTCTTTTCAATCTCCATCCAGTCATCGAGGCCGAGTTGGCGGTAAAAATCGAGCGGCCCAACCAACTTCCGGTCTCCTTGGGCCCCTTCGTCCGTCCCCCGTTCCTTCAAGAATGCAAGACCCTCTTGGATCGCGCTGATCGCGACGAACATACACATGCCGGGAAAGATGATGAACTTATAGCCCATCTGCTCGAGTTCACTGACTGTCAGAGAAGGAGTCGCGCTCCCCGCGGACATGTTAGCCATGAGGGGAACCGCGCCCCCGAGTTGCTTGGAGACCTCTTCGATGTCTTGTAACGATTCCGGTCCCGAATAGAAGAGCATTTCCGCGCCCGCATCGATATAATGCTTGCAGCGGTCGATTGACTTCTGCAAACCCTCGCTCCCCCGCGCGTCCGAGCGCGCGATGATCATAAAATCCTCGTTCATCCGTTCCGCAAGGGCAGCCTTGATCTTGTCAACAAACTCCACAATAGGAACAACCTCCTTGCCGGCCATGAAGGCGCACCGCTTGGGAAACACCTGATCCTCCAAATGGATCGCGGCCACCCCGGCCCGCTCAAACTCATGCACAGTCCGGATGACGTTCAACACGTTTCCATAACCGGTGTCCGCGTCGGCGATGACTGGCAAGTTCACCGCAGCGCTGATACGGGTCGCGTGGTCCACCATCTCGGTCAGCGTAGTCAGGCCAAGATCAGGTTGACCCAGCAGAGTCGCCGAGGTTCCTCCTCCAGTGCGGTAGATCGACTTGAAACCCGCCCGCTCGATTAGGCGGGCCGATATCCCATCGTATGCCCCTGGAGCAACAAGGGCATTTGGCCCCTTGAGCAGTTCACGAAAAATCCGACCAGGGTTGGACAACATTCGAACACCTCCTTTCCTTCGTCCTCTGCGAGGCTCTACCCTTCAGGTGTCATATTGTGATGGTGCGCCGCGATTCCCTAATCGATGAAGCTCTCGGCTCGCAGCCCGGCCAGCACACCTCCGGCCTCGATGATCTCTAATAGTATATTAGGCAACTTCGTCCCCTGCAGCACCATCCCTGTCCGAATATTTCTAACGGTTCCGGCTCGCAACTCGACCTCCGCCTTATCACCCTCCGCAAAGGCTGCGTGCACACCGGGGCACTGCAATACCGGAAACCCATGGTTGATGCAGTTCCGGAGGAACAGACCGTTAATAGACTCCGCCACCAGAGCGGTGATCCCGAGATCCCTCAAGGACTCGGGAGCCGGCCGGCCGGAGCCCAGGCCGTAGTTCCTCCCGCCCAAGATGACGTCCCCAGGCTTGACGAGCTTGGACCAGCCAGGACGGTTGGCCTGGAACACGAGCATCTTCCGCTCCTCCGGTGGCACTTCGAACGCACCCATGGGGAACATCAAGTCGGTGTTAATATCATCGCCAAACTTCCACACCCTTCCTACAAATTTCACTGTGCTTACCTCGTCTCGATATCACGTGGGTCTGTGATGTAGCCCGTCAACGCCGAGGCCACGACGGTGGCAGGCGAGGCCAGGAAAATCTCGCTGTCCGAGCTTCCCATTCGCCCCTTGAAGTTACGGGGGCTGCTGGTAACGCATCGCTCGCCCGCCCCGACAATCCCCATGCTCCCACCGTAGCACGGCCCGCAGGTAGAGTTGGTCACCACGGCGCCGGACTCGACGAGAGTCTCGAAATAGCCCGCCCGCAGGGCGTCCATGTAGACCCGCTGGGACGCGGGGGTCACGATGAGGCGAACCCCGGGGACGACCTTCTTGCCCTTGACGATCTCGGCGGCGGCGGCGATGTCCTCAAGCCTACCGTTCGCGCACGAACCGACAAAGGCCTGGTGGATCTTCTGTTTTCCAATCTCTGAAACAGGAGCGCAGTTCTTCGGCACCGAATGCGGCAAGGCGACGTAGGGGACCACCTCGCCGAGGTCAATGCGGCGGATGTCTTCATACTCCGCGTCGGGGTCGCTCTCCACCGGTGTGAAGGTCTCTCTCGCGCGTCCATCGAGATACTCAATTAGCCTGTCGTCACACGGGAAGATTGGAAAGTCTGCGCCGATCTCGGTGCACATGGTGGCGAGTGTCTGACGCTCTCCAATCGACAGGTTTGCAATCCCTGATCCACTAAACTCGATGCTATGATTCGTGGCGTCCCCATACTCTCCGGCGATGTAGAGGAACACGTCCTTGGTGTTGACCCGCTCCTGCAACTTACCCTCCAAATCGTAGCGGATCGTCGGGCTCACCTGGAACCACGTCTTCCCCTTGCATGCGACAGCCACCGAATCCAGAGTACCCAGTGCTCGCGCCGCGCAGTTGAACGCTCCTGAGGCCCCAGTGTGTGAGTCACAGCACACCAGAAGCATTCCCGGAAGGGCGTAGCCGTGCTCGGCCAGGATCTGGTGGGATATTCCGTGGTTTCCCACGTCGAAGAAGTGGGGGATTTCCAACCGCGCAACCATGTCGCGAATCTTCACGCCCGTATCCGCATCCTTGACAGCGCAGGCAGGGATCGAGTGGTCCATAACGACAATCTGCCGGTCCGGCCGATGAACCCGCTTCGGCATAGGGGTCCCTACCGTGAACATCAAGTCCACGTGAACCACCCAGTCGGCCTCGCAAGTGACAATTTCGCCGGGGCGCACCTCATCGAGACCGGCGTGCGCCGCAAGAATTTTCTCCACCATCGTCATGCCCATATCTCAACACCCTCGTTCCATTTCGAGTGAAATTCGATAGACCCTGTGGGTAATGAATTATTAATTCGCCACCCACAGATTTGTACGATGTCCATAGCGGAGATTTTGCCATGCTTGGACCTCGTCAGGCGACCTCTTCAAGCCATACATTCTAGGTGGGATCTACTTTTTTCGGATTGCGAGTTAACAGGGAAATATATTGAACTATCAGGGAATTCGATTGTGACCGACCCTTAAATATCACGATTAGTAATTCGCTACTCGTACCCCATATAATATAACCAATACTGACACGGGAGGTGCTTCGATGCAGAGTTGGGCTATTAGCGAAAAAATTCACTGTGACGTTCTCGTCATCGGCAGTGGCGCGGCCGGGTTGCGGGCCGCCATCGAAGCCACCCGCCAAGGCAGAAATGTTCTCATCGCCTGTAAATCCAATGGCGGGCGCGGCACCTCCACCCACATTGCCAATGGCGGCTTCCGCGTCGCGCACGAAGACTTCACCCGCGAGGAGCACTTTGAACTGGTCATGAAAGGCGGCCGCTTCATCAACGATCGCCGAAAGGTCCGAATTCTAGCCAATGAAGCCCCCGCCGCTTACGAGGAGATGAAGCGGCTCGGCGTCACCTTTCGCCGCGAGGGCGCCATGCCCGCCTTCCCGGGGGGAAAAACCATTATCCATGCCCTCGAAAAAGAGGCCTCACACCTCGGAGTAAAAACCCTCAAATCCACCGCCATCGTCGAACTACTCCGCGACGGAGACCGGGTGTGCGGCGCCATCGCATACGACGCCGGCGCGGGTGCCTTTAAGGCCCTGCTCGCTCCCGCCACCATCCTCGCCACGGGCGGTGCGGGTGCGCTTTACAGCTTCTGCGATAACCCGCCCCACGCCACCGGAGACGGCTATTATCTCGGCCTTGCCGCAGGGGCAAGGCTTACCGGCATGGAGTTCGTCCAATTTTACCCCCTCGGAGCCTACCAGCCCGAACGAACCGCGCTTCTCTTCCCTCCCGTTCTCGGCAACCTCGGGGTCATTCGCAACGCGGAGGGCGAAGATATTTACCAAAAACACGGCATCACCGCATGGCCTGCCGCCTCCCTCGCAAGGGACGTCACCTCACGCGCGCTTTACAGCGAAATCGATTGCGGAGCCGGGGTGGGCGGCGCGCTTCTTCTCGACCTGCGCGAAATGACCGAGGAAGATTGGGCCTCCTCGCCCGGTGTCCAGGAAAAGCGCCCTTATTTCCGGCGCCGTTTTAATTGTGACGAAGAGCCACTTCGGATTATCCCGGTCTCCCACTACACCATGGGCGGCATAGTGATTGACGATTGGGGAGGAACTGGTGTCGAGGGTTTGTTCGCAGCGGGAGAGGCAACCGGCGGCACTCACGGCGCGAACCGCATCGGTGGTAACGCCATCCCCGAGGCCCTCATCTTCGGCGCGCGGGCCGGACAAACTGCATCTCAGCTCTCGGAGAGTTCGGGTGGAGGCACATTTCCTTCGGAAAGTGTTATTTCCGATGCGATGGATAGGTGGCGGGAGACATTTTTCGAAAAGGGCGGGGAAAGTGCGGAAGACATACTCGATGGGGTGCGCAGTGAAGTATGGGAAAATGTGGGGATCATACGGGAGGGCGATAGGCTTCGCAGCGCCCTTGAATCTTTCGATGCGCTGGAGCGGGATAGATTGCCTCGCCTCCTTACGTCCACACCGAGGGAGATTATCGCCGCTCTCGAGGCACGCTCGCTCCTCCTTATCGCGCAAATGGCCGCCAGCTCCGCCCTCTTACGCGAGGAAAGCCGCGGGGCCCACTACCGCTCGGATTTTCCCGAAGAGGCGGAGGATGGAATGTTCAACACCTTGGTCCGGTTCGACGGCGGAAAGTTCGATTTCGAGAAGATCGAAGTTCTGGCCACCGGAGGGGCTGAAAATGGATAATCATGCCCTGTACTCAGCAAAAACTTCATTTCCAATCAGGCCGCGAGAGAAACGAACACATAATCGTGATGGAGTCCATTCAAAACAGGCATGGAAACGGGCGCTAGCGTATGGCCGAAACCCGGCTGCCGAGGCGTAAATAAAAGGCCGCGCCCCCCGCCCCGGCGGCGAGGCAGATCGCGCCCAGGGCCCCGTATCCGCCCCAGGCGATCGCCAGACCACCCAAAGAGGCGCCAAGAACGAACCCCACCTGATTGCTCGTGGCGAAGACGCCGATGATAGTCCCCCGGTCCTGGGGGGCGAAATTCGAGAGCGTGTCCACGAGCGTCGAGCGGCTCATCCCGGTCAGGAAGGAGAACAAGAACCCGGCGGCCATGGCCGCGGGGAGCGCCGGTTCGGCCGCGAATTTCCAGGCCAGCGCTGCCCCCTCGATGAGAAGCACGGCCACGAGGCCGGCGTAGCGCCAGGAGCGCCCCATCAAAAATCCCCCGGCCAGGCTGCCGAATAAATTTCCGGCCGTTATCGCTGTCAGTATCCAAGCGAGGACGGCCATGGAAACCCCGTAGCGGCGAATCATGAACGCGGAGACATAGGTGATGAACACGGCGATCATCAGGCGCTCGAGCACGTTGGCCCCGATCCCGTACCAGGGGCCCGCCGAGCGCATCCAGGCAAAGCTGCTCAGGTAGCTCTTGGGCGATTCCCTTTTCTTGCCCGGAGGAAATACGGCGATCATCAAGAGAAACGTCCCGGCGGCGAAGATGGCCGCCAGGAGAAAGGTAGACCGCCAGCCGTAGAGTCCGGTGAGGAGCGCCACCAGCGGAAGCGCGACGAGCCAGCTCGTCGAATAACCCGTCGAGTCGATGGCGACGGCGTAGCCCCTGCGGCGGCCGGTGAACTGGTCGGTCAGGGCGGCCAGGCAGGAGGGGGGAACGAAACCGCCGCAGGCTCCGGTCAGGACCCGGCAGGCGGCCAGAGTCAGGTAATCCGGCGCGGCGGCCGCGGCCGCTCCCGAAATCGAAAGCCCGGCAAGGCCGATGAGAAGGATCCGCTTGCGCCCGTAGCGGTCCGAGATCGGCCCGATGAGGGAGGCGGACACCCCCCAGGGGAGAAACGCCAGGGTAGCGAGCTGGCCCAGGGCGGGGACCGACATCCCGAACTCGCTCCCCAGGGGAACGAGCATGGGGCCGATCATGGCGCTCATCGAAAAGGCGGTGCAAATCCCCAAAAAGCTCGCCGCGAGCGGCACCCAGGCCTCGAGCAGGGTCTGCTCGGCCGGGGAGGATTCGCTAAAATATGAAGACACGCGGCCTCCCGGAACATCCACCCCCCCCGAGGGGGAAACAAGGGGGAGGCGAACCGCCCCACCACATAAAAAAATCCCGCCTGTGCATGGCGAATTAATAATTCGCCATGCACAGGGAAATTGACCCTCGATTAGTTCTCATCCCCCGCAATATTAGTATTTCGCTACCCACACCTGTTTCAGACGCCAATTCCTGCTTGAATAAAATTCGCCACATACAGGACAAGATCTATCCTCTAATTGACTCTCTTCTCATAGCCTGCCCATTCTCGCTCACGAAGCTTGAACTTTTGGATCTTTCCGGTTGAAGTTTTGGGAAGCGGCCCGAATTCGACATACTTCGGCGCCTTGAAGCGTGCAAGACGCGATTTGACGTGGTCGATCACCTCCTCCTCGGTGGTTTCCATCCCTTCTTTTTTGACAACGAAGGCCTTGGGAACTTCTCCCCATTTTTCATCCGGCACAGCCACGACAGCCACTTCCAGAATGGCCGGATGGGAAACAATTGCCTTTTCCACCTCGATGGTCGAAATGTTCTCACCTCCCGAAATGATGACATCCTTAGCTCTGTCCTGAAGGTCGATGTAGCCGTCCTCATGCGCTACAGCGATATCTCCACTGTGAAACCATCCGCCTTTAAACACCTCTTGGGTAGCTTCGGGATTGTTGTAGTAGCCTGCCATTACGTTGTTACCACGCATCATGACTTCACCCTGGGTCTGGCCGTCCCAAGGGAGCCGCTTCATCTCCCTGTCCATCACGTCGCACTCACCCGTCATCACATAGGGCACACCCTGACGCGATTTCAGCCGAGCTCGTTCATCGGCGGGGAGATCATCCCATTCAGGATGCCAGGCACAGACGGTGTGCGGACCGTAGGTTTCAGTCAGACCGTAGGCATGGATGATCCGTGCTCCAAGTTTGCCTTCCATCTCATTGATGATGGTGGGGGAAGGTGGCGCTCCTGCGGTCATGATGGTGACTGGTTGCGGAAATGGTCCTTCCTGGGCCTCCGGGTCGTTCGAGAGAGCTATGAGCACCGTGGGTGCCGCACAAAAGTGAGAAATTTTTTCCTCTCGAACAATGCGAAAGACTTCGGAGGGTTGAATCGACCGCAAACAGACATGACGACCCCCTACAGCCGTGACCCCCCAGGTGTAGCACCAACCGTTGCAGTGAAACATGGGCAAGGTCCAGAGGTAGTTCATGTAGACGGAACCGCCCATCTCGATCATTTCGCCAAGCGCATTAAGATAGCCACCTCGATGGGTGTACATCACTCCTTTCGGCCGTCCAGTGGTACCGCTTGTGTAGTTGATTGAAAGGGGAGTCATCTCGTCGTCGATTTTCCAAGGGAGGTTCTCATGATCGGCATTTGCGATGAACGCCTCATACTCTGGCCCGTCGAAAACAGCATCGGAAGGTCCAAATCCCGCGATCTCATCCACCACATTTATAAAAGTCCGGACGCCCGGGAACTTTCCCTCCTGTCCAACAAGGGACTTGGCCAACTCGCAGTCAGCAACCAGGATGTCCGCTCCCGAATGGCTGCAAATGTAAGCAATCTCGTCGGGTGCCAGTCGGACATTTATCGCCACCAGAATCGCTCCCAGCAACGGCAAGGCAAAATGTGCCTCGAGCATGGCGGGAATGTTCGGGACGAGATAAGCGACTCGGTCCCCTTTTTTGACACCTGCGGCTTTAAGAGCTGCGGCACAGCGTTGAATTCGGTCGGATAATTCTCCGTAGGTGTAGCGGCGAGAACCATAGACGACAGCTTCTTTTTCCTTATAGACCCAGCGGTTTCTCTCCATGAAGTTCAGTGGAGAGAGAGAGGCAAAATTAGCGGACAGCTCGGACATGGATTGATCTCCTTAAGAAAATCCACAATCAACTAAATCCTGAGCCGAAATTATTAGGGATTGGGATTCTACGTTTTGCATTCAGCGTTTAGAATAAGCCAATTCTAGCAAATAACCTCTACATGGCGAATTGATAATCTTGGCTTGAATATAGGCTTTTCGTGTTCATGGCGGAGATTTTGCCGCTCAGGTCTCATCAAGCGACCTTCTTAAGTTATTAAATCTAGGTGAGATCCACTTTTTGCGGAGCACAGGCTTGGAACTCATTCGAGTTTTTTGCCATGACGTGTTCTGTTGAACCAAATATCCGATTGATTTATCCTTTTTATTGCTGGCAATTTGGACGCTTTCCTGAGATACTTGAGCATGCTTAGCCGGAATTCATCCTCTATCTCTTTCCTGGCGGGGGGGGACGTCGCCCTCAACCGCCCTCGATCCCGGCACGCCTTCGGCCACTTGAACACTCTCTTCCAAGACGCGGACGTGGCCTTCGCCAACCTAGAGCTTCCTCTCTCTCTGAACGGTCAACCGGCTATCGGCAAGAATATCATACGCGGGAAGCCCAAAATGATTGAAGCACTCACCGAGGCCCGATTCGACGTCCTTTCTTTCGCCAACAACCATGCCCTCGACTACGGTGAGGAGGCTTTTTTCGAAACTCTCGACTCGCTAAAAGAAAGAGGCATTCCGGTAGTTGGCGCAGGTGAACATTTGGCCGGCGCTCGAAAAGCCGTCATCTTGGAGCGGAACGGATTTCGTATCGGAGTGTTGGCCTATTGCTCGGTCCTCCCCCGGGGATTCTCTGCAGGGCTCAGGACCCTGCCCCCCGACGCCAACCCCTTACAGGCCTACAAATCCGCGGGCGTCAACCCCCTGCGGGCCTCGACAGCCTACCGCCCGCCCGAGGGAACAGAAGAATACCCCGGCAGAATTCCTGAAGTTCTCACCTGGGCGCATTCGGGCGACCTGAAGCGAATGCGGAGCGATATCCGGAAGTTGCGCGCCAAAGTGGACGCGCTCATCGTCAACCATCACTGGGGCACGAGTATGGTCCACGAGGTTCGCGCGTTCCAGCGCGAAATCTCCCATGCCGCCGTCGACGCGGGCGCCGATGTAGTCCTCGGGGGGCATCCCCACGTCCTCCAGGGGGTGGAGTTCTACAAGGAAAAACCGATTGTCTATAGCATGGGAAATCTTATCTTTGACTTCGATGTACCCTTTTTCACGGTCGCTTCGAAACAAAATATCCTTTTCGGCTGCACCCTCACCAAGGGGGGAATTCGAAATGCGTATCTCCTGCCATGCTGGAGCATCATGAAAAAACCCCCATCCTTGCTTTCCCCTATTCGGGGCCGAGGCCGTGAAATCTTTCATCTCATACAGCATCTCAGCAAGGAATTTGGAACCCAAATGAAAGTCGTTGGACAACAAATTTTGCTGTATCCCGCCTAGGAATGAATTTGATGATTTTCGACACCGAAAAAACGGGCCCAAGCTTTTTCATCGGCCCCAAAGCGCACCCTACAAAACAAAAGCACATATCCAGACTTTCATTCTTGCCGCTTTCTTTGAATGTTGTTAGCGCCGCGTCCCGCATCTAGACCTAACTTTGGAGGGAGGACGAAAAAGGTCAAAGCACCCTGCCCGACCCGGTATAGCGAAATCAAAAATCTCGCATAGCGGGAGGTGAGACCATCCTCAAAACGAACACTCATCAATTAAGGGGAATCCGACATGCAATACCCGTTTACGGAAGAGCAACTCGCTCTCGCAGAACTTACCCGCGATTTCATGGAGAGGGAGGTGGCCCCTGTCGCCGCCGAACTCGACGCCAAAACCAACCAGGGAGATTGTTATCCGAAGGAGCAAATCAACAAGGCTTCCCACCTGGGTCTGCGCACCCTTGCGGTACCTAAAGAATATGGGGGGGCCGGCACAGATGAATTGACACGGGCGCTCGTGCTCTGGACGGGGGCACAGACCGAGCTGGGTGTCATCAAATGCTTGAGCCAATGCTGGAAAGTAACGAACGCGATCGCTAGGCTAGGCACGGACGATCAAAAAGATCGCTGGCTGAAGATGTTCGTCGAGGATCACGACTGCGTCGTCTCAATCTTGAGCACGGAACCCGAAACCGGATCGGACAACATCTACCGCCAGCCCGATCCGAATCTAGGTTTGAAAACCACGGCCGTCAAGGATGGCGACTGGTACGTCATCAACGGGGCAAAGCGATTCAATTCATTGGTCAGTTATTCCAAAATCATGCTCATGTACGCCCGTACGGACCCAAATGCCCCCCTCAGCGAGGGAGCCACCTGCTTTATTTTGCGCGGGGACCAGGAAGGCATCCGATACGGCCGGATAGAGGATAAAATGGGCTGGCGCCTCTACCCGAACGGGGACAGCTTTTATGAGAACGTTCGCGTTCACAAAGACGACATTCTCGGGGAGGTGAACGGGGCCTTCGCCAGCATGGAGGGCATCATCAACCGGGGCAACGCCGAGATTATCGCTTGCAATACGGGCCTCTGCCGGGCTTTGTTCAACGTCTGCCACCAGCATGCCAAGGAACGGATCCAGGGGGGAAAACCCATCATCGAACATCCCACGGTGGCCTCCTTGCTGGCCGATATGCTCACCAGCATCGAGGTGGCCGAGCAGTTTATGTGGCGCGTAGCGTGGGGAATCGACAACGACCCGACCTACAACTCCCGCTTCACGGTCTCCAGCAAATTGATCAGCGATCGACTCGGGATGCACATAGTCCCTATAGCGTTGGATATCCTGGGCGGGGTGGGGATCATGAAAGATTTTCCGTCCGAGAAGCTCGTCCGCGACATTATCACCCCATGGCACGGAGCCGGAACGGATTCGCTCGCACTTCTTCGGATCGCCCAAACACTCGACCTGCCGGCTTGAACATTATGGGATAACACGGGGTGTTCTCCCGGAGAAGCTCCCGTGAACAAGGCCGCTTTCTCTTTTAACCTCATGATGAATGCCTTCCCAAGCCGGAATCGGCGCCCCGCCGCGTGTCGCCTACTCCCTCATTCGAGGGTCCAGGAAATCGCGTAGCCAATCGCCCAAGAGGTTTCCGCCCAGAACAGTGATCATGATGGCCATACCGGGGAAGAAAGAGATCCACCACGCCGTGTTGATATAGGTGCGCCCGTCCCCCACGATGGCCCCCCAAGTCGGGGTCGAAGGCGGTACACCCAGTCCCAGGAAGCTCAATGAGGATTCAATGATTATCATCCGTCCGACATAGAGGGTCGCGATGACAATCGCGGGAGCGATCACATTGGGCAAAATGTGCCGGATCACCAAGTGCACATCTCTCGAACCTTGCGCGATCGCGGCCTGAACAAAATCCGTCTCTTTCAACGAAAGGGTAGCGCCCCGGACCACACGCGCATAGATTACCCACGTGCGCAAGGACATTACGAGGATCACGATTTCCAGGCTCGGTTTCAGCGCCGCCACTACAGCCAGAGCGAGCAGGATGAATGGAAAAGCAAGAGCGATGTCCACGAGCCGCATGCACAGGCTGTCCACCCATCCTCCGCAGTAGCCCGATGTGATCCCTATACTGAGACCGATGAGGCCGGAGATGCCCACGGTGGCGAAGGCAACGATCAGAGAGATGCGGGCGGCATAGATGATCCGGCTGAGGAGATCGCGCCCGAGGTGATCGGTTCCCAGGAGAGCGAGTCGTCCGGACTTCGGAAAATAGGTCATGGGCGGCTTTCGGGATTCGGCGTAATGTTGCTCATAGGGACTGTAGGGGGCCAACCAAGGAGAGAAGATGGCGGATCCGAAGACCAGGACCAGCGCGACCACCCCCAGGAGGGCCGGCTTCCGCCGGAGCAGGCTCCGGACCGCCCGGCGCACGACCGGAACCTCCGGGATCATCTCATCGGCGTACACCGCCTTGAGACCCTCTTCGGCCGATTTTCCAGCGCCTCTCATTCGAAGCGGATCCTCGGGTCCAGCCAGGCGTAGAGCAGGTCCACAACCAGGTTGATGAACACAAAATTGAAAGCCAGGAGGAAAACCGAAGCCTGGACGACCGGAAAGTCGTCGTTTTGCAGCGATTCGACACTCAAAAAGCCAACGCCCGGCCAAGAGAAGACGGTCTCGGTGATCACCGTCCCGCCCAGCAAGAGACCGAGTTCAATCCCGGCAAGCGTCACCACCGGGATAGAGGCGTTCTTGAAGGCGTGGCGTCTCACCACCAGCCGCTCGGCCAGACCTTTAGACCGAGCGGTTTGGATATAGTCTTCCCCCAATACTTCGAGCATGCTTGAACGGATCATTCGCGTGAGGCGAGCGGTGGCGTAGAGGCCCACCGTCAGGGCAGGCAGCATGATGTGCTGGAGGCTATTCCAAAAGAGTTTGCCGTTCAGGGTGAAAATCCCCTCGAGGAGGAAGAAGGAAGTCGCAGCCTCCGGCTCCAAGGCAGGGCTGATGCGCCCCGAGGTGGGCAGGAGGTCGAGGTGAACCGACACGAACACGATGAGGATGAGCCCCAACCAGAAGTTGGGCACGGACTGGCCCACCAGGGCCGTGAGCATGCCGGCGTGGTCCATCGGGGTGCCCCGCCGTGTGGCAGAGATGACCCCAGCCGGGAGGGCGATGGAGAGGGCGACCAGGAACGACATGAGAGCGAGCTCGATGGTCGCAGGCATCCGCTGGAGCACCAAGTCCATGGCGGGCTGTTGCTGCCGGTAGGAAAGGCCGAAATCGAAGCGGACCGCTCCCCTAAGGAAGCGGCCGTACTGAACGATGAGGGGATCGTCGAACCCCATCATTTTGTTGAATTCTACGATGTCTTGCTCGGTGGTGTCCTCGGGGAGGAGGAGGGCCGCCGGATCCCCCGTGAGGTGGAGCACCAGGAATACAACGACCGAGATCCCCCAAAGAACGACCACCATCTGCATGCAACGACGGACGGCATACTTACGCACTTACACCCTCCGGCCGGTTCGAGGAACGAGCCCTTTGCATCGAGGGAGCCCGGACGGACCGGGAACAACACCTTTCCGGGAAACCAAAGGATGGTGTTGAGGGAAGAAGGGGGGTGAAGATTTTCCCCCTCCTCGAGCGCGATTTCTCCGCGTCCATCCCAAAACGCTCTTTCTTCGTTCCTTCGGTACCCGTAATGAGAGAATACCGGTCCGGGGCCGTTTCTGCTACTTCGCCTCCTTGAGAGGATTCACTATTTAAGATCCGCCATCCAGATATCGATCCTGTCGTCGTTCCGAATCTTAAAGTCCACCCTCTTGGTCAGCCCGTAAATGTCGTCGGTCTGCCAGATGATGAGTTTGGCGGCGTCTTTCGCCATCGCCTCTTCGGTGAGGCGGAAGATCTCCTGCCTCCTTTCAAGGGTAGTGGCACTGCCCGCCACCCTGAGGAGCGCATCCATCGCGGGGTTGCAATGGCCGCTCCATTTCCCCTTGCAAGCGTTTTGCGCACCCAGGGCGTTATCCGAATCGCCGCCTCCATTGCCGTAGCCGTAGTAGTAGAGCATCGGCTTCGGGTTCCGCTTCTTTTTTTGCCCCCGGAAGCGGGTAGTGAAGGTGCGCCAGGTGACGAGTTGGAGGTTCACCTTTATCCCCACCTTCCCCAACATGCCCACCATGGCCTCGGGCACCGCCTTGGCGTAGGGGTAGCGCTGCGAAGAAGCCAGCAGGTCGATCGAAAAACCGTTGGGATAGCCCGCCTCCGCCAGCAGCTTCTTACTCTTCTTCGGGTTGTAGTCGTAAGGCCACTTTGCTTTGGGGTTGTAGCCTTCGGTCGTCTGGTGGGTAGCCTGGTTGAATACCGCGCCCTTTCCCTCGACGACGTCCCTGACGATGGTCTCTCGGTCAATGGCGTGGGCCATCGCCTGACGAACCCTCCGGTCGAGCGTGGGTCCTCCCATGGGGTTGAAACCCAGGTGGAAGATGCGGACGTTGCGCGTAGACTGAATTCCAGATTTGGGGTTATCTTCAATCTGCTTGATGAACTGCGCCGGGATGTTGCGGATGATGTCCACTTCTCCCTTGAGGAGGGCCGCCACCCGGGTGCCCTTCTCCGGAAGGGGCAGGACCCGGATCGTCTTCACCTTAGGATACTTGGGGTGCCAGTAATTGGGATTTGCCTCGAAGGTCATCCCTATCCCTTTTCGCCAACGCACCAACTTGTAGGGACCGCTGCCGATGGGCTTGATCGCGGCTTTCGACTGGTTGATGCTCGCGTAGTACTTCGGCGGAACAAGATGCCCCCAGTTCGCCAGCCGGTTCAGGTAGCCGAGATCGATGTACTTCAGGTGGATGCGGACCACCCACTTGCTCACCACCTCTACCCGGTCGATAGCCCGGAACGCTCGCTTCTGGACCGTTTTGAAACCCGGGGCGCGATGACGCATCAGACTGAACTTCACGGCTTCGGCGTCGACTTCCTCTCCGTTGGTGAACTTGACACCCTCGCGCATGTGAAACTCGAGCGTCCGGCCACCATTGAGGACCTTGTAGGACTTCGCCGCCCACGGTACGGGCACAGCTTTGCCCCGGGCCCGGTGCATCAGGGTGTCGAAGGAGAACCGCAGGATCGAAGTCAGGATCGCGGAACTGCTGGTGTGCGGGTCCATCGTCACCGGGCTCGTGCCGAAGGTGATGGTAATGGTCCCTTTTTTAATCTTATTCCCCGCGTCGGCCGATAAAGGCAGAAAAAGGAAACCCAAGACCAGCGCGAAAATCCAGAACTTTTTCTTCATGATCTTTCCTCCCCTAGAACGCGAAAAAAACCATCGAAAAAAATGATTCCGTCATTCCAGAAAAAATCGAACCGTGCCCAAATTGAAAACATCAAAATCACTCAACATCCAGACACGGCGATATTACCAGCCGCGTGGCTCTTCCTCAAGAACGCCGATGGATTTCAGCGTTCCCTTCACAAGATCTTTCACCTCAGAGTCGAGCGGCAAGACGGGAGATCGCGTCTCCCCGACCGAACGCCCCATGAGCTCCATCGCGTACTTGACGTACGCGCACAATTGATTGTTCGTCCTAACACTCAAAAGTTGCGATACTTTGTACTGAAGAGGCCGGGCACTCTCGAAATCCATGCGCGCACACGCGTCATAGAGGCCAATAGTGAGCTTTGGCGCCACTTCCGCGCATCCGGAGAACGCCCCTGAACCTCCCACCGGCATCGAGGGAAGAAGATATTCAACGCCCGTGAACATCGAGAAATCCGGACTGATCTCGGAGGTCAAGCGGCACGCCTCTGTGAAATACTTCATGTCGAAGCTGGCATCTTTGAAGCCAACGAAATTCGGCAGCCGCTCGAGGAGTTGGACCAGAGTGCCGTGGCTGATTTCGACCTGGGTCGCATTGATATTGTTGTAGCAAATCAACTGAAGGCTCGAATCGCCGCAAATATCGATGAAGTGGCCGAGCTGGGCCTCTTCAGGGGGTCTCCAGTAGTAGGGCGGGAGGAGGACAATTCCCGTCGCCCCTATCTTTTCGCAGCGGCGGGCGAGTTCAGCGGAGAGTTTCGTCCCCGGCATGCTCACGTGCACAAAGACCGGAACCCGGCCGTCAGCCGTTTTCACCATGCATTGCGCCAGACTCTCCCGCTCCTCCATGGTCAAGCTGGGAGCTTCCCCGACGTGCATCGGGTGTGCAAGGAGATGCACCCCATTTTCGATAAGGAAGTTCACCTGTTTGGCAAATGTTTCCAGATCGATCTTGTCATCTTGCGTGAACGGTGTGACGGGAGCCCCCACAATCCCTTTAAAACCATTCTCCACGGAAAACTCCCCTTTTTCAAAAACGATTACACTACAGTGGGCCTCGCGTGAAAATGGGAAAATTTGTACCCTCGAATTTCCCCCTAGACGAAATCTTTCAACTCAGCACATAAACGCTTGACGCTAATTTTCTAATATTTCACCGACCCGGATATTTCGGAATCATCGCTTCCGCGAGGGCGACGAAACTACCATCCGTGGTGCTCCTCTTCCAAAATGGACAGGGACGCGAGCGTCTCTTTTACATGCACCTTTTCATCGGAATTCAGAGGCAAGATCGGCTTGCGCGTCTCACCCACTGGCCGTCCCATGACCTCCATCGCGTACTTGATGGTTGAAGGGTAATTTTGCATGAGGAGATTCAAGAGATTCGAAACCTTGAATTGCAGAGGTCGGGCTTTTTCGATGTCCATGTTCGCGCAGGCGTCATAGAGGCTGAGAGTGAGTTTCGGTGCCACCTCCGCACAAGCTGAAAACGCTCCCGCACCTCCCACCGGCATGGAAGGAAGGAGAAACTCAATACCCGTATAAACCGAAAATTCCGGGTTGATCTCGGAGCTTATGCGGCAGGCCTCGGTGAAATACTTCATGTCGAAGCTGGCGTCCTTGAGCCCCACGAAATTCGGCAGCCTCTCGATAAGGTGAGCCATGATGTCGTGGCTAATCTCGACTTTTGTCGCACCGACGTTGTTGTAGGCGATCATCTTTATGCCCACGGCGCCGCCGACCGTCATGAAGTGATCGATATGGGCTTCCTTGCCCGGCTGCCAGTGATAGGGGGAGAGAAGAACCATCCCCGTCGCCCCCACCTCTTCGCAGTGCCGGGCCAGTTCGACATTGAGATCCGTCCCCGGCACGCTGACGTTCACGAAAGTCGGGACCCGGCCCCCGGTCGCCTCAACCAGGCATCGCGCCAACTCCTTGCGCTCCTCCATCGTCATGCTGATGGATTCCCCGATGTGCATCGGGTGGCAAAGAAGGTGCACCCCCTGCTCGATCAGGAAGTTCACCTGTTTGGCGAAAGTCTCCAAATCGAGTCTGTTATCTTTAGTGAAAGGTGTGACGGGTGCTCCGCCGATTCCTCCATAACTCTTTTCCATAGCGACTTCCTCCCCTGGGCAACTCAAAGGAACTCCTGTGCTCCGCAAAAACTCCATCCCCCCTCATGCTGCAAGGGGGATGAGGCAATATTTATGGTGAAGCCCGTTTAGCACATCCTTCGAGACCACTTTTTGGCCACTACCAATATGGTGCCGTCTCCGTTGCAAGGGTACGGGAGAGTTCTTCGGTTCAGGAACTCTCGGCCCAAGTGCTGAATGCGGTCTTATCTGGTTGTAATAGGAGACCCAGCCTTTGAGAATCCACCGGAGATGGCTCTCGGTCAATGGAATCATGTGATCCAGACATTCTCGCCGCATCGAACCGATCGCTCGTTCACAAATCGAGTTTGCCTTTGGACTTCGGTACGGAGTCTTGAGCACGCGTAATCCCATGTTTTCTAATAAGCCGTCTAATTCTTTCGAAAACACCCTTCCCCTGTCGTGGATCACGAATCGGTACCTGTGGTCGGATGGAATCGCCTGTCGCAGCTGCTGCATTGACCATTCGGATGTAGGGTGGGAGGTGATATTACAATGCAAAATTCGCCTGGACCCATGCTCCATAGTGACGAATACATACAAGAGCCGGAAGGCGACAATCACGACAACGAAAAAATCGCAGGCCAGAATCACGTCAGCGTGATTTCGTAGGAAGGTAGACCAGCGCTGATCATTACGTGGCCCGCGTGATGCCTCTTTCGGCATATATTTCCGAACCGTTCGGGGCGAAACTCGGATGCCCAGCTTGAGAAGTAGCTCATTCGAAATCCGCTCCTCGCCCCATAATGGATTCTCACGGGCCATTTGCCGTATGAGCTTCCTTAAATCCTCAAGAATAGTAGGTCTTCCAGGTCTTGATTTACACTTCCAGAACAGGCGGAAACCCATCCGGTGCCAGCGAACCAGGGTCTGCGGCTGGACGGCTACCAGGACCAACCTCCAATTGAAAAACTTGGAGAGGGAAATTAGTGTGAGCTTCGTCGCTGTATCGATTCGACCTGGCTTCTTGCCTCGCTCCTGATACAGGGCTAGCTGCTTTCTTAAAAAGAGATTCTCGGCCACCAGGACGGAACGAGAGCGAAGGAGGCTAAAAATGAAAGAAAAGAGGTCAATCCCGAGCTGATATATCGATTTGGCTATGTGCATGACGCACATCATACCACGGTGAGACTCGATCAATCGACCTCGCCAATGCATTCATTTTACGGGAGATCCAATTTTTGCGGAGCACACCCGTGGGAATCCGGGCAATCAAGCGACAGCCGATGAGATGAAGGCTAAATTCCGCTTGCTGGCAGGACCGGCACTGGGTGAGTGTTGCGATAGACTCATTGCCTTGATGCTGGAGGACGCGTCAATGCAACTGCCGGTGAAGGAACTGGCAGATATCCTGGCGGGAGAAAGCTGAATGCCGCGGTGTTGTGCTCCGCAAAAAGTAGACCCCCTCATAAAACGAATGCATTGGCGAGGACGATTGATCGAATCTCATCATGGCACGATATGCGTCATGCACATGGCTAAAACGATTTGTCAGGTTGGAATTGATGCCATTTCATTCATTTTAACCTGTGGGTGGCGAATTAGTAATTAGCCACCCACAGGGAATTTTGACGAGTAAAACTCGGAAGTTATATTTTACTCCATCGTGTAACCTCTCCTCTGTGTCCTTCCCATGGACACCGCCTCCACCGGCTCGAATCGGTGGGGGCATTTTATTGCTTCTATTTCCTTGACGCCGGGAGCCGCTCGAACCAGAGTTCAGTCGGCCAGCGAATGATACCTGTGCTCCGCAATAAATGGTTCCCTATATATTCAATTTTTTTGAAATCTGATAAAAATCTCATCAAAAATTAACAAAGGAATTCAAGTCTCGAGCGTGTATTTGGACAGGACGGTATTGGTAATAACGACTTGATCGTGTCCATGGTTTGGATTTTAACACGCTCGGGTCCCATCAAGCGACCTTTTCAAGCTATTCAATCTAGGTGAGATCCACTTTTTGCGAAGCACAGGCCTCGCTCTCGCTTTTCATGGTGTCCGAGAAAAACGCCTTCATGAACGGTGCCCTCATCACGAGCGACGGCGGCGCCACGGCGGGATGATTTCGCCTTTCTGTTCCGCTACTTCCCCGCCAGCTCTCTGGCCTGCGCCACGAAGTCGAACTCGATCATCTTGCACCAGGCGTCGGTGAGCCTGCGGGTGATGGGGCCGGGGAGTTCCTCGCCGATTTTCCGCCCGTCCAGGCTCGACACGGGTAAGAGGCTGTAGCCCGTGTTGGTGATGAAGGCTTCCTCGGCGCTCATCACGTCGAGCGGAGTCATGTGTTCCTCCGCAGCGGGGATGCCCAGCCGAGCGGCCAGCTCGAGCGCCGTGGCGCGACTCACCCCAGCGAGCACGTTTTCAAGAGGGGGTGTGAGCAGCCTACCGCCACGGACGATGAAGATGTTCGAGTGAGGCGTCTCGGCCACCCTTCCGCGAATGTCCAGCATGAGTGCCTCCGCCCCCTTGTCGGCGGCGGCGACCTGCAGACCCGCCAGGATGTGGTTCATCTTGTTGTTGATCTTCCCCTGCGAGTCGATGCTCTCGGGCGGGGTGCGGCGGATGGACGAAGAAAGGAGCCGGAGGCCCTCATCGTACTCGTCCGCCCAACGCTCAGAGAGTATCGGATAGTTGAAGATGGAAACCGTCGCGGGGCCGCACTCGTCGATGCCGTAGGAGGCGGGATTGACACCCCGGCTGATCCAGTGGCAGATGCGGTAGTCCCTTCTCGGTTCGAACGCCGGCCGGTTGCGCTCGACGAGATCGAGCGTTTTTTCCTCCATCTCGTCCTTGGAAAGGCCGGGGTCGATCTGGACATAGTGAAGGGAGCCGTAGAGTCGCTCGATGTGCTCTCTAAGCTTGAAGGGCTGATGCCCGAAGGTGCGCGCCACATCGTAGACCGCATCCCCGAAGATGAACCCCCGGTCGAAGAGGGAGATTCTGGCCTCACTCTCGGGGACGATCTCGCCGCTCAGGAAGACCATCAGCTCGGGCATGGGCGTTTCTCCTTAACCGACATTTCCCATATGGCTTCTGGATAATCAGATGTTTGCAAAAAAAAACTCCTCAATGTAAATTCGCCATATTCAAGCTCAATCTGTCCCGATTATTTCCGATTCGCGCTCAACGAAGGCTGGAGGCTCGCCGGCGAACTCCATATCTTGCTCCAGCCCATCCACGCCGATCGCTCTCTTGCCCGCGGGCTGTTCTTTCCGCCCACTCACCGAGAGCCGCCGGAAAATCTCGGGAACGCGGTCATTAAGCAGAAGAGTGAAAACGTCGGCCCGGTTATAGTGGCCGGCGAAGTCGTGAGCCACCTTCCCATGAGGGCCCTCTTCCAGATCGATGTCGGCGTACAGAATGCCCTCCTCCGGTCCCATCGGGCCGGCGATCACTCTGCTGTCGGGTCCGATGATCGACGACCCCCCGCTCAGTTCCTGATCCGCCAGAAAAATGTGGTCCTCAGCAGTGTAGGCCAGGACTTCCTTCATTTCATCGCTCATGGCCCCGCAGACGTTGATCACAAAGGCCTTGGCCATGAAGGCCAAGGCCCGCCCTGTCATGATTCCGCGCTCGGAACGTGGCAGCGCAGTACGGCCGGGAGCGTTCGGCCAGCTCGCGACGTGGATGGCAGCTCCTTCAGCGATGAGAGCAAAAATGGCCAAGGGGTTGGAGTTTTCCCCGCAGATCAACCCACTAATCTTGCCATATTCGGTCTCGAAAGCCCGTAGTGTGTCGCCGCTCCCTCCGGTATGCACCAGCCGCTCGCCGGATGTCGGCACCAACTTCTGGTGCTTCCCCAGGATCTGTCCATTTGGGTCGATGAACAATTGGCTGTTGAACATCGTGCCGTATGTGCCGGGCCGCTTCTCGCATAGTCCCATGACGACGTAGGTCCCCGCTTCGCGAGCAGCCTCGGCCAGCGCGTCCGTAGTCGGCGAAGGAATCTCCACCGAGTTCTTGAACAGCTCGGTCGCGAGCCGACGGCTCTCAGGGCTGGTCGCGGGGTGAAAATGGTACCAAAGGGGGTGTCCTGGGATGAAGCCCTCCGAGAAACCGACTATTTTCGCGCCCCCCGCTCCCGACTCTCGGATGAGACGACAGGCCTTTTCGACGGTGGCCTCTCGGTTGAGAAATACTGGCGCCGCCTGAGCGGCGGCCACTCGAATCTTCGGATAGTTGTCACCCATTGTTAAGGCCTCCTTTAATTCGTTAGTCACTGACTACCACCGCCATCTGTCGTCAGCCTGATATCCTCTAGCTTCACAGTGTAGCAGCCTCGACCCTGTCCATGGTGTCCTGGTCCAGCGAATTTTATGGTGGGTTCGTCTGGCTGAAATCTCTTGAATTTTCAGCATCTATGATAGCCTCCGAAATCCAGTAGTCAGGACTCTTTTCGGAGGCCATTATGCCCGTGAAACAGGCTCACCCGCAGATACCTCTCCCCAGGAACTGGCCAAGTCATATGAAGTCGGCTGTCCTGCATACGATCTCCCTTGCCCATTTCTCCATCGTCCATGCTCGAGGGATGGCTACTGGCCACATTCATCGCCGCGTGCGGCTGGCGGCGCAGAACGAGCGCCTGAGAGAGGAATGCGAGCTCCTTCGAGAGGAGATCCGAATCAAGGACGCCAGGATGGATCGCATCACTCCCCATCGCCGGCCCCGTTATGGCCCCTTCGAGAGAATGGCCATTCTCGAACTGCGGGCCGCCCGGGGCTGGTCGCTGAAACAGGCCGCTGACACCTTCTGGGTCGCGGCGGCGACCATTGCCTCCTGGTCGACTCGCCTCGATGAGGGCGGGTCTAGCGCCCTGCTCCATATTTCCGGGCCGGTTAACAGGTATCCCGATTTCGTTCGCTACATTGTTCAGAGGCTCAAAACCCTTTGCCCCACCATGGGAAAGGTCCGAATCGCCGACACCCTCTGCGGGGCGGGTCTGCACCTAGGGGCAACGACCGTTGGTCGAATCCTCAAAGAAGAGAGAATCCCGAATCCAGGGGATGATGAAGGTCTTCTCGGCCATGTGGTTACGGCCAGGGGGCCGAATCACGTCTGGCATGTCGACCTCACGGTGGTACCAACCTCTTCTGGATTCTGGACGTCATGGTCTCCGTTTTCGCTTCCGCAACATTGGCCATTCTGCTGGTGGGTGGGCGTCGTGCTGGATCACTGCTCCCGGAGTGTCCTGGGTATTGGGGTATTCAAAGAGAACCCCTCCGCAACTGCACTGCAATCGCTTTTGAACCATACAATCAAGAAGGAGAGCGCCAGGCCAAAACACATGATCTGCGACAAGGGCAAACAGTTCTGGTGCGAGAGTTTCAAGGACTGGTGCGAACAAAAGGGCGTTCGGCCTCGCTTTGGCGCCGTGGGGAAGAAGGGAAGCATAGCGGTAATCGAGCGATTCATCGGAAGCCTGAAGAGTGAGTGCATGGATGTGATCCTGGTGCCAATTCGGGAGGAGGCGTTCCAGAATGAGTTGGCGCTCTTCTCAGAGTGGTACAACCGGCACAGACCGTACTCCGCCCTTCATGGACAAACCCCCGCTGAGACCCATCACGGGATAAAACAAGTGGGTCAGCGCTTCAGGTTTGAGCCGAGGACAAGATGGCCGGCTGGCGCCTCTCCCAAAACTCCCGCTTCAGGAGAGCGAGGCGCCACCTTTGGACTGGAAGTCAGCCACCAATCAGGAAGAGAGCACCTTCCGATTGTCACCCTGAAGCGGGCTGCGTAGTAATCGGATTGAAAACATTCGTAATGCGAATGGTGCGGGTGCGTTTGATCGGTGCTGGCATCGGTTTTTCCTCCGTGCCAGATCCAGAAAATTCCGTTTAAGTCGATCTGATTTTAGCAAAATGGGAATAGTTTTCGATTTCTAAGCGAGAATCTTTGACCAATTTGGAGGCTAAATTTCGCTGGACCAGGACATCGGGACTATTTTCGGAGGCCATTATGCCCGTGAAACAAACTCACCCTCGAATTCCCCTCCCCAGGAACTGGCACCATCATGTGAAGTCAGCGGTCCTGCATAC
>PVBE012769339.1_pt1 | contig 23112 bp, 23 predicted proteins | sample 1631181 | NCBI WGS metagenome assembly PVBE01 (sample SAMN08397723, study PRJNA350692) | Marine metagenome, whole genome shotgun sequencing project. | isolation source: water | place: Pacific Ocean | collected 2012-04 | reverse complement strand
GACTGGGAACTGGCCGGGAAGGCTGCCCGGACGGTCGACGACTACATCGCGGCTCTGCGACTGTTGCTAGCGGAGAGTCCTGAACCGGGCCTCGGTGCGGCTAAGGCGTGGGTGGCGTCGTCGCCGTATCCGTCGGTGCGGCGAAAGCGCGCCCAAGCGATCCGGGCGTTCGGCCGGTGGGCCGAGGGGACCGATGAGGTTGTGTTCCGGTGGTGGAAAGAGGTTCCCCTGGTTGCCGAGACACAGAGGCCTCAGCCGACGGCTACCGAGTCCGACTACTGGGTGGCTCGGAGGAAGGCTTCAACCGACAGGAATCGGGCCATCATCGAGTTGTTGTGGTCTTGCGGGCTTCGCCGAGGCGAGCTTGTCCGCCTAGATGTCCAAGACGTGAATCTCAGCGACGGCCTCCTGGTGGTTCGCCAGTCCAAGACCGGCCAACCGAGGGTCGTCCCACTTTCCCCTTCGGCACGGCGAGCGGTCAGGCGACAGATCGCGGGCCGCACGTCGGGTTCTCTGCTGGGGATGTCATCGAACGCAATCAGGCTGTTACTCCAACGCTTGGATGCGCCTTCGGCCCATGCATGGCGACGCGGCTGGGCGGTCGAGGCGCTGCGCAACGGAGTCTCCGAAGCTTCCGTACGTTCGGCAGCGGGCTGGTCTTCGGGGGCGATGGTTGCCCGATATATACGGGCGCTTTCCAGCGAGTTGGCGGTCAGCGAGTTCCACGAAGCTTGGGGAAACCGATAGCAGCATATGAAACGAGATCGGCTCCCTTATTGCGTTGGCCCAACGCCACCAGACGTGGTCGCCCCCTTCTGTCACACTCGGAGGCCAAACTGAAGGTAGACAGATGACCCCACGGAACTTCGAGAGCAGGTTTAGCGAGTGATCAAGTACATCGGATCGAAGCGCCGGTTGGTGCCGGTGCTTGGTGCCCTTTTCGAAGCGTCCGGAGCCACCACGGCGCTGGACCTGTACACCGGTACGACAAGGGTTGCTCAGGAGTTCAAGCGGCGCGGCGGGCACGTCACTGCAGTCGATACGGCTCGGTACTCAGAGGTGTTCGCACAGTGCTATATCGCCACTGATAGTCAATCGGTTTCCCGCAAGGAAGTCGCGGAAGCGTTGGACTATCTCTCCAACTTGTCTGGTGAACCCGGATACTTCACTGACACCTTCTGTGTGCAGTCACGGTTCTTTCAGCCATTCAACGGTGAACGGGTAGATGCGATCCGCAACGCGCTTGAAGTGGAGTTCCGGGAGTCGCCCCTGTTCCCGCTTCTCCTGACGAGCCTCATCGAAGCCGCAGACCGCGTCGATTCAACGACTGGCGTACAGATGGCATACATAAAGAAGTGGGCACCGCGTTCCTTCAACGAGCTCGAACTTCGGGTGCCCGAGCTCCTGCTGGGCACTGGAGAGGCGATTCGAGGTGACGCTAATGAACTCGCGAAGCAGATAGGCCCGTTCGATCTCGCCTATCTGGACCCTCCCTACAACCAGCACCGCTATTTCACGAACTACCACATCTGGGAGACCCTTGTGGCCTGGGACAGCCCAGAGCACTACGGCGTCGCGTGCAAACGGATCGATTCGCGCGACCCGGAAACGAAGAGTTCCTACAACCGCAAGCGCGAGATGCCCGCTGTGCTGGCCGATGCCATTACGTCAGTCAAGGCTGAAGTGGTCATCCTGTCCTACAACGACGAATCCTGGATCGAGAAAGAGGACTTGATCAATCTTTGCGGCGTTCACGGTGAGGTGGTTGCTCTGGCCTTTGACTCCAAACGGTACGTCGGCGCCCAGATCGGGATCTTCAACCCGGACGGTGACAAAGTCGGCAAGGTCTCACACCTCCGCAATCTCGAGTACGTGGTCATTGCGGGTGAGCCAGCGACCGTGCGACGGATGACCGAGGGGTTCTCCAAAGAACCCGACAACGTCCAATCTCCATCTGGCCAGGGTTCTCTGTTCAACGGCTAGAGACCGAGCAGGGTGCGAACTGCCTCGGCTGACTCGGCCTGGCTATCACCCCGGAACTCCCAGTTACCGTCGTGCCGCTGCCACCTGAGCCTGGGAAGTGGAACAAAGACGGCGAGTCCCCAAGAAGGATTCGACAACCTGAAGGGCCTCCTCCTCCTTGGGGACTCCCCGTCTGTATCCCTCACTTCTGGTAACCATCGGACCCACCTACTCAGTCAAGCCACGCCTGGCAGCGACCTTCTAGGTAGTTCTTCAAGTTGTCTAGGTCGTAGCCGACCCAGAGGAAGTAGTTGTCAGGTTCAAACAAGTATTGGAACTTGAGGGTGTATCTCCTGTCCGTCGCAAGGTTCTCGCAGAACACGGTTACGTATGGGTGATAGTCGTATTCATATAGGTCGTGTAGGTGTTGAACGAATCGGACTGTGTGGTGCTTGCAAGCCCGCTCTTCGGCATTGCCGCGTGGCCCTTGTTTCTTTACCTCAACGAAAAAGCGGCGCTTTGTCGTTAGGGACTCAACAACCGCCTCAGGTTGAACACCGAGCACCGACTCTCCGCTCTGGTCATCGAAGATGTGAGCCAGTTCTCGTGGTTGTTCTTCAACTCGGTACCTGGACGGGTCAAGGCACCTTCTGGCTACCTCCATGAAGTTCGCCTCAGAAGCACGGAACGTCTGATCGTGCCCTGGCTGCTTTGTCCGCCTTGACAACTTCTCACTATCCATACCTGGAACCATTCGTCACCCCCAATAGCCGGACTAGAAGACCCACAGTCTCCACGAAGGAGCCGGCCCGCAAAAGCCCCGACAATTTCGCTACAACCTCTGGGCAGGGGGAAACCGTACGCCGACTCATCGACTGCCTCATCGCCGCCGCCATCGAGGCCCGTATCCCCATCCTGCACGCCGACATCGACCTCGACGTCCTCGCCCGTCACACCCCGCTCCAGCTCGTCATTCCCTGACCGCTGGCGGAAGAATGCATCCGCCGGCATGACCCGAATGGCCAACGACCACGGTCACCCTCCTCGTACGCTGGGCCGCGTCCCGACGGGACCACACGGGGCTGTAGCTCAGTTGGCTAGAGCACCTGCTTTGCAAGCAGGGGGTCGTGGGTTCGATTCCCATCAGCTCCACCATGAATCGTCGTCTGTCGATAACCGGATGACCACGGATCGTGACGCTCAGGATCAGGCGTTGTTGACCGGGCTACGGACTGCCTGCCTCCCACTGCCCGGTGTCGAGGAGCGGATAAACCACGGCATGCCTACCTTCGCCGTGGTCAGGCGTACGGCCTTCTGCAACCTGCACCACCATCAGGAGGACGACCGTCCCACCCTGTGGTTCAAGGCGGCAGCCGGGGTACAGGCCGAGCTGGTCGACCAGGAACCGGACCGGTTCTTCGTCCCCCCCTACGTGGGCCCCCGGGGATGGGTCGGCCTGCGGCTCGACGTGGACCTCGACTGGGACGAGGTGGCCGCCGTGGTCGAGGATGCCTGGCGCCTCGTCGCCACCAAGCGCCAGCTGGCCGAACGGGACAACGTCTGATCACCGGATCAGGCGTCAGGGAGCCTGCTGGTCAGCCGATGTGTCCGGTCAGGACGTTGACGGTGTTGGCGCCGATCTCCGCCACCGCGTAGCCACCTTCCATCACATACAGGGTGGGCAGGCCCAGGGCGCCAATACGGCGGCCCACCTCCAGATAGTCAGCGGTGGCTAGGCGGAAGAAGCTGATCGGATCGCCCTCGAAGGTGTCCACGCCCAGCGACACCACCAGGGCATCTGGTCGGTGGGCGAGGATCCGCCGGCAGGCATCGTCTAGGGCCGTCGACCATTCGGCGAAGCCCGTGCCGGGGCGCATCGGATAGTTGGCGGTGCAGCCCTCTCCGAGACCGGCCCCCGTCTCGTCCTCATAACCGAGGAAGTACGGGAAAGCGTCGGCCGGGTGCCCGTGGAGCGACGTGAAAAGCACGTCGGCCCGCTCCCAGAAGATGCCCTGGGTGCCGTTGCCGTGGTGGAAGTCGATGTCCAGTACCGCCACCCGATCGGCTCCGTCGACGAGGAACCCCTCTGCGGCGATGGCCGCGTTGTTCAGGAAGCAGTAGCCGCCGAACTGGTCGGACGACGCATGGTGGCCCGGCGGCCTGCACAGTCCGAAGGCCGCCGGCGACCCGGCGGCGACAAGGCGCTGCCCGGTCTGGGCAATTGCCGCAGCAGCCGATGCGGCCCTCCACGTCCCGGCGGTGATCGCCGTCTCAGCGGCGAAGGCGAAGTACCCCAGCCGACCATCGGGCTCCAGGGGCACCCGATCGTGGCGGAGTCCCCGCACCGGAAACATCGTGGGGATGGCGTCGCCCGTATGCCCAGATGCCGTCCAGTCCTCCCAGAACGTCCGTAGGAAGTCGACGTAGGCAGGATCGTGGACCCGAACGACCCCATCCAGGTCGACCGGCTCAGGATCATGACGGTCCTCGAACCCGGCCGCATCCAGGGCGGCCACCACGTGGTCCCATCGTTCCGGACACTCGAATGGCCGAACCAGGCCACCCTCGAAAAGTTCCGCGGACGGGAAATGGGCACGGTGATCGTCGCTCAGGATGACCTGCATGCCGTCACCGTAGGTGGGCCGCCGGTTCAGCGTTCCTCCAACTGCATCCGCAGGGCATCAGTGACCCCGCCGCCCAGGTAGAGGTCGCTCCCGGGTGGCAGGAGGCCGCGTTCCTCCAGGCGGTTCATGACCCGCAGGACGACGGCGCAGTAGCGGGCCGCGCCGAAGACCTCGTGCCAGCGCACACCCACAGCCCGGCGTCCCAACGCCCGCTCGTACACCCCGACCAGCTCCTCCCGGGAGGGCTCGCCGTCCAGGCGGGGATTCCCGCAGGCCTCGTGGATCCACCGGTCGAAGCTCAAGAACCATCCCAGGTCGAACTCCGCCGGGGCGATGGTCGCCCCCTCGAAGTCGGTCGTGCAGGCCGGCCTGGCTCCATCCCAGAAGATGTTCCCCAGCCTGCAGTCACCCCAGCAGAGAGCCGGTGGAGCATCGGGTGGAACCTCGGCCCTGAGCCTCTGCCAACCTTCGGCCAGGGTCGGATGCAGGCGCCCTCGCAACTCGCCCGTGGCGAACTCCTCCCACAGGTCCAGTTGGCGAAGGTTCGTGGGCTCACACCCCTCTGGGACCAGGTGACCGAGGCCGGCGGTCATCCAGTCCACCCGGTTCACCGTGGCGATGGTTTGCGCCGCCGCCTCGTTCATGGCCCGCCTGCGCTCAGGCGTGGCCTCCGCATAGAAGCCCTCGGCCACGTAGGCCGGATCCTCCCGCGGTATGTCGCCGGCTACGAAGCCGGACACGAAGAACGGTCCACCCAGGATCTTCCCGTCCGGCTCGAAGCCGATTGACGGGGCCACGGGCACCTCGGAGTGGTCCTCCAGTCCCCGCAGCACCCGCCACTGCAGCTCCACCTCGACGGTGGTGGTCGGCGACTGCGCCGGGTAGATGGCCGCTTCCGGAGGCTCCCGTCTCACGACGAAGCGCTCCTCAACCTCCCGGCCATCCTTCTCGACGACGGCAGGCAGGATCAGCGTCTCTCCCGAGTAGCCGCCCTCGGGTCGGACCGGTGCCGCCAATCGCACGGCCCCGACCCCGTCGTCAGAGAGGCGGTCGACCAGCCATTCCTCCAATGCCCGGAGGTCCAGGTCTTCGTCCAGCGGGCCCCTGAGGTGGTCTGGCACTATCCGCCGGTCCGGTCAGTCGCCCCGCGCCACGCTGGATGGCCGGTAGAAGGTGAGCATCTGGACGACACCACCGCCCACGCCGAGCAGCAGCGCAATCCACAGCCCGGTCATGCCGTCGAGGTCGTCGGCGATGCCCAGGACGTCATCCACCGACCAGGAGCCGGGGCCAGTGGTAGCTGACACGAGAGCGGCCACCGAGAGCACGAAAACGTACTCCCAGCCCTCCTTGATGATGAAGAACCCGTTGCTGCGATGCGACGTCCAACCGGCGACAGTCATCACGCCGATGACGCCCGCGGCAGCCAACGAATGGAGGAGGCCCACGGCCATCAGCACGCCGGCTCCCAGCTCTGTCGACGCCGCAAGATAGGCATTCAGCCTCCCGGGGCGCATCCCGATGCTGTCGAACCACCGTCCGGTGCCCGGGATCTTCCCCCCGCCAGTGAACTTGTTCCAGCCATGGGCGGCCAACGTCAGACCCACCACCACCCGAAGGATCAGCAGAGCCAGGTTGGCGTCAGTGGTCAGTTCCATGGAAATACCTCCGGTCAGGTGGGCAGGACTCGACCGACGCGGACACTACCGGGGGACCGGACCCCGCTGGACGAGGAGATCCGTGAACTAGGGCCACTCGACCTCCGGGTCCGTTCCCTAGCCGGTCCTAGGCTGGCCAGATGCTGACGTTGAAGATCATCATTGCTATCGCGGTGGCCGTGATGATGCTGCGCATGGGCATCACTGTGCTGCGGGCCCTAGCCACTCCAATTCCCGAACCTCCGCCGGTCGGCGAACTCCGGAAGGTGAAGCTCCAGTACCGCTGCAGCCTCTGCGGGACCGAAGTCCGAATGACGGTGGCCCCTGACGAGATTCCCGACCCACCGCGTCACTGCATGGACGACATGGAGCTTCAAGCCACCGAAGAGTGACCCTCCTTCAATGGACGCGTCGCGCCTGTTCAAAGCTCTTTAAAGCGATGGTTTTCCACAGGGTGTGGACACGCCTGTGGGTGAATCACAGGGATGTGATTCCAAGATGCGATCCGGTTCGACCGCCGGACCCCAGCACGAACTTGGTCAGTGGTACTGGGTGGCGGTGATGATCCCGCCGAGGATCGAACCGAGGCCCAGCATCAGGAAACCGTTGCTGGTTCCACCGGGCATCCAACCGACATAGTTGAAGAAGATGATCAAAATTCCCAGTCCCAACAGGCCGAAAAGCAGCACCGTCATCCAGGTGGGCGACGATGCATGACCCGCTGACATCGAGTGGTCCACCGGGGCACCAGTACGGGTGCCCTTCGGGGTGACCCGACCTCCCTGGACCCGCTTCTTGGCGGGCCGGGGGCGCGGCGGTGTGGCACCACCCTCGACAGAATCTTCAGGGGACGGGTCCGACGTGGGGTTGACGTTCTCGCTACTCGACATGTCCACGAGGATACGGCCCCCAGCCACCATCCCGAGGTCCGAACCTGCTGGGGCCTCGAATCGGTTCGGTTAGCGTCTCAAGAGTGAGCCCACGCGTCCTGGTCATCGACAACTACGACTCATTCGTCTACAACCTCGTCCAATACCTGGGCGAGCTTGGTGCCGATCCGCTCGTTTACCGCCACGACGCGATAACGCTGGCCGACGTGGAAGCCCTAGCTCCCGATGCTGTGCTGATCAGCCCCGGGCCGGGACGACCGGAGGACGCCGGCGTCTCCACAGCGGTAATCCACTGGGCGGCCGGACGAGTACCCCTGCTAGGGGTGTGCCTCGGCCATCAGGCCATCGGTGCCGCATGGGGTGGCTCGGTGGTGCGGGCGCCGAAAGTCATGCACGGCAAGACGTCGATGATCCAACACGAGGGCGCCGGAATCTTCGCCGGCCTACCCGCTCCGTTGGAAGCCACCCGCTACCACTCGCTCATCGTCGACCGGGACTCGGTCCCCGACGAATTGGAAATCACGGCGACCAGTGAAGACGGACTCGTCATGGGGCTACGACACCGCGAGTTCGACGTGGAGGGCGTGCAGTTCCATCCCGAGTCGGTCCTGACGGCCAACGGACACGATCTGCTAACTAACTTCCTGGCCCGGGTCGCCTGACCCGGAGATCGGGCCCGCTGCTAGCTGGTCGGATCCTCGGCCCGTCCGATCACGATGGTCACTCGGGTCCCCAGGTCGACCTCTCCATCCGGCACCGGGCTCTGGCTGATGACCCGCCCATCGTTGGGGCTGTAGGCCGGCAGAACCTCGCTGCGGACGTTGGCCACCAAATCAACATCGGTCAACGCAGCGACCGCGTCGGCCTCCCGCATGCCTTCGACCGCCGGGACGGGCACCAAAGGCAGACCCGAAGACACGACGATGACCACGGTGCCACCGGGCGCCAACTCACTTCGGGCCGGTGGCTCGGTGCGGACCACCTGGCCCTCGGGCACCGTGCGACTCTTCTCCTCAGCCGTGCTGGCCCGCCAACCAAGACGCGACACGATGTTCATCGCATCGAGCACAGGCCGGTTCGAAAGGTCGGGCACCTCCTCGACGGCCGGCCCAGTCGACACGAACAAAATGACCCGCGCGCCCGGAATGATCTCCACGTCCGGATCAGGTGACTGGTCGATCACCTCGCCGGCTGGAACCACCGGATGTTCCTGGCCCACCGTCTGAACCTTGAGACCCATAGCCTCCAGGTCGCGTTCGGCATCCACAGCCTGATCGCCCCGGACGTCCAGCAGCATCATCGGTCCGGTCCCCCGACTGATCCACAGGCGGACCGTGTCGGCGGGCTCGACCTTGGTGCCGCCCGACGGATCCTGGGCAAAGACGGTGTTTTCAGGAAAGTCGGAGTTGGTCTCGTAATCCATCTGAACGCTGAGGCGAGCATCGCGCAGACTGGTCCGGGCCTCATCCAACGGCTGACCGATCAACGTGGGTACTTCGACCAGTTCGATCCCCACCTGGGCCGGCTCATTGTCGCCACCCACCCCGAGCGTGTCGACGAACTCCAACACCAAGTAGCCGAAGGCCACCAGCAGGCCAACCAACACCACGGTGAACATGGCCGTACGGCGCAGCCCATCATCGCGACGGTGGCCGGTGGCCGCCCCAAAGTCCCCGGACGGCGCTGGGATCGGGGCGATTGGACTAACCGGTGACACCATGGCGACCTGCGAGATGGCTCGCAGGTCGTGTGCGCCGTCCCGGTAACGCTTGAGGTCACTCCGAAGGTCCTCGGCAGTGGGATAGCGGTTGACCGGGTTCTTGGCCAGCAGCTTGAGGGTGATGGCCTCCAACGATTCGGCCACGGCGGCACCAGCGGCTCGCATCGACAACGGGCTGTCCTGGACATGCCGGTAGGCAATGGCCACCGGGGTCTCGCCGGTGAACGGCGGTCGCCCAAGAATCATCTCGTAGAGCACGACGCCGAGGGAGTACAGGTCGCTACGCGGGTCGACTGGTCGTCCCTGCGCCTGCTCGGGCGAGAAGTAGGTGGCCGTTCCCATGACCGATCCCGACTGGGTGAGGTCGTTGCGGGCCCCTACCAACGCCGTCGCTATTCCGAAGTCGGCCACCTTCACGTGGCCGTTGGGGGTGACCAATACGTTTCCGGGCTTCACGTCCCGGTGGACCAGACCGTTGCGGTGCGCAAAGGCCAGCGCGGCAGCAATGTCGGCGGCAACCTCGGCGGCCCGATCGGCAGGCAGGGGCCCGTCGGAGCGGAGGATCTCCGCCAGACTCCGGCCGTCCACGTACTCCATGACGATGAAGTAGGTGCCCTGCTCTTCGCCCCAGTCGAAGACGCTCACCACGTTGGGATGGTTCAGATTGGCTGCGGCCTGAGCCTCCCGACGAAACCGCTCCACGAAGTCGGGATCTCGGGAAAATTCGTCAAACAGGACCTTGACCGCCACTGGTCGATCCAAGAGGAGATCGCGCGCGAGGTAGACGTCGGCCATGCCTCCCCGGGCGATCTGCCGGTGGAGTTCGTACCGCCCATTGAAGACGGTGGGGCCCTGTGCTGACACGGCGGAGGATTCTACCGGGGGCCGGTTTGGGCCGACCGTCGCCCGTGATTGGTCATTAGTCGCTTGTAATTGGTCATTGGTCGCTCAGATGGGATCGGAAGCCCTCGATAAGACGCCTGGCCTCTTCCAGAGTTCCAACCGGGATCGTCTCCAGCACGGCCGCCCGGGTCGAGTCATCGAGGCGAGATATCCGTAGATCTCCGCCCTCCACGAAGGTTGGATCAAACCACAGGATCCCAGATGGACGCCCCCGGAACACCGCCACGTCCCCATCGTCGTTCCCAATGAACCACCCCTGGCCAGCAAACAACGACAGGACCAGGATCGTTGCGATCACCACGGCAACCACCGAGCCGATAGCGGCTCGCAGGGTGGCCCGCGGGTCATCGCCTTTCGGGCGGGATCGGACAGGACCGGTGATCCGCTCGGGCCGGGCGGCAGGGATCGGCGGACGCCCGCTGGGCGGGACCTCCGGGCCGTCGACCACCTCTACGACCAGCGCAGTGACGTTGTCGTGCCCGCCCTCGACGACCGCTTCGGCCACCAGTCGACCGGCTACCTCGTGGGCCGGGCCGTCGCCCAGAAGTTCGCTGATCCGGGCATCATCCAACTCGTTGAACAACCCGTCACTGCACAACAGGAAGCGGTCTCCCAGGGCCGGCGGGAGTTCCCAACTGTCGATGGTGGGATCGGCTTCGATCCCCAGAGCCCTGGTGAGAATGTTGCGTTGTGGGTGGACGGCCGCCTCGTCCGGTGTCAGCTCACCGGCCCGCACCAAGTCAGCCACCAGGCTGTGGTCGTCGCTGACCCGTACTAGCCCACCGGCATCAAGGCGGTACACGCGGCTGTCACCAATGTTGACCACAGCCAGTGCATCGGGCCCTCCCTGTCCTCCTGGACCGTCAACCACGGCCAGCGCACACAGGGTGGTTCCCATACCCGACAGTTCGGGATCGGCAGCGGCCCGCTCGAGGACCGCTCGATTGGCCAGACGCACCGCACGGACCAGCGAGGCCCGGTCGGGGCCTGTGAACCCCTCCACCACGGCTGAGGTGGCCACCGTTGATGCCACTTCGCCTCCTCGATGACCACCCATTCCGTCGGCCACCACGTACACGTCGTCGCCCGAAGCGACGTCGTCCTGGTTCACGTCACGGATTCGACCGACATGGGTGGCCGAACCGATCACCAATCGGATCGACCGTCTTCGAGGTCGGCGGGCCACCATCACCTGTCCCTCACCACCCGTCGGTCGCCTGCACCGTCGCACGATGGTACCGGTGGCTGGCGGGCCATTTCAGCGCGGCGGGAACATCATCGACCCCGTTAGCCTTTCCTCCGCGACTCGCGCGAGTGGCGGAATTGGCAGACGCGCAGGATTCAGGTTCCTGTGTCCGAAAGGATGTGAGGGTTCAAGTCCCTCCTCGCGCACCACCTGATCGACCCCAAATCCGGTAGCGCCGGTAGTCAGGGAACGTCGACGTCGGGCCGTGGTTCGCAGCCAGCCAGTCGAGACAGCAGGACCATCTCCTCATCGGTACCGGGTCGCACGGTGAGACCAGTGGCATCGGTCGACCGCCACTGTTCGAAGCGTTCGGCAATCCGGGCTTCGGATCCGACCAAGGCCCCGTCATCCACGTAGTCGTCGGGTACGGCCGCCGCGGCTTCGTCCCGCCGACCGGCCACGAACAGCTCGGTAATCCGCTCGGCCGCCTCGCCGAATCCCCGTCGGACCATGGCATCGCGATGGAAGTTGTGTTCAGCGGTCCCGTAACCACCGACCCGCATGGCCACTCCTGGCTTGGCGGCGTCCAGAACGGACCGCACGTCATTGGTCAGGCACACCGTGGCCCCTGTCTGGACCTCGAGGTCGGCCATGGTCCGGCCGCTTCGAGCCAGGCCGACAGCCAGGTCCTCGGCGTAGAGGTGGGCGCTCCCCGGGGTGTAGCCCAGCGGCAACCAACCGTCGGCCACCTCAGCGGTGAGGCGCACGTTGGCCGGCCCACCGGTTGCCAGGAAGATCGGCAGGTCGGGGTTCGGATGGAGGATCGGTTTCAAGGGTCGGCCCGACCCGGTCGAGCCCGGGCCGTCGTAGGGCAGACGGATTTCCGTGCCGTCGTGGACCACCGGCCCCTCGCGGCGAAATACCTGTCGAACGATGGCTACGTAGTCCCGCAACCGTGCTGACGGCTGACCCCACGGCTGGCCGTACCAGCCCTCAGCGACCTGCGGGCCCGACAGTCCCAGTCCACACACCACACGTCCGGGGGCCAGTGCCTCGAGGGTGGCGAACTGCATAGCCGCAGTGGTGGGTGGCCTCGCCGGAATCTGAGCGACCGCTGAGCCGAGGCGGAGGTACCGGGTATGGGCGGCCAGGAAGGCCAGCGGGGTGACCGCATCGGCGCCGTAGATCTCGGCGGTCCACACCGAGTCGAAGCCGAGTTTCTCAGCCAACAGGATCCGACGTAGCGGCAGGTCGACACGCGGCGCGGCCCAGACGTCGACCCCCAAACCCAGTCGCATGATGCCCCGTTCTCCGATTCCCGGTCAGCGACTCAGGCGTGGACGTCGACGACAACCCGGCCCCGGATCCGTCCGGCCAACACGTCGTCGGCAACGGCCGACACATCGTCGAGACCCACCAGTTTGGTCATCGAGGCCAGCAGATCCCGATCGAGATCCTCGTCAAGACGTCTCCAGGCTTCAATGCGTCGAGCACGGGGCACGTGGACCGAGTGCACGCCACGCAGGGTCACCCCCCGCAGGATGAACGGTGCCACGCTGGTCGTGAGGTCCATACCCTGGGCAAGGCCGCAGGCCGCCACACAGCCCTCAGGCTGCACCTGGGCCAGCACGTTGGCCAGCGTGTGGCTACCCACCGCGTCCACCGCCCCGGCCCACCGGGCTCGGGCCAGTGGCCGACCCCCCGGTTCGGACAGTTCAGACCGCTCCACGATGGTGGAGGCGCCCAAAGCCGTCAGGTAGTCCGCCTCCTCCGGGCGGCCGGTGGAGGCGTGCACCTCGTAGCCCTGAGCAGCCAACAGGGCAGTGGCCACGCTCCCCACGCCACCCGCCGCACCGGTGACCAGTACCGGACCACGATCGGGTGTCACGTGGTGGTCCTCGAGGGCCAGCACGCAGAGGATCGACGTGTAGCCAGCGGTGCCGATGGCCATGGCCTGGGCGGTGGATACACCTTCGGGTAGGGGCACGGTCCACGACCCGCGGATCCGGGCCCGCTGAGCCATCCCACCCCAGGACTCCTCGCCTATCCCCCAACCGTTCACAACCACCCGCTGGCCTACCGGAACCTCGGGGTCGTCCGAAGAGGCCACCGTGCCGGCCAGGTCGATGCCGGGCACCATGGGCCACGAACGCACGATGGGCGACTGGTCGGCGATGGCCAGTGCGTCCTTGAAGTTCACCGTCGAGTACTCGACGTCGACGATCACCTCGGGCTGGTCGGCGTCACCTACTGACGGAAGATCCCCGTCGTCAAGTTCTACATACTCCCGTCGGAACTCACCATCGGACTTGTCGAGTCGCAGGGCACGAAACACGGTCATCTCTTCTCTTCTTGGGGGCTGGGAGTTCGGGGGCCGGGTTCTCGGCGGCAGGGCGGGCCAGTTCAGCGGCCGAACATGGCCAGCCACTGCTCCTCGGAACGGGGCATGAATACGAAGTTGTCTCGCCGGGTGTCGCCCATAGGGGCCGATGGTTGCGGCGAGTAGAGGTGACCGGGGTAGAGCACGGCGTCGTCGGGCACCTTGGCTAGACGGTGATGGAGGCTGTGGTACAGCGCCGCGGGGTCGCCGCCGGGGAGGTCGGTCCGCCCGCAGCCCTCGAGGAACAGGGTGTCGCCGGCCACCAGTCGGCCGTCAACCAAGAAGCACTGGCTGCCCGGCGTGTGGCCCGGCGTGTGGATCAGCTCGATGTCGATGGCTCCCACGGTGACCACGTCACCACTGTCGTGTCCGACGATCTCACCGTCGCCCAGACCGGTCACCTCGGCGATGAATCCAGCCTCGTCACGCTGGGCGTGAATTGGAACCGAGGTTCGTTCCAGTAGTTCGGCGGCCCCGATGATGTCTAAGCCCATCATGGAACCACCCACGTGGTCCGGGTGGTAGTGGGTGGCTAGCGCACCGGTGCAACGCATGTCATCGGCCGCAAGGACATCAAGAATGCCGTCGACGTCGTACGCCGGGTCGACCACCACGGCCTCGCCGGTCTCCAGATCACCGATGAGGTAGACGAAGTTGACCATCTGGCGGGCCATCGGATCCTCGGTGGCGAAGTCCCGGCCGGACAGGAGTTGGCGGAAGTAGAGGCGGTCGGGAGTCTCGCGGTGGGTGGTGTCGGTCATCGTCGAGCCAGACTAGGAGGCCGGTTCGGACGGGTCTGAGTCGGCGGCCCGCCAGGCAGCCTCGGCTAGAGCCAGAACTTCACGGAGCGGACGACCGGTTACCGCGGCCACGCGGGCTGCATCATCGTGTTCGGCCTTGGCCCGACCGGCGGTGACCTTGACCTCGATCGGATGTCCGTCGACCACTACTTCGTCCATGGTCCGAGCTGCCGACCACCGTTGGACGGTGTGGGCCCGTACGCCGAGCGATCCCGTCTCAGACGTCAACACCTCGGCGACCACGGCTACTGCGGACGGATCACACAAGGCGCTCACCACGTGGGCCGGGCGGCCCTTCTTCATCACGATGGGCGTGACCCAGGCATCACGGGCTCCCGCCTCTAGGCAGCGGGCCAGGGCATGGGCGAGGGTTTCGCCTGTGGCATCGTCCACGTTCACCTCGAGGGTGACCATCGGCTGACCCGAGGCCCGGCCGGGACCCCCGCCGGTAGCTTCCCCCGTCCGATCGAGGGTGCCCACCACAACCTGAGTGACGTTGGGTCGTCCGTCAAGGTCCCGGTCGCCCGCCCCGTAACCGGTGGCCTCGACGACCAGTGCCGGCATCGGACCCCAGGTGGTGACCATGGCGGCCAATAGGGCGGCGCCTGTCGGGGTGGTCAACTCGGCGGCCAGGTCGGTGCCGTGGGTGGGGGCTCCAGCCAACAGGGCGATGGTGGCCGGTGCGGGAATGGGGATCGTGCCGTGGGCCGATTCGACCGTTCCCGTTCCCGTGGCCACACTGCCCGACTGGACCTCGTCGACGTCGAGCACCTCGAGGGCGGCACACGTGCCGACCACGTCCACGATGCTGTCGATGGCACCCACCTCGTGAAAGTGCACGTCGGCCGGCGGAATCCCATGAAGGCGACCCTCGACGGCGGCCAGCGCCTCGAAGGTGTCGCGCACCCGTCGGGCCATGCGATCCGGGAAGTCGGCAGCGTCAACCATGGCCAAAATCGAGGACGCGTGTCGGTGGGTGGCGTCATCGTCGGCCTCTACCCGTACGTCGATCGCCGCGATCCCACCACGCAGGGTCGGCTCGGCGGTCAGCGCCCAACCTTCAATCGGAAGCTGTCTCACTAACGCCCGGACCTCGTCGACGTCGGCGCCCGCATCGATCAGGGCGCCGAGGGCCATATCCCCCGCGATACCGGCAAACGGCTGGAACCACGCCACCCGGGTCATTCGAGGTCTTCCGTCGCAGGGATGTCGCCCGCCGGCCATCCGGGAACCGGTCCTAATGCGCGTAGCAGGGCACACGCTGCGCCGAATCCGTTGTCGATGCCCACCACGGTCAGCCCAGAGGCGCACGAGGCCAGCATTCCCAGAAGCGCCGTGACCCCCTCCAGTGACGAGCCGTACCCCACGCTGGTCGGTACGGCGACCACCGGGCCATCGGTGAGGCCACCAACCACGCTGGCCAACGCCCCCTCCATGCCGGCCACCACGACTACGGCGTCGGCCTTGTGAATGCGGTCAATGTCGGCCAGCAGACGATGGATGCCCGAAACACCGACGTCGGATAACCGGTCGGCATCGATTCCGTGGGCCCACAGGACCGCCGCGCACTCGTCGGCTACCGGCGCATCGGCCGTGCCGGCCGTGACCACCAGCACCCGGTCCCCACGATCGACGGCCCGTCGCCATACCACGGTGTGGCCCAACACGGTTCCCGACGCGTCGACGCCTAGCGCGGCGGCGGTCTGCACCTTGTCGGCCCGTGAGAGCACCACCGGGCCGGTCCCGTGGTCCAGCAGTTCGCTGACCACGATGGCCACGTCCTCGGCGGACTTGCCGGGGGCGTACACCGCCTCGGGGAGTCCCTGCCGGAGAGCACGGTGATGGTCGATCCGGGCTACGCCTACATCGACAAAGGGCAGTCGACTCAGGCGTCTTACAGCGTCATCTGGCGAGATCGTCCCCTCCGCCACGCCGGCCATCAATTCGGACAAGGGCAAGTCGTACAGAGGCAATTGGTGCCGGGCGTCGGGATCCACGTCACTATCCTCCCCTCCCGTGGACGATCTCGCACCCCCGGACCTTTCGAGGCTTGCCTATCTTGGCCCCGCCGGCACCTTCACCGAGCAAGCTCTGTTCACTCAGGGCGACCTGACGGGCCTTGACCTGCGTCCTGCACCGTCGATTCCTGACGTGTTCCGCCAGGTGGTGGCCGGCGAGGCGGACCTCGGTTTCGCGGCGATCGAGAACTCCATCGAGGGCAGTGTCAACGTCACCCAGGACACTCTGGCCTTCGACGTCGACCTGCTGATCCAACGTGAGGTTGTGATCTCCATCCAGTTGAACCTGATGGTGGCTCCCGGCACCACCTTGGCCGATGTCGACCGGGTGTGTTCGTACCCGCATGCCATTGCCCAGTGCCGTGGATGGCTGTCCGAACACCTCCCGAACGCTGAAGTCCAGGCCTCCAACTCCACGGCCGATGCGGCGCGCCTGCTGGCCGCCACACCCGACGGCCACACCGCGGCCATTGCCCCAGGTCGGGCCGCCGAGGCCTACGGGCTTGAGGTGCTGGCCGCCGACATCGAGGACCATCCGGAGAACCAGACACGGTTCGTACTAGTAGCCCCCGACGGCATCCCGGCTTCCACCGGTCATGACAAGACCTCGTTGGTCGTCTTCCAGCGGGCCGACCGACCGGGATCGCTGCTGGGGATTCTTCAAGAGTTCGCCGCCCGTTCGATCAACCTGACTCGCCTGGAGTCGCGCCCCACCAAGCGAGGGCTCGGTGACTACTGCTTTTTGATGGACCTTGAAGGTCATGTGGCAGACGAGTTGGTGGCCGACTGCCTCCGAAATCTGCAGATGAAGCACGGAGAGGTCAAGTTCCTCGGGTCGTACCCGGCGGCGGGCACCAATGGAGCGCAGGTCCGGGCCGAGGCCACCGTGGCCTCCCGCTCGGCTGACGACTGGTTGACCGACCTACGGGGTCGCATCCGCTCCTGAGGGGACTGATCAGTCCCGGCGAGTGGCGGAGGGAGGGGGATTCGAACCCCCGGAGCCGTGAGGCTCAACGGTTTTCAAGACCGTCGCAATCGTCCGCTCTGCCATCCCTCCGTTGCGCAGCGTATCGGCGGGGGTCCGCGGCATCCGGGCCGCCGGTAGCATCCGGCCCCGAGGAGAGGTGGCCGAGTCAGGTCGAAGGCGCTCCCCTGCTAAGGGAGTATGGGCCTAAAAGCTCATCGTGGGTTCGAATCCCACCCTCTCCGCCAGCCGCCCACCGATTGGCCGTCACCACCTCCTGGTGGCTCTGGTCACCAGCGGTGGGGCGGGTTCCGGGTGGCTCGTACACTCGGGCCGCTGCGCTCGTAGCTCAATTGGATAGAGCATCTGACTACGGATCAGAAGGTTGGGGGTTCGAGTCCCTCCGAGCGCGCCACCCAGACAGGCCTCGTCGGTAATCCCGGCGAGGTCTGTTGTCGTAGGGGGCGGGGGAACTCGTCGGAGGAGGTTTCCTTAGGCGTTCGCCTCAGCCCGGACCTTGAGCATGGCCGCGAAGTCGCCGACCGGTCGGACCTGCGCCGTGCCAGCATCGATGATCGGAAACATGCCCTGAAAGACCTGGGCGGCGTCAAGTCTGGCCTGCCGTTCTAACCGACCTGGTCGGTGTTCTCGAAAGGCCCGAGCCCCAACTGGTCACGGATCGGTACGACCGGAGGGTTAGTCAGAGTACGCCGCTGCCAGTTCGCACCGTCGACGACCAGAGTGTGTCCAGAGATGAACCGGGCGTACGGCGAGGCCAGGAAAGTGGCCGCCCAGCCCAGTTCCTGACGCTCCCCCACCCGGAGGGCGGGCTGACAGTGATCCTTGTCGTGCGTCCGGTCAAGGTTGCCCCGGATGTCGTTGGTCATGTCCTCATGGGGGAACAGGCCGGGTACGAGACCGTTGACCCGGATGCCGGCCGGCCCCCACTCCACAGCAAGGGTCTCGACGAGATTCTTGACGCCCGCCTTGGCGGCTGCCGAGTGAGCGAAGCCCGGACCGCCGGTCCAGGCGTACGAGGCGCCCACGTTGATGATCGATGCCGGGCTGCCGGCCGCGAGGTGTCGCCGGGCGAACTCTCGGGCGCACAGGAATGTTCCGTTGAGGGTGATGTCGACCACGGTGCGCCAAGCATTGGGCGACAACTCCTCGGCGGGCGACGGGAAGTTAGCCGCCGCGTTGTTGACGAGGACGCCGGGTAGCCCGAAGGCATCGGTGGCGGTATCGAACGCCGCGGCGACCTCCTCGGCGTCACGGATGTCGCACTGGGCGGTGATCACGTCAGCACCGACCTCCTGGATGGCCGCCGCACCTGCATCAAGGTGTTCGAGCTTCCGGCTAGCGACCACGATCGAGGCGCCCAGCCGAGCGAACTCAACGGCGATTGCTTTGCCGAGGCCTGTACCAGCCCCGGTGATGAACACCGCCTCGCCGTCGAAGGTCCCAGCGGGCAGGGCGCTGGCGCCCAATGGTGGGGGCGCCGGCAACCCTGGGTCGGAGAGGTCCGTCACAATCAGCACCCCCGGTACCGGGGTTCCCGGTTCTCGTCGCGGGCCGCACGGAACTCCGCGAAATCGTCGCTGCGGTTAAGGAACGTCTGGTAGATCAACTCGTCGTCCATGGAGGTTCGTTGCTGGGGTCTTGCTAGGTGGGCTATGACCCGTCGGGCGAGTTTCACGCCAACAGCCGGCGCGGCGACTATCTGCTCGGCCATCTCCCGTGCCGTGGCCTCCAGGGTTTCCGGTGACACGACCCGGGACACAATCCCGTGGTGGAGTGCCTCCTCGGCTGAGAGCTGTCGGCCAGTTAGGACCATGTCGCTGACCAGGCCATGGCCGCACATCTCATATAGGACTCCCATGCCTCCGGTGTCGGGGATCACGCCGTGGCCCAACTCCGGAAGCATGAAACGGGCGTCGGCGGCGGCGATCCGAATGTCACATAGCAGGGCCCGTTGGAACATCCCCCCGATCGCCCACCCCTGGATGGCGACGATGACCGGAGCGTCGATGTCCCACAGTTGCTGGATACCCCGATGTCCTCGCACCATCAACTCGTGGTGGGCGAGTTCGGTCCGGTTCGTTCCTATGGCCGAAACATCCCGGCCTGAAGACCACGACCGGCCCTCGCCCCGCCAGATGACGGCCCGTACCTCAGGACGGCCCGCGAGTTCGCCGAGGATCTCGAACAGCCGAGCGTCCATCTCGTCGTCGAAGGCGTTGTGCTTGTGGACGTTGTTGTTCGTGATCGTGGCGATCGATCCATCGATCTCTAGCTGAACCCGGTCAGTCACGAACTCGCCTCCCGTTGTCACTCTGGGCCGTCTCCGTCGGCACTCTCAATAGTTCCGATGACCCTAGACCCGACTCCCGGAGGCCTCATCGGCGAGGCATCGTCCCACCCACCTACCCTCTTACTCCGAAGGTTGAACCTGGGGGGTTAGAGATGACCGACTGGCATGGGTTTTGTGATCGTCTTCGCGACCTAGGCGACGGCATTGTCGACATGCCGGGCGTGGATACCGAGCAGGATGTCGTCAACGGCCAGCGGCACCTGCTTGGGCTCTTGGCGGGTGCACTGCAGGAATCAATCGAGTTCTCCGACCGGGAAGTGCCATCGATCTATCGTCACAACTCGGACACCGGCCAGTGGGGGGCTCCGAGTCCCGACAACACGTACTGGCGGGCAAAGATTGAACCATCGGGCACCTACCGGCTTGATGGGAAGGTTCCTAGTGGGCGCCCGTTTCTGGTCCAGCTCCCCGAGGGAGAAATGCACCTCGGACAGTATGGATCGCATGGAGAGATCACCTCGGAGGAACTCTCAATCGCGGCCGACGGCTCTTTTGAACTGATCATCAGCGCCGAGCCCCATGACGGGGACTGGCTACGGATCGACGGCGAGGCAGACCACGTTTCCATACGGGAGTACTTCCTTGACTGGAACGTGGAGCCCGGCTGGTTTGTGATCGAACGACTCGACCGGATCGACACATTTCCAACGCCACCAACCCCGGCAGCATTTTTCAGCCAACTCGACCGGGCCATCACCTGGACGGAGAAAGCATTCACGTTCTGGCCGGACTGGATCCAAAGCCTCCGTCTCGGTTCTCCGCTTAACGAGGCGACCGCTCCACACTCCGTACCCGGAAGTGCCGACAATATTGCTTACGGCGGCATCCAGTTCGAACTTGGCCCCGACGAGGCACTCGTTATCGACCTCGAAACACCTGACGCGAAATACTGGTCGTTCGCCCTGTACGACCTCCTTTGGTACGAGTCACCAATGTTCGGCCAGCGCCAGACAAGCCTCAACAAGGAGCAAGTCGAAACGTCCGACGGCATGTGCCGGATCGTCGTCGCCCACCAGGATCCAGGCTGGCCGAACTGGCTCGACACCACCGGGCTCCAGCGTGGTTCCGTGGCCTATCGGTACGTCTGGGCGGAAACGAAACCGACACCGGTGGCGGAGGTCGTTCAATTCGCCGAAATTCGCGTCAACGGGGATCCCCAACATCGGATCGAACAACTCACCAACCGACGGTCGGCCACCCAGCGACGGTTCCGATAAGGACGCCATCCGGCTGGGGTGGCATACGGGGAGACAGCCAGACGCAGGGCCGTCGTAGAATGGGCTGTTCAGAGCACAACTCACCCGACTGGAGATCCCCGTGGCCCTACCTACGGATCAGAAGGTTGGGGGTTCGAGTTCCTCCGAGCGCGCCACCCACATAGGCCTCGTCGGGAAGCCCTCTGCTCGGCATCACCGAGTAGCAGGCAGACGGAGCAAAGCCGATGACAGACTGGACCGGATTGACAGCGAGGACCGGCCGCGCAGGTCACGACCTCGTCGGCTGGCTCATGTGGGATCCGGTTGCGATTAGCGCCTACGAGGCCCTGGGCGTCCCGAACGGCAATGGCTGGATCCAGGCATGGCGACTCGCACCCCTAGGGGACATTCCTTCGGCCGCCGTTGCGGCGGCCACATACTCGATCAATCCACGGATCGTGGAAACCATCCTCGGCCTCTGGCGCAGCGTCACTGACGCTGAGGCCATCTGTGCAGTGCGCGATGCCGCCGTCGAACCCGGCCTGGAATCCATCGCTCCGGGGTTGAGTGATGCCCTCGCCCCACTGGCCAAAGACCTTTGGCGCGGTGCCGACGCCGTGCACCACGGAGCCCGTCCCCTTTTCGCGGCCTGTCGAGACCAGCCACGACCTGATAACACTCAACCCGCACTGTCAGCCTGGTTGGCGGCTAACTGCCTTCGCGAGCTCCGCGGCGATAACCACTGGGCCCTGTGCGCGTCTGAAGAACTCGATGACGTCGAAGTCGGACTTCTCCATTCGGCCATGGTCGACACCAACGAGTACGGCGGCGAAGAATGGATCGCCCGAAGTCGAGGTGCTGACGATGAGGCCGTGGCACGCGGGTGGCGCCGTCTGGAAGCGAAAGGCTTAGCAACTGATGGAGCCCTGAACCAGACAGCCCGTCAGTTTCGCCTCGAGCTAGAAGACCGCACCAACAGGTTGACTGAACCAGCGTGGCGAGAGGTAGGCGAGGCCGCCACGCAAGCGTTTTGTCAGGCTGTCGAGCCCCATCACGAAGCGTTCGTTGCTCGGATCAACGCCACCGCTGGTGAACGCTGGATGCCCGCTCTTCGACACCGCCCGACCTAACACCGGGGATCACGGCTTCACCCGTGAAGAAAACCTGGCCAACCTCAGTTGACGATGATGGTGGCAGTCATGTCGGGGTGTAGGGCGCAGAAGTAGCTATAGGTGCCCGGCGTCGAAGTGTTCAACTGCCAGTTGTCGCCGGGGTCCAGAAGGCCCGAGTCGAAGGAGTCGAGGACGGGGTCGTCAGGGGTGCCGGCACTGACCGTGTGGGGCACCGAGTCGCTGTTGTTGAAGTAGACGGCCTCGCCGGCGGTCACCTTGATAGCGGACTCGAAGGCGAAGTTGGTAATGAGCGACTGGCGGGCGTCCTCTGGGAAGTCGCTACCGCGCACCATCGAAGCCGAGCGAATGTCGGCGTCTCCGAGGAACGGGGTGATCGAGGAGTTCCACATCGAGAAGACACCCAACTGGTTGTCGTGGGCGGGATCCACCCACGCATGGAGCATCCAGCCGATGGCGTCGTGGAACTGCCCACCCAGGCCAGCACACTCCTCCCGGCTCACGAACTGGTCAACGCCCTTACGGTTGCCGCGGCAGAGATTGAAGTGCGAGTGCCAGTTGTCTAATCCGCCGGTAAAGCCTTCGGGGTGGTCGAAGCCGATGATCTCTGGCGAAATGACGAACGCCGTGCCCACCAGTTGCATGGGCTCGCCTATCCATCTGCCCTCCGAGCACTGGCCCAGCGCCCCATTCGGCAGGGAGTCGTCAGCCAGCGTGTAGAGCAGGATTTGTGGGCTGCCCGGGTCGAAGCCTCGCCGCATGCTGGAGAGGTTGTAGAAGTGCGATCCCATGTTCGGGGTCTGTATCCGGTCGGAGACGTGGCCGGCGCGGCAGGCGTCGTCGACGTCCCGGTGCTCCTCCATGAAGGCGTTCAGTTCGTCCAACTCGGCGACCAACGCGCCCAGTTCGTCGGGGTGCAGCTCCAGTTCCTCGGGAATACTTCCGCCGCTCTCGTGCAACTCCTTGAGTTCGAGGTACGAACAGGGCAGGTCGGGATCCTGGCAGCGAACCTGGTCGCCGACCGGCCCCTCCACCAGCGTGGGCACTACGCCGGCGGAGGTCTCGCGGAAGACGTAGCGGGTGTAGCCAGGGGCGCCGCCCGCCTGGGGGTCCAGGTCGTCTGGCAGGAGCCAGGCGGCCTCGGTCTGTGAGAACCCGGCTGCCTCGGCTACATAGGCCTGGAGTTGCTCGGCGGTCTGGATGGCGCCGATGTCAATGGTGGTGGGCGCCACGGTGGTCATGGTGGGCGCCGCAGTGGTCGTGGTGGGCGCCGCAGTGGTCGTGGTGGGCGCCGCTGTCGTCGTGGTGGG
>PVBE012213408.1_pt1 | contig 23114 bp, 18 predicted proteins | sample 1631181 | NCBI WGS metagenome assembly PVBE01 (sample SAMN08397723, study PRJNA350692) | Marine metagenome, whole genome shotgun sequencing project. | isolation source: water | place: Pacific Ocean | collected 2012-04 | reverse complement strand
GCTATTCCCGTCGTACCGCAGAGAATACCGTGAACGTTCATTTGGTGATAAAGGTTGTTATAAAATTTCTTGCCGCCGCCAGTGTGCCACCAAGCCAAGAATTCCTTGGTATCGGGTCCGAAAGGAACAGCGCCAAACAATTCCAGGGCCGGGGATTTATTTCCCCACATAATTGGGCTAGCAAATCCGCTTTCAACGGCGCCTGATGCGACCGCATCCAACAGATCCAGAGTTGGTACCAGAGCACCAGGCTCGTGAAATTCGATGTCAACCTGCCCGTTTGAAGTTACCTCCAATCGGTCTGCAAAGGTCCGGGCTAGATTGCCGGCGACTGGCATGTCGCCGGGAAAGGCACTGGCCATTTTCCAGCGGATGTTAGTTTCCCACTTTTTCTTGGCACCCTTCGTGGTCGGGCCGTCATATTGCAAAGGTGCATTGGATGACGGTGCCGTTACCGCCAGTACGGCGCCTATCACCAATCCAATTACCAAGCCGCTGATAAATCCACGCATTAAATTTTTGATCCGATCATATCCGGCCAGCAGTAAGCCTTAACCGCAGGATTTGGTCAATTGTTCAATTGGGATTGACTGGAAAACTCGGGGTAGTGCCATGAGGGTAAAAGCAACGTCAAAAATTGGGGAGCGAAAATCCCTTCCGTTTCTTTGGTCCGATTGCCCCGAGTATGATTGCCAGCCGAAAAATCTCCTGTCATATTGGCATACGATATTAAGAATTTATTACTGGCGGTGGGCGATCCTGCTGCCAAACTTGCCGCCACGGTCCTTTGCGACCGAGTATCCTGGGAGAATATAAATTGGACGAAAAGCTCCGCGAAGATGCTTTAGAATATCATCGCTACCCGACAGCCGGCAAAACTGCTGTTGTTCCTACTAAGCCCCTTGCCAATCAGCGTGATTTGTCGCTTGCGTATTCGCCCGGTGTGGCAGCCGTCAGCGACCTTATTCATGAGAAACCGGAGGAAGCCGCCAACACGACGGCCCGCGGTAATCTTGTGGCCGTCATTACCAATGGCACAGCTGTGCTTGGGCTTGGCAATATCGGTGCACTGGCCTCGAAACCCGTAATGGAAGGCAAAGCTGGCCTGTTCAACAAATTCGCTGGAATTAATGTTTTCGATATCGAGGTCAATGAAGAGGATCCCGGAAAATTTGTTGAAATCTGCGTGGCGTTGGAGCCGACCTTTGGCGGTATTAATTTAGAGGATATCAAAGCGCCGGAATGTTTCGAAATTGAAGAAAAGCTCAAGGATCGCGTGAATATACCGGTGATGCATGACGATCAGCATGGTACAGCCATCATCGTGGCGGCGGCGGTGTTGAACGGTCTGGATCTTGTCGGTAAAGATATAAAAAACGTTAAACTTGCCTGTTCCGGCGCCGGTGCGGCGGCGCTCGCCTGTCTAAATCTTTTGGTTAATTTGGGCATGGATAAGGATAATATCCTGGTCGTCGATTCAACCGGCGTACTACACGACGGACGCGACGGACTGGAAAATCAGTATAAAGCCCGCTATTCCCGCGACACTGAAGCCCGCGATTTGAAAGATGCGGTAAAGGATACGGATATATTTCTGGGCGTTTCGCAAGGCGGCGTCTTAACCAAGGATATGATTAAAAGCATGGCCGGCCAACCGCTGATCATGGCGTTGGCCAACCCTGATCCGGAAATCAGGCCGGAGGACGCCAAAGAAGTAAGACCGGACGCCATCCTTGCCACGGGCCGCACCGATTACCCCAACCAGGTTAATAATGTTCTTTGTTTCCCGTTTATATTTCGCGGCGCCCTTGATGTCGGTGCGACCGCAATCAATGATGATATGAAAATGGCTTGTGTCCGGGCACTTGCCAATCTGGCGAAAGCGGAGACAGATGAGACGGTGGTCAAGGCGTATGGATTGAGAGAATTAAGCTTTGGCCCGGACTACCTGATCCCCAAACCCTTTGATCCGAGACTACTGGTGGAAATTGCCCCGGCAGTTGCCAAAGCGGCGATGGATACCGGTGTCGCCACGCGTCCTATCGAGAATTTCGAAGCTTATCGCCAACAATTGTCGAACTTCACCTTCCATTCGGGCATGGCGATGCGGCCCATTCTCGAACAGGCCAAGAAGGATCCCAAGCGTGTGGTGTTTGCCGAAGGAGAATCCTCCCGGACTCTCAGAGCCGTTCAAAATGCCCTCGACGAAGGATTTGTTGAACCCATTTTGGTGGGCCGACGCAGTGTCGTGGAATTGCGCCTGCAGCAATTGGGGCTGCGGCTGAAAATAGATGAGGATTTTGAATTATGCGATCCCGAGCATGATGACCGCTATCGGGATTATTGGAAACTTTATCATGAGATCACCTGCCGCAAAGGTATATCGGTGAATGAAGCCAAAATGATCGTGCGGACCAATACGACAGTAATTGCGGCGCTCATGGTCAAGCAAGGTGAGGCCGATGCGCTGCTATGCGGCGTTCAGAGCGCTTATGTCGATCACTTACCCCATTTATTTTCCATCATCGGCATTCGAAAAGATGTCGAGAGAGCGGCTGCACTCAGCATGATGATTCTTCCGAAGAAAACGGTGTTCATCTGCGATTCCTACGTCAATCCGGGACCGACGGCGGAGCAGATTGCCGGTTATACGTTACTGGCGGCGGAAACCATTCGCCGGTTCGGCATCGAACCCAAAGTCGCTCTGCTATCCCATTCCAATTTCGGCAGTTCAAACCGTCCTCAGGTGCGGAAAATGCGCGAGGCCGTCGATTTTATTCTGAAACAGGACCCATCTCTGGAAGTCGATGGCGAAATGCATGCCGATGTCGCCTTGTCAGAAGAAATGCGGGAACCGTTGATTGAGCATTCCAACCTTACCGGATCTGCCAACCTGTTGGTCATGCCATCCCTGGATGCTGCTAACATTTCCTACAATATGGTCCGCATGTTGGCGGAGTGTGTGACGGTAGGCCCAATCCTCCTGGGCATGACCCAACCAGCACACATCCTGAGGGAAACAGTCACTACACGGGGTATCTACAACATGATTGCCTTGGCTGTGGTTGAGGCCCAAGAGGCGTCAGACGGAATATTGCCGTTTTGAGCGATCTGGAAACGAATGAAGAAAACGAACCGGTTGCAGACGACCGGGCAAATTTATTTAAGGCAATCTTCTGGATAACCGGCACATTACTGTCCTTCCTCACGCTTGCTATCGCTGTCAGGGAACTTTCGGATACGCTGAACTCCTTCCAAATTATGTTCATGCGCACAATTGTGGCGTTGTTCGTAATTCTGGTATTTGTCGCGAAAACGGGGAGCGCGGCGTTGCATACACGGCGTCTCAAATTTCATTTCTTTCGAAATATCGTCCACTACGGTGCTACCCTCAGCTGGATAGTTGGCGTCAGTTTAATTCCGTTGGCTCAGGTGTTCGCCTTGGAATTCACAATGCCCATATGGGTGGCGATATTAGCAGTCACCTTTCTCGGTGAACGCATGACCATAGGTAAACTGGTGGCAATTATATTCGGATTTTTTGGCGTGCTGATTATCCTCCGGCCGGGCCTGGTAGCCATCGAATTCGGCTCTATAATTGTGCTCGTTGCTTCGATGGGCTTTGCCATCGCCAGTGTCTGCGCTAAATCTTTAGCGAGTACGGATACCCCGCTAGGCATCCAGTTTTATATGTTCATCATCCATTTACCGATTGCGGCCATTGGCGGTCTTTACGTTTGGGTTACACCGGAATGGGCCGATCTCCCGTGGATTTTACTGACAGGAATTCTATCTCTGACGGCTCATTACACGATGACCAAAGCGCTAATATTGGCCGATATTTCGGTCGTGCTGCCCATCGACTTTCTGCGCATGCCGATGATCGCGGTCCTTGGCTTCTTTCTTTACGCTGAACCGTTTTCAGCGGCCATTTTCATTGGTGCCGTGCTGATTTTTGCTGGCAATTATTATAACATCCGGGCTGAAAGTCGATCTCACGATCGAGTTGACAATAATCATTGAATGGGGCCGTCCCAGTTCTCGAGTGAAGCGCGCATTGAAATTTCGTTGTTGCCGGGATATCATTTTTATCACCAAAAAAATTAGTAGGTTAGGCATATGTTTTTAACTTCTAAAAACAAAAATCGTCCGTTTCACTGGGGCCCATACGCCCTTGAACGGCTGCCTCACGATACCAGAATAATTGACATTGAAGCAGCGCGTCCCCCCATTGCTCGGCCGGATAGACCGCAACCGGACACGTCCAGTCTTTTTGTAAAGGCGCTTCTCAAGTATCACGAAATTTTCCGAAATCAGGGTGTCGTCGAACCTCTTCCTGAAAGAGCGCCGGTACCTAAAGATCTAGCGAGACGCAGCCAGGATGTGAAGGGCGCTGCTTTTTTCTTGGATGCCTCCCAAGTGGGAGTCTGCGGAATTTCTGATAATGCCTGGTTGGATGGTGAGGAACGGATTGATCACGGCTACGCCGTTGTAATCATGATCGGCCACGGTCGAACACCGGAAGAGGGGAATCTCGCCCGGGACTGGGTTAAGGGTAATGAAGCGATTGGTGCAGAACTGCGCGCCATGGAAATCGCCATTGCTGTCAGTGAACATATTCAATGGATGGGATTTGCCGCCAAGGCCCATGATTGGAAAACAGGTTTGGTGGATTTGGATCGGTTAACGGTTCTGGCGGGCCTGGGGATTCGCCAAGGCGATGCCGTAATCAATCCTTATCTCTATAAAAATTTTTCTGTTGCCGCAGTGACGACTGCGTATGAGCTGCAAAGCGATACACCGCTTGGTAAGGGCGCCAAAAACGCCAAAGTATTTGGCTATTGGATTGGGGCAGGCGGTGCGGTGCCGGGTCTCGAGTGGAATCGGCGGGCGAGCCGCGCCACCCATTTGAGCAATTTTCCAATGGAACAAGTGGACCGGGTTGACCGGCCAACCACCCTCATTCTTGACGACGAGGTTCCCCAGGTATCAAAACGAGCGGAGTTTTTCGAACGGGCCGCGCGGGGCGATTTGGGCGAGAAATCAATGATTGAACGATCGCGATTCTCTTTCAAACACCCCTTCGCCCAAGCCATGGTCAGCCTGATTAAGTGCATGGTACCGGAGCAGGGTGGCGAGGTTGCCGAGAAGGTACCCGGATTTGAAGACGCCGAGGCCAATACCAAGGCGGTAAAATCGCTCTCCTATTTCCTCGGGTCAGAAATGACCGGCATTTGCGAGGTGCCGCGATTCGCCTGGTATTCGCATCGCAAGAACGGCACGGCCATTGAGCCCTACAACAAATACGCCATCGTCATGTTGATCGACCAGGGTTACGAGACCATGGAAGGGGCTTCCGGCGACGATTATATATCCGGCGCCCAGTCCATGCGTGCCTATATGCGGGGCGCTGAAATAGCCGGGGTTATGGGAGAACTGTTCCGGTCGTTGGGATTCGGTTCCCGGTCACAGACAAATGCGGATTCTGAAGTTCTTCATTTGCCTTTGACATTGTTGGCGGGGTTGGGTGAATTATCGCGCATCGGTGAGGTGATCCTCAACCCGTTCATCGGGCCCCGGCTGAAGACGGTGGTTCTCACCACTGATCTCCCTCTTATAGCCGATAAACCGATTGATTTTGGATTACAGTATTTTTGTGCAAACTGCTGGAAGTGCGCCAGGGAATGCCCCTGCGATTCTATTTCCTGGGGCGACAAGGTCGTGTTCAACGGTTACGAGATGTGGAAGCCTGACGTCGAGCGGTGCGCACGCTACCGGTTAACCAATCCCCGGGGGCTGGCCTGTGGGCGCTGTATGAAGACCTGCCCGCTCAACAAGGTGGTAACCTGGGAAGGGCCAGTCGCCACACGAATCGCCTCTTGGTGTGGCGTCAATCAGCGCTGGCTGAAACCGCTCCTGACGCCCATTGCGGTTTGGCTCGATGACTATCTCGGCCATGGTATTCGTAATCGGGTTAAAAAATGGTGGCTTGATTTGGAAATTGTCGATGGCAATTGCGTTGTTCCGCCGAAAGGCGCCAACGAAAGGGATCTTAATCTCGATCATAAGATCGATCCCAAAGAGCAGAAAATGGCTTACTACCATGCCAATGTTATGCCGCCACCAGATTCCGGGGAACCTGTTTTGGTCAACCGCAAAGAAGCCTTGAAAGCCAAGGATTTGTTGGAGCTTCCTGAAGAAGCGAAAAAACGGGCCGCTGCGGGAAAACCTAAACCGGCGCATTACGTCCCGGTTGAACCCCTTGGTACCGGCATGACGGAAGACCAGGAATCGGCTAACGCCATCTGGGATAAACCCCGCGGTCACGGCACCTAAACCAGCCGTTTTTAAACCGGCTGGTGCCCATTGTTTTCTCCGAGTAACCTGATCACAACGGAAATTCGATTAGGGGAGGATTCCCATGACAATTAAGAAGCTCCGCACGAAGCGGGATGATCAGCAATGGATGCTCGATCTGGCATTAAACATGCGCGGTCGGGTACAGAATTTTGAGCGGGACGATTGGGAAACTCCGTCGCGGGCTCACAATTACCGCATGCTGCCCAAGCAATGGCGGTTACAGGCAGAGCATGATGAACGTTTAGGCCGGCAGGCTCAGTCCCAGGGATTTGACGCCACCGCCTGTCAGCATTACGACCATGCCATCGAAGCTTACCGCATGGCTCAGCATCCTATTTTTTATGATGATAATCCGGTCAAGCTGAACCTTTATTGGCGCCTGTCGGATGCCGTGGATCGCCGGTCGGAGGTTGCCCCTTATCCGGTGGAGCGAGTGGAAGTTCCCTTCGACGATGGCAAAACCATTTCCTGTCTGCTGCATCTGCTACCGGACCGGAGGAAAGCGCCTTGCGTCATTTATGTGCCGGGCATGGATCAGACTAAAGAGGCTTTTCCGAAAGTTGTCGGTAATCCAGCTATCGCCCGGGGTATGCATATTCTGTCCATGGACGGGCCGGGGCAGGGACATTCCAATATTCAAAAAATCAGAGCGGTCGGCGACAATTATGAGCGCGCCGGAGCAGCGGTCATCGACTATCTGCAAACCCGACCGGAGGTCGACGATGACAAGATCGGCGTTTATGGCGTCAGCATGGGCAGCTATTGGTCCCTGCGTCTGGCCAGTTACGATCATCGGATGGCGGCCCTGGCCAGTGGCGTTGCCTGCTTCAACCCCAACAACACCATCTTCACCCAGTCATCTCCACGGTTTAAGCAGCAGTTCATGTACATGGCGGGGATGGATGACGAAGGTGAATTCGATGAGATGGCAGAGAAAATGACCGTCAAAGGCTATGTCGATAAAATCACCTGTTCAACCCTATTGGTTACGGGGGAATTTGATCCCCTTTGCCCACTAGAGGACGCCGTAGAGGTCTATGAGGATTTAACGACGCGCAAGGAAATGTGGGTCGTTGAAGACCAGTTTCATCCTCTTTGGGGCATTCCGAATTTAGGTAAGCTTGACTGCCATCACTATATTATCGATTGGCTATCGCGGGCATTACTACAAAACAAGACCAACGATGGTAGAATCGCCTTCGTTGCCACCAAAGGTGATGGCCCGTTTGGTGATTGCGAGTGGTCGCCGCCGGTTGGTCCCGATGAGGCTTATTTCTAGTCATCAGAAAATTTTGTATTTTTTAAGACGTCGCAATTTGTAATGTCGTAAAATGTTCTTGTCATTGTTCTGATAAAGGATAACTCTATCGATATATCCATAATGTGAGGAGTCATTTATGAAACGAATATTATTTGCGGGAGCCGCCGCCTTATTTTTTTCCGTCACAGCTCAAGCACAGAACATCACCCTGACGAGCGCTGCAGCTCAGCCGGGTGGCGCATCTGATATTTCTGCCAAATTTTTGGCTGAAGTTGCCGCTGCCAACAAAATCGCCACCATTCAGGTGCAGGTAGGTCAGGTTTTGACCAAAACCATGGTGCAAGTGGCGCAGGGTAAAACGGATATCACAGCTAGTGCATTTATTCTTAATTTCCTGATGTCGCGTGGCTTGGGACCCTATTCCGGTCTTGGCAAAGAAAAAGGTAAAGCTTTAGCAGCCAATTTGCAGCTTCTTTTTCCGTTCCATCTGGCGCACTTTGCTTTGGTCTCTTTCCAAACTTCAGGTATCGACAGTTATGCCAAACTCAAAGGCAAAACTGTGCACAATGGCCCGCCCAGAGGCGGCGCACTTGTTACCGCGCGTAATGTCATCCGTTTAAGTTCCGGCGGATTGGCCGAAGGCAAGGGATATGTTGGAAAGCAGATTGCTTGGGGACAAGCAAATTCAATTTTCCTCAACCGGTCGGTTGACGCGACTGTACGTCCTGCCACGAACCCAGCTTCCTGGATACCGATCTTTCTGGCGGCGGGGAAAATTAATATTGTCTCTGTCCCCAAAAAACTATTCGAAGGAAAAGCGTGGACCAAGTATTCCAATGCACCCGGCAACGTTCCGGTATTGTTTCCTACTAAAGAACTCAACCATTATGGCGCAAATGCACGGGTAATATCTGACGACGATATGTTCCGGTCAGTGGCAAATGCAGGTGGCGCCATGGTCCATAAGAAAATGGGTAAAAAACTGGTCAAATCTTTAACGGCGGCTTTTATTAAAGGTACCCCGGATTTATATAGAAAAACGGCGTTTGCCAGGACTTCTCAGTTTGGCCATGTTGACAATAAACATTTCAACTATTGTAAAGCAGGTATCAAGTTTCATCCTGGCGCTGTCGAGGTCTGGGAAGAGGCTGGTCACAAAATTGTAGATTGTGCTAAACCGTAATTACCCAGCTGAGTAGATGACCAATTTAAGGGCTGGAGAACATACAGTTTCTCCAGCTCTTTTAACTATCTCTTCATGCTGAAATCAGTTTTGTTTGCTCGGAAATGGCAAAGACATAATACGCCTTTGGAAAATTATTAGGTTTCACAAAAGCAATGTCAGATTCTCAAGCACATAGTGGTTTTGGCTGGATGCAGCCCCTGGCTTTCGCCTTGGCGTTTATTCTTGTTCTGATGGGAATGGCAAATAATCTGCCAAATATACCGGGCCTGCTGGATGCTGTTAGATCTATTCCCGGCTTAGCGGAATTGCCGCGTATCAGCAAATACAATTCCGAATTCTTCTTTCCAATTACATTTGCTTTCATGATGGTGATTTCGTTGCTGACATCGTCTTTCGCCGGAGATTGGCATAAAGATTCACAGGCGAAATACCTACTTGGCATAGTGCTCGATGTATTGATGCTGGGGTTTATCCTCGCCATGGCCTTGGTATATCTAATTGAAAATGAGCAAGTGTGTCTGATCGACACAATCAATGGTGACAGGGCCCGCGCAATGGCGGAAAACGCTGCTCGCGCCAAAGAGTATATGGAAATATTCGGGACACCGCCTGACGAAGATTTTCCCGACTGCATAACCAATCTTGGTGCCTGGGTATTGCCATTCCTTCTCATGGCAGTCGGTGTGTTTTTTATTTACATCATCAAAGTCTGGGGTTTTCCCATAGTCGCCGTTGCCATCGTTATCGCCCTCTATACCGTCGTTTCGGCCGCCGCCTGGTATTTCGATTGGACGGACAACAAATATCTGACGACCTCGATTGGCACCTTAACTGAGGGTGTGCGCAGTTATACGACGGGTGTGGTCGGCGCCCGCAATGCCATAATATTGGAATCCAATGGCATCCTGGGACAGTTTTTGAATATAACGGTAAATGTCGTGTTTCCGTATGTCGTGCTGGGTTCTCTGTTCGGTGCTTCGGCAGGGGGGCGGTCACTCATCAAAATGGCCGTAGTGATCACCCGGAAATTACGCGGTGGCCCGGCCCATGCGGCAATTGTCGGGTCGGCGACCTTCGGGACGATTTCTGGCGGGCCGGTGGTAAACGTTTTAGGTACCGGCACCCTGACCATCCCGATGATGATAAAAACCGGTTTCAAGCCAACTTTTGCCGGGGGCGTCGAGGCCGCTGCTTCAAGCGGTGGCCAGATTATGCCGCCGGTCATGGGCATCGCTGCCTTCGTGCTGGCGGCGCTCTCAACCGTCCCCTATTCGGATGTCATTGTTGCGGCGTTTATACCGGCCGTCGCTTATTTTTTTAGCTTGTTTCTTATGGTAATTTTTGAATCGCGGCGCATGAAAATTGAAGCGGTTCGTGAACTCTCGGAAGAACAAAAACTGACGCGGGAGGATTACAAGAATCTCATCATGATTGCCGGTCCAATCCTTGTAATTCTGATATTATTGCTGAGTACTAAAGATGGTGTGGGCACCGGTTTTTCAGCCTTTATTTTCGGGTATGATAAAGCCTCCGGTGAAGCGATGCCTTGGCTGCTGAAGATCTATCAAAATGCTGCCGGAAGTCCCGGTTCGGCTGGTTTCTGGGCGGTTATCGTTCTCGTCGCACTGCTGTTTCTTGATCCTAAAATTCGCCAGCAACCGCGAAAAGTCATCTCGGCCTTATCGGATGCTGGTATCACTATCGCTGAACTATTCCTATTGCTGGTAGCCGTTGCCGTTATCGATGTCTGTATTAGTTTCACGAATTTTACCGGCATTTTGACCATCGACATATTGAACTGGCTAAAATCGATATCCACTTTCTCCATGTTCGGATATGATTTCACGCTAGGCGGATCCCTGTATCTGATGCTGGCGCTTTTCATGGCCATGGTAGCGACAATTTTGCTCGGCATGGGCATGCCGACGTTGCCGGCTTATGTGAATGTCATTCTGATAATCGGCCCTTTGTTGGCCGCCTTGGGCACCTCTCTTTTCACTGCCCATATGTTTGTGTTCTATTTCGCAGTCGCATCGGCAATTACACCACCCGTTGCAATCGCCGCATTTGCGGCGTCAACCATATCCAAGGCTGAACCGTTGGCGACAGGATTCTCAGCGGTTCGTGCCGGAATTGTTATGTTCACGATCCCGTTTGTATTTTCTTTTTATCCGGAAATATTGTTGATCGAACAGGCTCAGGTGGCGCAGTCGCTCGAAGGCGGCGTGAGTGCAGAAAAATCCTACTTGCCGGGCTATGATGGAACCATCAACCTGGCTTCGTTAAGCTGGTTATTGTTCAAATTGGTCGTGGTTCTGTATCTCGTCGCCAGTGCCCTCAGCTGCCAGGATAAATATGGCCTGTCAGTATTTGGCATAGCGATTCGGGTTGTTCTGGCGTTTTTGATATTGCTCAAAATCCCGTTCATCGCCAATTCCGCACTGGTCGCGGCCGTACTCTATCTGGTATTCCATCATTTCGGTGGCGAGAAGAGTTTGTCGCGAGAGCAAGCACCGTAGTATTTATTCGTTTGTTGAAGACTTGGGGGGGGTGGACAAATAAAACTAACGTGGCTGTATGAATAATTCGTCCCAATCTTCTTCCAGCCAAAAGAAATATTTTGGCGCAAATTTACCGTTCTTTTATGGTTGGGTGGTGGTGGCCGTTGCGTTTGTGACGATGGGCATAGGCGTTAATGCCCGCACGTCTTTTTCTTTATTGTTTCCGCCAATTCTGGAGGAATTCGGTTGGGCCCGGGGGACGATTGCGGCGACGTTCTCTATCGGCTTTATGGTATCGACCGTTATTTCGCCTTTTATTGGGGCTCTCATGGACCGATTTGGTCCGCGCCTGGTATTGCCCCTTGGCGGGGTGCTCTCGGCCATTGGTTTGGTGTTGGCGACTTTTGCAACAGATCCGTGGCATTTTTTTGTCACGCTGGGCGTTTTGGTGGTTGGTGGCTCGGTGTTTATGAGCTACATCGGGCATACTCTATTTCTGCCGAATTGGTTTGATCGCCGGCGCGGTTTGGCCTTGGGCTTGGCCTTTGCCGGCGCGGGTGTGGGTGCGATGGTGCTTTTCCCCTGGATGCAGCATGCCATTCAGACCCAGGGATGGCGTTTTGCCTGTATCGTCATCGCGCTGGTTCTGCTCATTTTTCTGGTGCCGCTCAATATTCTACTCCAGCGCCATCGCCCGAAAGATCTCGGATTGGAGATCGATGGGGGGCAGATGAACGATTCGGCGGCGGGCAAAGCACGGCAGGACGAACTAAATCGCCGCATCGTCAACAGAGAATGGATTGAAACGGATTGGACGCCGGTTAAAGCCATGCGCACCGGCCGATTCTGGTGGCTGATCCTGGCATTCGTGACATCGCTTTACGCCTGGTATGCGGTGCAGGTGCATCAGACCCGCTATTTGATCGATGTCGGTATCTCTGCTGAAGTTGCTGCCGTTGCTCTGGGCCTGGTCGGTCTTACGGGTGTCTTTGGTCAAATCGCCGTTGGCGCCCTTTCGGACCGAATCGGACGGGAGCTCGCGTGGAGCCTTGCCTTGATGGGCTTTCTTTTGACCTATGCGTGTCTGTTTTTGCTGCGGGAATGGCCGTCGGAGTGGTTGATGTATGTCATGGTCGGACTGCAAGGTCTCATCGGCTATGGCATGGCGTCGATCTTTGGTGCCGTTCCGGCAGAGCTGTTTTCCGGAAAACGATATGGCGCGATTTTCGGTTTTATTGGTTCGTTTAGTAGCACAGGTGCTGCGATCGGACCTTGGGTAACGGGTGTTTTATTTGACGTTGCGGGAAATTATGAGACAGCCTTTATCGTTGCCATGATCTTATGCGGTATTTCGATCACGGCGATGTGGATCGCCAGCCCACGCAAAGTCATACTTGTCGCCGGTCGGGCGCGTAAATCCTAGATATATAATATATGCTCAGGGAAACACGGCCCGCGAATTATGCCTAGCTTGGCTAAGTTATTGAAAATAATGGTCGGGGAGAGAGGATTTGAACCTCCGGCCCCTACGTCCCGAACGTAGTACTCTACCAGGCTGAGCTACTCCCCGACTTGTTGATTTTAAATGGTTTTTTCTATTGTATCCAAATCCCTCAATATGCCCTGTGGGTACAAAATAGCTTCTAAGTTAGAATTGGGCCGTATAATCCACTGCGGCGCGTTTATAGCGCTCGCTCGGGGCTTGGGCAAGGGACTAGTACATGGCTAGGCAGTTTAAATTAATAGGCCCGGTTGATGCAGAAATCTATCGTGTCTATGAGGGCTGTTTTCTCCGGGCCGTCTTCGAAAATTCCCATGGCGTCCCGGGCAATGGCGCCGTAATGGCGGGCCCGTTCAACCGTGTCATCGAGGGCATCGTGCTTGTTCATCAGTTCGATGGCATGATCCAGATCACCGTCTTTCTGGTTGAGCTCTTCAAGAGTACGCCGCCAGAAAGTGCGTTCGTCATCGTCTCCCCGCCGGAACGAAAGAATGATAGGCAAGGTGATCTTGCCTTCGCGGAAATCGTCCCCGACGGTTTTGCCGAGGGTGGCCTGTTTGGCTGAGTAATCCAAGGCATCGTCGACCAGTTGGAAGGTAATACCAAGATTCATGCCGTAAGTTTCGAGGGCATCTTCCTCGACTTTGGGCCGGTCGGCTACCAATGCGCCGATGCGGCAGGCGGCGGAAAACAATTGCGCCGTCTTGGAGCGAATGACCTCTAGATACTGTGTTTCGCCGGTTTCCGTGTTGTTGGTCGTGGTAAGCTGCAGGACCTCGCCCTCGGCAATTACCGAAGAAGCCTTCGACAGTACAGCCAGCACTTCCAAAGAGCCGTCCGCCACCATCAATTCAAAGGCGCGGGAGAATAAAAAGTCGCCGACCAATACACTCGCCTGGTTGCCCCAAACGGCGTTGGCGGAAGCCTCGCCACGCCTGAGATCGCTTTCATCAACGACATCGTCGTGGAGCAGCGTCGCGGTATGAATAAATTCAACACAGGCCGCCAAACCGACATGACGTTGTCCCTGATAACCGCACATGCGGGCCGACGCCAATGTCATCATTGGCCGGATACGTTTTCCACCGGCCGCAACAATATGGCCTGCCAGCTGGGGAATGAGGACAACCGGACTGTCCATGGCGTGGACAATCAGTGAATTGGTTTCCCTCAGATCGTTCTCGGTGAGTGCAACCAAGGCATCCAAAGACTGACTTTTATCCGGTCCGCTTTCTAATTTGACGACAACTCCCAAGGGTGGTGTTTCCTCTGGCTTGGTTCAAATATTTGCTGAGTCGAGCATATTGGTCTAAATCCCTACCGGCAAGACCCTAAAGGGGTCCGCATAAAGTGATACAAAAAAAGTGATTTGATGGTTGAATTATTGAGAACCAATGATTTGGTGCTGATTTCCTGGCTTCGGTCAATATTGGCAGGCGAAGATATAGAGGTATTAGTGTTGGACAATCACACCAGTGTTCTCGAAGGGAGCACTCTTGCCATTCCGCGGCGGGTAATGGTGGTGGAGGATGATCTCACCCGCGCCAGAAAAGTATATGACGCCGCTAAGGAAGAACTTGATATCGTGCCCGACGTGATCATCAATGATTTTATGCCGCGATGATTGACCTGTTTACACAGGACCGGCTGCTGGACGGCCGGATAACGGTACTCCAGCCTGCCGAAGGGTATCGCGCTGCCATCGACCCCATTTTTTTGGCTGCTTCTGTTCCTGTGCAATCGGGAGATAAAGTCCTTGATATCGGATGTGGCGCCGGCGCATCGTCGTTGTGTTTGGCGGCACGGTTGCCGGCAGCCGAAATTGTCGGTGTCGATGCCCAGGAAAATTTAATCCAGTTGGCGCAGCAGGGTGCAGAAATCAGTGGCCTAGCTTCGCAAACCAGTTTCATTACTGGCGATATTCTAAAGCTGACAGTAGTGTGCCCACCGGAATTAATTCCCGGTTCTTTTGATCATGTCATGGCCAATCCCCCGTATCTGCCTAAGAACACCGGCAATCCGTCGCCAGATCCGGTGAAAGCAGCCGCCAATGTGGAGGGAGATGCCGCACTGGCTGACTGGGTGGATTTTGCTCTGCTTATGGTGAAGGATGGTGGAACCATAACTTTCGTTCATCGCTACGACAGACGGGATGAAGTTATCCGTAACTTAAGCGGGGAATCCGGTAAAATTAGGGTATTTCCGTTATGGCCGAAGAAAAAGAAGGAAGGGGCCAAACGGGTCCTCGTTCAAGGGATCAAAGGCGTCGTTGGAGAAACCAAAATTCTCGCCGGTTTGGTCCTGCATCGGGATGACGGCTCGTTTGCGCGGAGAGCAGACGACGTGTTGCGCCGGGCCGGTCATCTGGTGATGGCAAGCTGAAATCTTACATGTGATTTTATTTCTCACCCTTGCGCATACGGGGATTCCCGGCCTATTTTAGGGGCATGATTAACAAGATTCTCAACAAGCTGCATGTGCCGGGCTTTCATCAGCCTAAGCCGGTGGTGGCTGTTGTCCGGTTGGCGGGTGTAATCGGCCAGGGGGGTAATCCGGTAAAACCGGGCCTCAATGCTGCTTCCTTGATTCGCCCTATCGAACGGGCATTCGGAATGAAGCATTTGCAGGCGGTGGCTTTGCAGATTAATTCACCCGGCGGCAGCCCGGTCCAGTCGTCTTTGATCGCCCAACGCATACGAGCATTAGCCGACGAAAAAGAGATGCCGGTTATCGCCTTCTGTGAAGATGTGGCTGCGTCGGGCGGTTATTGGCTGGCCTGTGCCGCCGACGAAATTTATGCCGACGATGCATCGGTGATCGGCTCTATAGGTGTGATTTCCGGCGGTTTCGGTTTTCCGCAACTAATCAAACGTTTGGGTATCGAGCGGCGGGTCCACACAGCGGGCGAAAACAAAAATATGCTCGATCCATTCCTGCGCGAAACGCCGGAAGATGTGGAGAAACTGAAGGATCTGCAGTTGGATATCCACGATGCTTTTAAGGAAATGGTGCGCGAGCGGCGCGGGGAAAAGCTCAAGGAATCAGAGGAAAAACTATTCACCGGTGAATTCTGGACCGGCCGCCGCGCGCTGAATTTCGGCCTGATCGACGGACTTGGAGAACTCACCAGTGTCTTGCAGGAACGCTATGGCAAGAAGGTTCAATTTCGCCCGGTCGTTCGACAGAAAGGTTGGCTCCGCCAAAAGCTGGGCATGGCCTTTGGCGGCGGACATGGATCAAGCTGGTTGGGTTCACAATCCGGTTTTGACCGTTGGACCGACGACATATTAACAGCAATCGAAGAACGAGCTTTGTGGGGTCGTTTTGGCCTTTAACCGGAAACCTAATTTATGACCGATCATCTCCTCACCACCATCGAAGAATTGACAGCGCACTATCCACCCGTTTCCAAGATGGCATCGATCAAGAAATTACCGGCTCTGGACCAGCATTGCCGGGATTTCATCGCTCGATCACCTTTGGTTATGATCGGTACGATCGGTGACGTTTCACCAAAAGGTGATTATCCTGGATTCGTCCAGGTAATCGACGACGAAACAATTTTGATCCCGGACCGGAGCGGCAACAATTTGATCGATTCCATGCGCAATATTATCGATAACCCGACGGTTGGTTTGCTGTTTGTTATCCCGGGAATTGATGAAACCTTGCGGGTGAATGGCCAGGTTACGATCACGACGGATCCGGCATTGTTGGAATTCCATAGGATCAACGGGAAATTACCCCGCACTGGATACTTGACCCGTGTAGTTGAAGCCTTTTATCACTGCGCCAAAGCCTTCCGCCGTTCCAAATTGTGGGATGCGAACTCCCAAATCGATAAAAAACAGCTTGTTCATCCGGGACGCGCCATCGCTCAAAATGCCGGGCTTGATCTCTATGAAGCACAAATAACCTATGACGCCGGTATCGAGCAGGCTTTGGAAGAAGAAGGCAGGTCATGAGAGATTTGGCTACCGTCTACCGAAATTTTGATCAAGAAACCCTCGATCGAGAATACAATGCCAGGGATACTGTGCCCGAACTAGATCCCTTTATCGGCGAATACGCCCGATTAAGTGCCGAGGCGCGGGAAAATCTGGATTGCCATTTGGATATCTCTTTCGGGCTGGGCGTCGAAGAGACACTTGATATATTTCCGGCAGGACAGAAGTCCTCCGTATTTGTATTCATTCATGGCGGCTATTGGCGCATGTTGTCGAAAAAAGAATCCAGCTTTATGGCATCGAATTTCGTCTCCCAAGGTGTCGCCACGGTGGCCGTAAATTACACACTCCGACCCCACGCGACTCTCGACGAGATCGTGGCTGAAGTCAGGCGCTGCATCGCTTGGTTATATCAAAATGGTTCGGACTATGGCGTTGATCCGAACCGGATATATGTCGGCGGTTCATCGGCCGGCGGCCATTTAACGGGTGTTGTAGTTGCTGATGGCTGGCAGGAGGAATTCGGAGTGCCCGCGGATGTTGTCAAAGGTGGTGTAATGCTTAGCGGCCTGATGGACATGGAACCCGTTCAGCTATGTTTCGTCAATGATTGGCTCAATGCTGATAAAGCAATGGCGGCGCGCAACAGCCCCCAGAACTTTATCCCTGAAAACGGTTGTCCGTTGGTCATTTCCTATGGCGGATTGGAAACCAATGAATTCAAACGCCAAAGCGAGGATTTCGCGACAGCCTGGCGGGCCAAAGGCGGATCAGCCGATTGTTTTGAGACCAGCCACTGTCACCACTTCGATATACCGTTGGAATTGTGCCAGCCTGAGAGCGTCCTAGCGGCTAAGGTATTCGATATGATCCGGCAAACGGCTTAACGCATAATCAGGATAACGAATTCTTCCGGTTCCAAGCGGTTCACCAGGCGGATTTTCTCGCTCAAATTAGTTCGGCAAAACGCGTAGAAATATTCTGGGTCGGCATAAAAGAGGGTCTTTTCCCGGTCGGGATTTTGGATACTCAACATATTGAAACCGAGCCCAGCGCGGGTTTTCGACCAGAGCTGTTTCAAGCTTTCTTTCACATAGTCCTGCCAGATATGATCTCTCTGATGCAATTTCATATTGTAGGTGCCGGAAACAAAGGAGAAATCTGCTTCCTCAGTCGCATAATAGCTCTGGATGAATGTTGTGCGTGAATCCGGAATACGTTTTTTTGCTGTCCGTACCATTTCGTCGGATATATCGTAACCGATGTACCGTCCTTTCCGCAGTTCGGAAAGGTCCTTAAAGGCTTCGAACATGGCGCCGTAACCGCAGCCCAGGTCATTGATAATGTAATCGTCTTTGCCGCTGACGCCAGATAGGAGACCGGCAAATATTTGAAACCGGCGTTGCTGCCGTTCTTCATTTTTCCAGGCGACGGCTTTGTGGTTTGGGCCATATTCCTTTATCGCCTGATTAAAAATAAGCTCTAAAGGCTTCAGCAAAGTTGGAATATGTGGGGGTGGCGAATCAGACATCAATTGCCCCCCCTACAATACCGCCCAGTCAGGCCGGATGGGACGTAGTACCGTCCCGCCGGATGATAAGTCTTCATCGCCGGCTAGCGCCTCCAGGCGAATTAATGCCAGTCCCATACCGTCCTGGGCAGATCGCATTTCTCCGGCATTCTTGCCGTTAAGGATTATTTCCGTCCCTGGTTTAGGGGGCGATCCATCAAATGTAACTGGCAGCAGGCGTTTTTTAACCAAGCCGCGATGTTTGGTGCGCGCCGTCAGTTCCTGGCCCGTATAACATCCCTTATCAAAACTAACGCCGTTAAGTTCCTCAAATCCATATTCGAGCAGAATTGAATTTTCGACTTCCATATCCCGACTGCCGTCAGGCAGACCCAGGGAAATTCTCAGTTTGTCGTAATCAGAAAACTCCACTTCGATAAATCCAGTGTTTGAAAGTTCTTCTTTAGCGGTTTCGGAAGCGGGTACCATTCGCACGCCCATCTTAGGCAGCCTGGGGTCGACAAACGCTAGGCCGTTCAAATAGCTGATCGTCGATCCGGCTAAAGGCGCTATTCCCAGCGCTTCAGGAGCTTGATCACCGATCACAGCGACAATGCTGTTTTTGGAGTCCAATTCCAAATCAATTTTGGCACCTAATTTGTAGAGGCGAAGACGTTTGTAAAGATCGTCAATCCGATCAGCTTCGCAGTCCAAAAGAAAAGCTTTGCCAGATTGGGTGATAAAGAAATCATGTAGATATTTACCTTGCGGCGTCAGCAACGCGGCATAAATAGTGTTCTGAGGGGAAGCTTCCATCAGATCATTCGATACCAGCCCCTGCAGAAACCCCCTAGCGTCCTCGCCGATTACTTTGAGAATCGCCCGATTTTCCAATACCGAGAATTTTATTTCGCTCATAGCTACTTATATAGCTGGGCACTGTTTCTGATCCACTAATTTTTACAGGATCCCGATAATTTTTTAGTGAAATATTGCTATCCTGCCCTTAATTTTCCAAAGTTCTCCGTATCACGGCAGACAGAATGGCTCTTGTCACAGGTTTCATCAGAAAGTCCCGGATGCTGATTTTATTTTGCCTAAACCCCTGACCAGTCGCGCTGAATTCCGTGACCATAATAATCCGAAACTCTTTCTTTTCTTTGCTTTTAGGAGGATGGCGCATTAAACACTGGCCATGCGTGTTCTAATGCTAGACGATAGTTTTGAATTCGACGGCAGTTCAACGGCTGATAGACCCATGGGTGGCGCCGAAAAGGCGTTCGCAAATCTGGCGACGGCCTTGGCAGGGCGTGGTCACGAAGTGACGGCGATCAATCAGTGCACACGGCGAAAAAGTGTTAATAACGTTTCGTGGCTGCCATTTGATTCTCCGCGCCCGCCGGAGACCGATGTCCTCATAGCTTTCCGTAAGGCAAATCTACTGCAAGAGCAGGATGATCATAAGCGCCGGATTTTCTGGCTTTGGGGGGCACCGAAGATATTGAACCAACCGGCTAATCAAGCGTTATTGGAGAAATATGATCCGATCATTGTATTCACCGGCGAGGCGAATCGAAGAGCTTGGAAATCCTGGCGAGATTTTTCTGGATTTACCATTGTACCCGGTCTGGCAGACGCTTATCTGGGTGATCAAGTGCCGATGTCGGCGGAGCCTCCTGTCGCCATCGTGACGACGCACCCGCTACACAATCTTGATGCGATCATCGATTTGTGGCAGGGTCGAATTCACCCGAAAATTCCAGGGGCGGAACTTCATATTTATTCGGCGAGCCTGGCAAAAGCGGCGTCAGGAGGTGAGGTAAATAAACGACTCGCACCAGTATTTGATAAGGCAAAGGCGGCAGAAAATGCAGGGGTTCGTTTGAAACAGCCGTTGGCGGACTCCAAAATGGTTGCCGTTTACTATTCTGCTAGAGTTCATTTGTATCCCGTCATCAAAGATGAATACTATTGTTCGACCCTGGCCGAATCTCAATCCTGCGGCTTGCCTGCCGTGGTTGGCCAATTTGGTGGGGTGAGAGAAAAATTCGATCTCGCACCGATTTATGAAAGAGTGCAGAACGGTTTGTCAGGCTATATTGCACCCGATAATGATGCTTTCGTAAATCTATCATTGGAACTTTTGGATGATGATAAAACAATGTATGAAAGCTTGAGCCGCGATGCCAAGATACTGCAGTCGGACCGTGATTGGCAGACTGTCGCTATTGATTTCGAAAAACTTTTTAAATGATGATCGGGTTCTTATTAATACGGCTGTCATGAAGATTTTATTTATTACTTCCACCCGGGTTGGCGATGCCATCCTATCGACTGGATTGATCAACCATTTGATTGCGTCTCATCCGGGTGCGCGCATTACCATTATCTGCGGTCCGGCGGCGGCGCCGTTGTTTGAAGCAGTCCCCAATTTGGAGCAGATAATCGTTCTGGATAAAATGTTGTTCTCGCTTCATTGGTTGCGCCTATGGACCCTTTGCGTCGGCCATTTCTGGAATTTGGTCGTTGATCTAAGAAATGCCCCGGTGACATTTCTACTGGCGCGCCGCCGGCGATGTGGTATGCCGCGGGGCGGCGCTGACCGCCGGGTGGAAAGAGTCTCCAAGGTTTTGGATCTACCGGAAATCGTGGCACCTAAATTGTGGAACAGCACCGAAGGTGATGAATTGGCGGCTGAATTCATTCCCGACGGCGGACCGGTTCTGGCAGTCGGTCCGACGGCGAATTGGCGGGCAAAAACCTGGCGGGCTGAGTACTTTGCCAATCTCATCGAAAGATTGACCTCTTCTGATGGAATTTTGCCGGGGGCCCGGGTGGCTGTATTCGGCTGTGGCGATGAGCGGCCCATGGCGCTACATTTGATCGATGCCATACCCGAAGAACGCTGCATCGACCTGATCGGTAAACTCGATCTTCTCACCGTTTTCGCCTGCATGAACCGCTGTGCCTTTTATGTCGGTAATGATTCCGGCCTGATGCATTTGGCCGCTGCTTCCGACATACCGACCTTGGGACTGTTCGGGCCAACCCAGGAGGCGCTGTACGCGCCATGGGGAGAACATACGGGAATCGTCCGAACCGAAATTCCGTTTGCCGAAATTTTCCCCGAGAACTTTGATCATCGCTCCTCGGACAGTCTGATGGACAGCTTGACCGTTGATATGGCTGAGGATGGCGCCCGTAAACTTTGGCGGTCCTATAAGGAGAATGAAGCGGCATGAGTTCGACTGATACTCAACCGAAACTTTCTGCCGTTACCAGCGTATACAACGAGGAAGAACGGCTGGCCGCTTGCCTGGAACGCGTACAGTTCGCCGACGAAATCGTTGTTGTAATGGACCGCTGCACCGATGGTACCCGGGCGATTGCCGAACAATTCACCGTCCGGATAATTGAGGGTGGATGGGAAATAGAGGGGGACCGCAGAAACGCGGCGATTGAAGCCTGCTCCGGCGACTGGATACTCGAAATAGATGCCGATGAACACGTTACCGAAGAACTCGCTAAGGAAATCCGGCAGACCATCGACACGACCACTTTTGATTGGCATGAAATACCCGTCGACAACCACATCGGAGATCGTTTGGTCCGTTATGGTTGGGGCGCGTCGTACGGCAAGGCAGCCTACCCCGGTCTGTTCAGAAAAGGTGTAAAAGTCTGGGGGCGCCAACGGGTACATCCCAGTCTGCAATGGTCCGGATCTAAAGGCCCTATGCTGAAAAGCCGGATCAACCATTATGTCGACCGCAATATTTCCGACATGATCCGACGTCTTGATTCTTATACGACAGCCCGGGCAAAGGACCTTCGAGAATCCGGTAAAATCGGATCAATGACCAATAATGTGCGCCGGCTTTTCTCCAGGTTCTTCAAATGTTATTTCTGCCGCAAAGGATATAAAGAAGGCGGCTATGGTCTTCTGATCGCTCTTTTTGCCGGGCTGTTTCCAATTATTTCTTATATCAAAGCTAAGCTCGAGTACGATTGATGGTGCGCATTGTTCTGGCTGATGACGGTATTGAGTTTGATGGCGAAAGCCCAGAAAGAGGCCCTTTGGGCGGCGTTGAAAGCTCCATCGTTAATTTAACACGGGAATTGGCTTCGCGTGGTCATGAGGTTTTGGTAAGAAACAAATGCCGGGTCGCCAAAATAATTGAGGGAGTCGACTGGGCGCCCATTGAGCAGGGCTTGCCAAAAAAGGCCGATTTATATATTGCCAACCGTGGCGATAAGTTAATTCCTTTGATGCCGGGTGCGCGGCGGACGGTGTTCTGGATTCACAACCCGGCGCAATATCTGATTAAGTGGCGTTATCTGTCGAAATTATGGCGCTACAATCCGGCGATTGTATTTATCGGCGACTATCATGCCACCACCTATCCGGCGTGGGCGCCCAGCGGGGAACGTATCGTCATTCCCTACGGCATCGCGGATGAATTTCGCTCGGTAGAGGCTTTGACGGAACCGCCACCGCCGCAAGCGGTCTTTACATCCAATCCGTTGCGTTCTCTAGAATGGCTGCTTGAACTTTGGCGGACGGAGATACGACCCCATGCTCCTAAAGCAGAACTTTGTCTGTATTCAGGTGCAGCGACATACGGCGCCGTAGGTGACGCCAAGAAGCAAGAAATGAAAAGGGTGCTAGACAAAGCACAGTCGATGAGTGGGGAGGGCGTTATTTTGAATCCGCCGGTGCCAAAAGCCCAATTAATTCTAGCGTTTCGAAAATCCCGGGTCATGCTATATAGGGGTGACGCCAACGAAACCTTTTGTCTGGCGGTGGGCGAGGCCCAAGCAGTCGGTGTCCCGTCAATTGTCGGCAAGTTC
>PVBE012605203.1_pt1 | contig 23119 bp, 22 predicted proteins | sample 1631181 | NCBI WGS metagenome assembly PVBE01 (sample SAMN08397723, study PRJNA350692) | Marine metagenome, whole genome shotgun sequencing project. | isolation source: water | place: Pacific Ocean | collected 2012-04 | reverse complement strand
TACTGCTCCTCCGGTTCCATACCCAGGGCACGGCCGTGATGCTCCAGCTCCATGCCGGGAAGGCGGGAGCGGCAGCGGGCCCTCTCGACGACCTATTCTTCCAGAACGCACGCATCGGCCGATGGCTGGCCGCATCGCCCTTCAGAGACTGCACCGTGATCTCCTCGATCCCGCTGGCCACTGCGTTCTATACCGGTAGCTCTGCTGTGGATATCCGTGCGGCCGCCCGTGATGAAAAGCTACGCGATCGTCTCCGCGCGCTCGCGAGGAGCGAGTGCGTGCTCTATCTGGACACCTGCGCGGACTGGGTTCCGGCGCAGGAGACGGCGACGGTCAGCCGGACGCTGTCCCTCGAGTTGGCGGCCCGGACGGGTACGTGTCGCTCGTGGACCGATCTCGGTACTGAGCGGGACGTCATGCTCTACCGGATGCAGTCTGCGTCCTGACATCCCTCAGGAGGACGCCGGAGCACGGCCCACGCATCCACGCCGCCCCCGGCCCACCGCGCAAGCCGATCATCCAGGGTGAGCATGGAGCACAGGAGCCGGTCCGCGAGGTCACGGGACACCAGCGTGGTCACCCGGTGGATTGCCGCTGCCGCGAACGTGATGAGGTGTCCGCCGGTACCGGTGGCGATTGGCTCGAGGCCGGCCTCTCGGCTGGCCGCCATTAACTCGTCCACATCGAGGTGGGCCTGCCGTTGCCCCACGCGATCGAAGTGCCTGACGACGGGTCTGAGGGGCAGGATCACCCGCTCCGGCTGGCGTGACACCAGCACGTAGGCGCGTCCTCCGGGCCGGAGCACACGACGAACCTCGGTAAACAGAGCCACTGGATCCTTGGTGTATTCAAGCACGTGACTCGACACCGCAAACTGGAAGGAATCATCGGCGAAGGGTAGGCGGAGCATATCCCCGAGGACTACCGATCCACCACGCCCGGCAAGCACGCGTGTGCCGGCAGGGGAACGGTCCACGCCCACGCACACCACACCCGTCCGCTCCAGGGCAGAGCAGAGATAGCCTGTCCCACATCCCACGTCCACGAGGGTGTCCCCCGGTCGCGGGTCGAGCCGGTGGCACACTCGCCACACGAGGGTCGCGTCCCATCGAGAGCGATGCCTCCATGCGGTGTACTTCTCCTCGAAAGGGCCGGCCACGTCAGGAGGGGACGGAAATGCTTTATATGCCTTCATAGTCGGATTGCTTCATGCCAGGGGTCCGGGCCGTTCGATCATCGCCAAGGTACGATGGCGGCGGCATCCTCCCTCCCATCTCACGAGCTTAGACGCCGCTCAATCCCCTCCCTCAGAGCATCGGCGACCATCTGGTGGGCCCTGGCGTTAGGATGGTGATCTAGGGGATGCACCCACAGCGTTGAGGCCGTACTGTTCTCGAACACAGGTAGCAGGTCGATTACCTCGATCCCACGCTCACGGCAGGATGAGGCAATCAGCTCGTGAACATCCCTGAACGGGTAATCATCGAGCTGATGAATGAGGGGAAAGATTACGACCATGAACGTGATGTTCTGGCTTTTACTGTATCTTGCCATCTGGTCGATCGATCTCACCGTCCACTTCTTCCACCGCATATTTCTTTCTCCGAGGTAGAAGGAGCGGTACCATTCCTCGACGACATGTGTATCGCGACGGCTCTCACTCCTCTTTTGGATAAGGTCGTACAGCACGCTGCCCGGGCCTTCGCCCCCTTCTCCCTTTGGGATCGAGTAGATAAGGTCGTCACCTTTCATTAGGATGGACTCTCGGTTGGTGATGGGATCATCCAGCACAAAACCCAGGATGACCATGTTCGGCTTGATCAATGGCGCGAGCTTCATCAGCAGACCAGTCTTCTGGTAGACCGTGTATCCTGGGATGCCTGCATTGATCACCTGATTTATCCTACCTGGAGGGACATTCTCTTCTAGCCCCTCTTCAAGCCTTGCGGGAAAGCTCTCCTCTAACGCGACGCCCTCACCGAAGGTGAACGAGTCACCGATGACGAGAATCCTATAGGCATCCCCCCCATCGGCGAGGGTACGCTCGGGACCTCGCAATCCCCAGGAGTTGACAAGATAGGTTATCCGGAGGTCGGGTGGGAGGGTGTTATAGGGATCGCTGTCGTATATATGAACGAAGCTGCTGTTTGGGATTAGTTCGTACCCGAGCCCGTATTTTGTGGTGCTCCGTAGTGATATGGTCTCCTGCTTGGGCTCGAGTGGAGCATTGAACAACCGGGCCCCGAGCTCAAGGACGAGGAGGGTGACCACGATGCTGGCCAGGGTCAGGATCAGACGGTTCAGGTACTTCTCACGGCCCAGCTGGTTCGAGGCGTTCCTTTCAGATTCCATCGGTGATCGGCTCCATGGGGGGGCCTGAAGGGACCTAGCGTCCCTGGAAGACGTACCAATCAGGCCATATAACAAATGTTTTGCGGCATGCTATATATGGTTTTTCTTCCGAGGTGCTTCATCTCGAAACTCATCAATCGGTAGCCCGAGTTCGTCCTAATAACCGATGGAACCACCACCGTAGTGCTTTGGTGATACCTCAACGGATAGACCAAAGAAGAGGATACGACCGAGGATAAAGAACCGAGTGAACCGGGGAAATCACAGCTCAAACACGGTACTTTAGGGATGAAGTCACGTGGTGGAAATGCTTTATATGCCTTCGCCGACAGGAGCAACCCGTGCGTCGAACAACCGTGTACCGCGGCCTTTGGGCAATGCTGTTTCTGGCAGCCCTGCTCCGTCTCCCGGCCCTCGACCACAGCCCTCCGGGCCTCACCTTCGACGAGGCCTCCATCGGGTACGACGCGTGGTCACTGCTCCTCACAGGTCGCGACCACCGCGGGAATCCATGGCCCGTGTACCTTGAGTCCTTCGGCGATTACAAAGACCCGGTGAACGTTTATGCCACCATGCCGCTAGTAGCTGTGGTCGGGCTCTCCACGGCTTCGGTCCGCGCGGTCTCAGCACTGTTCGGGATCGCGGGAGTGGCGGCCACGTACCTGCTTGCGCGGCGTCTCCTAGGACCCCGGGAAGCACGTGTGGCGGCCCTGCTCCTGGCAGTGTGCCCATGGCACGTCCACTTCAGCCGCCTTGCACTGGAGCCGGTGCTCCTGCCCTTCTGGACGGCGCTCTCATTGTACCTCCTCATGGGTAAAGGGCGGGAACTAGTGCTTGCAGGGCCAGCTCTGGCACTTGGGATGTACTCCTACGCTGTAGGGAAGGCCTTTCTCCCACTCCTCGCCTGCGCCGTGCTCGTACTCCGCCGCCGTGAGCTCGCGGGCCAAAAGCGCTATCTCATGGCAGGTGTGTTGGCAGCGGCCCTGCTCCTTGCGCCGCTCGTCAGGCTTCACGTCACACATCCTGACCGGGCGGGCGCTCGAATAGGGATGCTATCGATCGCATCCGACGAGGTCGTCAGGCTCGACATGGCGCGATTCGGTACGACCTCGCCGCTCGTGGCCACGACGTTCCGCTTCCTGCGTAATTATTCACTCCATATAATGCCCTCATTCCTTTTCTTTTCAGGAGATCCCGATCCACTCAACGGCCTTCCCGGGCGTGGCCTCTTGGAACCGGTGACCGCTGTGCTTGCACTCCTGGGGCTCGGTATCGCCTTACGTGAGCGACGGTGGGCACTTGTGGCGTGGCTCATCATCTTCCCCGTGGCCGGCGCTGCCACGGACATAGAGGTGGCGCAGGCACGTAGAGCGATCGCCCTCCTACCTCTCCCCCATCTGCTCGCGGCCCATGCTCTCGGCGTATTACGGCGCCGCCATGGCGATAAAGTGGTACTCATACTTGCCTGTCTTCTAGCGCTCTCCTTCGCTACGGTCCAGGCCGAGCGGCTCGTCGACTACCCTGCCGACCCCGATGTGGCACTGGCCACAGGAGAGCCACTCCGGAAGGCCCTGGCTGCCATTACACCGGGGACGTCCCTGGCCATTGATCCCGTTATCGAGAACGCCTATGTCCAAGTGCTCTTCCATCGACGCGTACTGCCTGATCAGTACTTGTCTAGGGGATGGGATGGGGCCGGGCTCTCCTTCAAGCGGCCCCCACTACCCAAAGGGACCATGCTGCTCACAACCGGAGGCCCCTTTGCCGTAAGCATAACCGATGTGGACGTACTGGGCCGCACCTGTGGTACGCTCCCCGACGTGTCCCCTTTCGAAGTGGTCGCGGCCCCCGGCGAGCTCAATATGTCCGTTACTCTGGACCTCCCGGATATCTGTCGGGAGATGGGATTCGAGCTGGACCGGGGTACGACGGGGGTGCTCGAAGTGAGGTTCTTACCCGTGGAGGGCGGAACGTGCAAGCGACCCTGTGCTGGCCAGTATCGGTCCCTCATCAGTCTCAGCGTACCACCTGGCGAGTACCTTGTTAGAGCATTCTTTGGCGAAATCCGCCTTGGTGAACGACGGGTGACAGTACTCCCCGCACGACCTCGTGGTAGGACCAAGGTCGCGTTCACTCTGCCTGATGGCTCGGTCGCGCTTTGGCTCGTGCAACCCTAAGGCTCACTCGGGAACGAACCGACGCGCCAGCCGCCTCTCCCAAAGATGGTCGAAGTACATACGTCCCACCCTGGCGCGTGCCAGGGGCCGGTAGAGCCTGGCCAGCGCTGCCACCGCGGGATTCATGGCCAGCTGCCCGGAACCGACGTCCAGGAACATCGAGAGGAACGACAGCCCCTCGAGAACGTGGCGCTCATCCTCCCCCACCCACGGAACTACCACATGGTCGGCGGACACATCGGCCCAGTGGGCCAGGGAGTCGGGCGGATCGAAACCCCGGGAAACCGCCTCCTCGTAGAGGACCGTTCCCGGATAAGGGACGAAGATGAAGGCACCCGGTACACGAGCACGGGGATTGTCACCAAGGAGCTTGAACATGAGGTCGACAGTGGCACGTAGATCCTCAGTTCCCTCGTCCGGGAACCCGCACATGAAGTTGTACACAGGAGCTATATCAGAGCCAACCAGACGACGGTTCACGGCCATGACGTCCTCTACCCGGATGTCCTTGAGCACTCGGTCCAGCACCGGCTGGGAGCCTGATTCGACACCGAAGTTGAGCTGGCGGCATCCGCTTCGCTCCAGCAGACGCAGGTCCTCGTCGTTAAGGGCCATGATGGACTCCACCCGGATTCCCTGGGCCTCCCAGATGACGTCGAGCCCCTCGTCGGCCAGGAGGCGGGCGAAACGTCGGACGCGACCGAGGTTTGCGAACAGGTTCTCGTCCTCGAACCGTACGTTCCCGATGCCGAACCGTTCGGACACGTACCGCACCCGGTCCACCATGCGCTCGGCGCTCTGGCCTCGCCAACGCCGACGGTTGTACACGGTGTTATAGCAGAATGCACATCGATGGGGGCAGCCTCGGGAGCTTTCCATGATCATCGCGCGTCTTCCTAGGCGGATAGGTGCGTACCGCTCCACGTCCACAAGGTGATAGGGCAGCTCGGGCTGGGCATCGAGTACCACGAGAGGTCGGTCGGGGGCGTGTACGGGGCGTCCGTCCCTGACCGTCGACACACCCGCCACCCGTTGTACTGGACGGCCATCGCGGAGTGCAGCCAGGAGCGCAGGGAGGGTCTCTTCTCCCTCACCACGGACGACCATGTCGATGCGTGGATCGGCCAGGGCCAGCTCGGGGAGCATGGTCCCCAAGACACCGCCCAGGACGAAGGGCACGTCCGCCGCCTCCTTCTTGACAACGCTGGCGGCCTCCAGCATATGGGCCACGGGTCGCCCGGCCATGGCCGTAGAACCGACGAGCAGTGGTCCTGATGCAATCTCGCGTCGGAGAGTCTCCTCCCATCGCGGATCGGTGCGCTGGTCGATGATGGTCACGTCGAAATCGGCTACTGCACGGGAACAGGCATGGAGCAGGGCCAGGGGGAGGCTGAAGGGGGACACTACCTCGTCAACGAACCCGATGCGGGGCTGGACGAGGACTAGGTCGGCCATCGCTCGAGGGTTATACCGTACCCTATTAATGTTTTCTGCGCAAGTCCATGGATGATGCAGCGGGTCAAGGAGACCGAGTCCGTGTGTCCGCGGTGCTTGCACCGCATCCCTGCCGTCGTGGACGAGGAGGGCGGGCGGGTGCTCATGCGCAAGACATGCCCGGACCACGGGCCCATCACGGTCGTACTTTCCTCGCGCTCCTGGTACTATCTAGGCCTCGCTGATTTCTATCGAGGCCTTGCAATCGGCGGGAAGAAGGAAGAGCTGGAGTACAACTTCTACGTCACCATGCGCTGCAACATCAATTGTCCCATCTGCTTTACCAATGCCAACGTCACAAAGTACGCTGATCCCTCTCTTGAGGATGTGGGGGCGATGATCAAGGACATGCATGGTGTCCGCCTATGCCTCTTCGGCGGTGAGCCCACGGTGCGCAAGGACCTGCCGGACATCATCCGTCTCATCCTTCGATCGGGCAATATCCCCGTGCTCTATACCAACGGTATCAAACTAGAGGACTGTGCCTATCTGGAGGAGCTCAGGGATGCGGGGCTTGAGGAGGTCCACCTCCAGTTCGACGGTTTTGAGGAGCGTGTCTACAAGGTGCTCCGCGGCAAGCCCATGGTCGCCTCCAAGACCAAGGCCCTGGAGAACCTCGAGGCCCTGGGGATCCCTACGGTGCTCGAGTACACCGTGGCCCACGACCTCAACGAGGACCAGATGGTGCCCACGTTCGAGTACTGCATCCCGCGACCGCACATTCGGGGGCTGTTCTTCCGCTCCTATGTTGTCATGGGCAAGGCCGGGCTCGAGCACGCCAGCTCGGTGGCAATCGAAGATATGATCGATCGGTTCGACGAATCCACGGGAGGGCGCATCTCGCTGAGGAGCGTGTTCGAGCTCCAACGGCTACTATATGCTTTCTACAAGCTGGTGCACCTGCGACGATGTCACTACAGCCAGTACACGTTCATGTACCGCACACCTGGTGGTGGCTACAAACTGGTGAACGAGCTGTTCGACGTCCATGGCATCCAGACGGCTTTGGACGCCTTCCGTCACAGGATCCGTGAGGGCTCGCTCCTGGCGATCCCGCTGTTCCTTGCACAGGTCGCGCGGCGCGCGGCCCATCCGCGCTCACTGAGGTTCATCCGTGATGCCCTGTCGGTGATGACGGGCAAGCTCGTCAAGCACGAGATGTTCTCCTATGGTGAGTCTGGAGTGTCGGACCGGCTCTTCATCGTTGGATTCGGCGCTATGTGCGAGCCCTACTCGTTCGATTTCCAAGTAGCCGATGCCTGTGATCGGCTCCAACTCACTGATGAAGGTACACAGATGATGCCCTACGCCCACCTTGAACTCGAGCGGCGAAGCCTTGAGGCCCGGGAGAATCCAGAGGAGGGGATATGGCTCTCCTGCGGGTGACCCTGGGTACCTGCCCCACCTGCCTCGCGGCGGTGCCGGCATCGCTTGTGCTGGAGGACGGGATGGTGCATCTGGTCAAACACTGCCCGGAGCATGGGGATACCAGCACTCTTGTGGCCAAGGACGGTCCCGCGTGGGCCGAACTGGCCGCCTTCTACGAGGAGATGATGGCGCCTCTGCCCGGTATAGGTGACAAGAACCTGAACCTTCCACTCACGGACCGGTGCAATCTTGCCTGTCCTATCTGCTTCACCCGCTCTGGACCACGTCGCGGGGATGAGCGGGAGCCTTCTCCCGGTGACGTCGCGCGGCTGCTTGCGGGCGTCACCGGGGCCAAGGTCCAGCTCTATGGCGGTGAGCCCACGGTCCGCAACGACCTACCGGACATCGTGACCGCGGTCATCGCCTCCGGGAACGTGCCCGTGCTGGCCACGAACGGCCTCCTCCTGGCCGAGGAGGGTGTGCTGGACGAACTGCGTGCAGCAGGCCTGGGTGAGGTCCATATCCAGCTCGATGGTCTATCCGGGCAGGGTGACAATACCCTCCGGGGCAGGGACGTGTCAGCGGTAAAACGCAAGGCTCTGGAAGCTCTGGAGAAGGCTGGCATGCCCACAGGCCTGGAGTGCACGTTGGCCCGCGATGTGAACGACGGAGCAGTTGCAGAGCTTCTGACCTACGCGCTGGACCATCACTTCGTACGTGGTGTGTTCTTCCGCTCCTACGGCCATCTTGGGATTGCCGGGCTCGGTCCGACGGCGCGGCTACGGGTCGAGGAGGTCGTGTCCATGGTTGCGGACGCCTCTAACGGACGTATTACTCCCGCGGGCTGGACCACCGTCCAGAAGGCGCTCTACGCTGCGTTCAACCTCCTGGGTGTCCCCAGCTGCCTGTACAACCAGTTCTACCCTGTGCTCCGCCGTCCCGATGGCACGTGGACTGCTGCCGAAGAGCTTGTCGACGTGGAAGGGCTAGATGACGCGCTGGAAAGGTTCCGTGTCACCCGCCATCGCTTGAGATGGGGGGCCGCCGCTCAGCTGGCCACCGAGGTGTTGCCGCTTGTGCGGGAGCCGGGTCTCGTACGCACCCTCCTATCCGCTGCGGTCCAGCCACTGGCAGGAGTAGGACCCTTGGATACCCTGGCCACGCCCGGTCTATTGGTAGTTGGCGCTGGCTCGTTGTGTGATCCCGACACCTTCGATCTGACCTATTCACTACGGTGCGATGCAGGGCTGGTGGTGCGCGATGGTGAGCCATGGCTCACCCAATCCCTGGACACCCTTCGGGAGGAGCGGCGGCATGGTGAGGGCTAGTAATAAAAGCGTGGTCCTCCGACCACGGCCTGTGCCCGGGACCGATCACCTCCATGCCGTGCTGCTCATCGCATCGCTCATCATCGTCGCGACCGTGTTCCTTGGGCCGACCGTCGTTACAGTGGAGGACACTCGTCCTACCAGGGCCAAGGACCCAGGTGCTCGACTGTCGGTCGAGGGCCCGCCGTCTCCAGGTGTCGAGGTAGGGCCGCCCGCGCCCACGACCTCATCAGGCCCCGAGGGGCCACCCGTACCGATGCCTACGGTGGCTATAGCCACAACCACAGTTGATCCAGATCTACCCGAGGTCATCGGACCGGTAGTGGCAGGATGGGCACCCGTCCCATCGGAGCAGGTGCCCCCGGCGCGACCCACCACCGTCCGGCTGCTTCCGCCCCGCGGCCCCGATTGGTTGATGGTCCTTGTAACTCGAGAGGCCGTGGAACCCTGCGATGAATGCCTGAGCGTTGACACCGTCAATATCGACGAGGAGTTCACCATCACGATAAAGGGTCCGGACGAGCCCGTGGTGCCCGAGTACAACCTCACGATCAACATCCCCATACCCCCGGGTTGGTGTGTGCGGACCCTCAAGGTGAAACTGTGCACCCTCCGCGACGACGGGACCGAGGGACGCTGCTCATCCTTCCAGAACGTCCCTGAGGAAATGGTGGATGGGAACATGTTGCAGTTCGACACAGAATTGCCTGCGACCATCAACACAGCCCTGGACTTCCGGTGTGATAAGAACGATGGCAGCACGACACAAGTGACCGTTGCAGTGCTACCCCGTTGGGGCGCGGACAACGCGTAGGTTTTATTTAGGATGGGCACGACTCGGTATTCGTGGCGCCTCTCTCTTGGCTGATCGACCTCGTGCTGCGTACGATGTGGGTGTTCCTGCCTGCCATGATGGCCAACCAGATGCCTCTTCTTGCTCGCGGCATCCCTGTCCTGGACGTCCCCGTGGACGGTGGGAGGATGTGGCGTGACGGTGGGCGGCTCCTTGGTGACCATAAGACCCTGAGGGGACTTATCTTGGGAGTGCTCGGTGGGGTGGTCACGGCCCTGGCCCAGGCGTCGGTCCCGGTCCCCTCACGTTATGTCATGGCGCTGGGGGTCAATCCTATCCTTGTCGGGGCAACGCTCGGGGCAGGGGCTCTGATCGGCGACATCATCGAGAGCTTCGTGAAACGAAGAAAGGGGGTACCTCCGGGCGAGGACTGGTTCCCATTCGACCAGCTGGACGCTGCGTTCGGAGCGTTGGCCGCCATCTGGCTGTTAGCTCCAATCCCGTACGATGTGGCCGTGTGCTTCCTTGTCCTTGCGGTACCGCTGCACGTGGGGACCAACCGAGTGGCTATTAGACTCGGATGGTAGGGGCGGGAGCTAACTCCTCGTACCTGATCAGGTCCCGCGTGAGGAGATTGAACTCCAGATCGTTGAACGCCGACGGATTGAGAGAGATAATCAGCAACGCCTTGTGCAAGGCCACCTGGTCTACCAGATACTGAAGGAACTTGAGGACTGGACGGGAGCCCGCGTGGGTGCTCAGGTATTCAAGTCCGCTGAGGAGGATGATGCTCTGCTCGTACTTGCCGAAGATGTCGGTGCGTATCATGTCCGAAAGCATATGGAGGTTGTCCGTTGCGAGGATATCGTCGCTGTGCTCGGTATGGGTCAGCCACACAAGGGGGGTCTTTTGTAGGTTGAACTCCTCGCGTATGTGTTCGGGATAGATGCGGGTGATGGCCAGTCCGTGGAATCCGTGGTGGAGATGATCAGCAAAGATATTGAGCCCTAACTCGTTCCGACGCTCCTCGATGTAGTACGCTCGGCCGAGCTCCAGGGTGAAGGCCGGCTCCGTGGGCGTTTCCTCCTCCAAAGGGGCGTCCACATGGATCGGCGCTAGCTCGCTGGGTACGCCCAGCTCCTCGATGTGCCACGTGATCTCAATAATGCGGTGTGAACACTCATCGAGCCCGCAGCCTTTGAGTATCTCACTGATCATCCGCGTGATGAACTGGTCGATCTCAGCATAGCTTACCTTGTACTGGGGATAGAGATGGAGCACGAGGGTGCCGCTCTCATGCACGCTCTTCACGTCAACCACGATGCGCTCGTCGGCGCCTTCCCGGCTTTCGTACCCATCAAAACCGTTGACAAGGGAGAGGAGCTCTTCCCTGGTGAGAGGGTGCTTTCCCTCGATGGCGAGGGTCACGTCCATGGGGCTGGAGATGATGACGCTCATGATACTCACTCCATCACGGGCATCACTAACGAGCCCTTTATCTTACCGCATGCGGTGTGGTTGTGATCGAGAAGGATACACAGGTTCTTACGCAGCACCTCTATCTCCGCGACGACCCGATCCTTGTTGAACTTCGGATCATCGGTGAAGAGGGTTTCAGGCCAGACGTACCGGCAGTTGAACACATATGCGGGGACATCACGTAGACCGAAGATGGCACGCAGCTGCTCGGCCTCCATGTAGCTCTCGGGATCTTCGGCAGCGCAGGTGGTGGCGTCACCCTCCTTGGTCTTGACACACTCTGTGCGGATATGAAGCTCGTCTTCGAACAGCTCTGTCAGGACCTGGCTGGCCAAAGCGACCCCCTCGGATGCCGCATCATTTGGCGTGTAGAACACGAAGAGGTATGCGTCGGTGGCGTTTCCGCAGGAGTTGTCTGCCCGGGCGTAGATGAGCGGGTAGATCACCAGCGGGGTGTTCGGGTCCGTCTCATCCAGGTTCGTGAAGCGCAATAGGCCCTTGTACTTGGTGAGAAGTGCCTGGATGGCGGGGTAGTTGGAGCGGACAACCTCCGCTTCGATATAGAGGCCCGGTGCGATGGGTCGCATCGTGGACTGATCACCCTCAACGATCCGGCCGCCTACCGATTGTATGTCCTTGATGACGCCGCCAAGAGGGGCTGCGGGGCATATCGGACAAGGCACCTCCACGAGCGTCGCCACCAGCTCCTGAGGTGGGATGAACACCCAGTGGTCCTCCAAGGCGGTATAGGTGATGCTGCCCATCTCTCCCATGATGAGGCTCTCGACGGTCTCGGACAGGCGCGTGTCGTAGTAGAGGAGTTCCTTGGGCATGAGGATGTAGGGGGGTTCGCGGCCCACCATCTGGGGGGCCGTTCCATCGACCAGTCGTGCACGGGGATTGGAGATGGCTGCGACCAACTTGTCGAAGGACTCGCAGGTTGTGCAGCCTGGAGGGCGGGCGTAGCGGACGTCCACTACGCACCAGTCCGGTATGGGATCGGAGAGGGCACACACCAGCGTCTCCAGCTCAGCGTCCTCGGCCTTCTGGTTCAAGTGGGCAAAGGTTCCCGAGCGCAGGTAGCGGCACCCGATGAGCTCTGTGGGCACGCCGATGAAAGCTCCCGTTGCATTGAGCCGGCGGACCAGTCCCATTGTGCGGGCGAACACCTCAGCACCGTCGAGCTGCTCGCAATCGGCTGCGTCCCGGGGATTGAATCCGACACACGCCTCTGCGAAAGTGATGCGCTCGCCCATACGCTTCAGGGCGTCGCGCGCTTTTACCGAGTTGAGCGAACTCGGGGTATAGAAGAGCGTGATATTGGGGCCACAGGAAGCATCTCCCAGGTCAGTGAGAGGGACACGAGCGCTGTCTAGCAGCGACGATGGGGTCAGGGTATCCAAGCTCGGGATCTCGCCCGGGCCCGCCGTGGGCATGACGCTCGGGACCGCCCGGCCCGCGGGCAGGGTGCCCCCCTGCTGGAAGTGGTATCCGATGGCACCGATGGTTATGATGATGCCCAGTACCACTACAAGGATGATCCAGATGTCCATGGCACGCTGCTCCTCCCTTAGCTGGTGGAGCTCGTTCTCGATGATGTGCTCCTCCTCCTCGATACGATGCTCAACCTCCTCGATGCGATGCTCGGTCTCCTCTATCTCGTGGAGAGCCTCCATCACGTTCTCGTCTTTCTTCTTGGAGGGCTTCTTGTCCTTCTTCACCATCGGTGGGACACCTGCGCGAAGGGAGCGCCGGGTTCTTTAATAAACCTATCCGCGGGCCGGCTCCGTGGACCGGATCATGACATAAGTCACCAGTCCATACTTCGCGGGCCGGCTTCGGAAAGTTTGAAAAGCTTGGCCCTGTCCTTCGGGCCATGGAGCTCAAGACGCCCCGGGGCACGCGTGATTTCCTTCCCGACGTCATGATCGCCCGCAAGCACGTCATCCAGGTCATCGAGGGCATCTTCGCCCGCTATGGTTACTCACCCATCGAGACACCGGCGTTCGAGCACCTCGAGACGCTGACCTGCAAGGGCGGCGATGAGGTCGACGAGCAGATCTACGCCTTCGAGGACAAGTCCGGTAGGAAGCTGGGATTGCGCTTCGATCTCACCACTCCACTGGCCCGGCTCGTGGCCCAGAATCCCAATATTCCGATGCCTTTCAAGCGTTACCATATCTCCAGGGTGTGGCGGTACGAGCGCCAGCAGAAAGGGCGCTACCGCGAGTTCTGGCAGGCCGACGTGGACGTCGTGGGCTCCCCGTTGATGGTCGCGGATGCAGAAGCGCTCACGGTCGCGGTGGAGTGCCTGCGTGCTCTCGGGTTCGTCAGTTTCCAGGTGAGGATCAATCATCGCAAGCTACTGGAGGCGCTGGCGGCCGTGTGTGGTATTCCAGATGACCTCATCCCGGCAGCCTTCCGCGCCATGGACAAGATCGACAAGATCGGTCGCAAGGGCGTGTGGGAGGAGATGGAGGGAAAGGGTATCGAGTTCGACGCTATCGAGTCCATCCTTGACTTCATCGAGATAGCGGGACCCCCTGAGGAGGTGCTGTCCAAGGCCGAGGAGCTGGTGGGCGAGCACCCGCTCGGGAAACAAGGCATCGATGAGCTCCGCCAGATCGCAGGCCACCTAAAGGCCTTCGGCATCAGTGACGAGGTGGTTATCGACCTGTCCCTTGTACGGGGCCTCTCCTACTACACCGGACCGATCTTCGAGGCGAGTATCCCCGAGGGTGGTGTGGGGAGCGTCGCCGGTGGCGGACGCTACGACGGGCTCGTCGCCATGTACGGCGCCCAGCCGCGACCCGCCGTGGGCATCTCTCTCGGCATCGAGCGCATAATGGCCATCATGATCGAACGGAAGATGGTACCTGATATGCGGACCATGGCCCGGGTGCTCGTTGCTCCGGTGAACGATAAGATGCGTGAGAAGGCCATCGAACTGGCCCAGGTGCTCCGGGACTCGGGTGTTGCGACCGACCTGGACCTCCGCGGCCGGAAGCTGGGTAAGCTATTCGAGTACGCCGACATCATGCGCGTTCCCTACGTGCTCGTGGTGGGCCCTCGGGATCTGAAGGAGGGCGTGGTCGTGCTGCGGAACATGACCTCCGGTGATGAGGAGCGGATTCCTTTGGACACGCTCGGGAAGAATGTGAACGATGTCATCCAGACCGGGAACCTCGAAGCCTGAGATAGTACTCTCGTCGGCCATGAGCCTGGACGGGAGGATATCCACGCGAGCAGGCGATTCACGCATCTCGAGTCAGGACGATCTGGTCCGGGTGCACGCGCTCCGCGCCAGAATGGACGCCATCTTGGTGGGCTCGGGCACCGTGCTGGCCGACGATCCCTGCCTCACGACCCGGCTCGTGGACGGCCCAAGCCCCTTGCGTGTTGTTGTGGACGGCCGGGCCAGGACCCCTCCGGGCGCCCGCGTGCTCGATGATGGGGCACCCACTGTGATCTACGTATCACGAAAAGCACCTTCTGGTCGGGTCGCCGCTCTGCAAGAGAAGTGCGATGTGGTGGTGCTGGGCGAGGAGCACGTCGATCTTGCGGCCATGCTCGATGACCTGGACGCACGCGGTGTACGCACCGCGATGCTGGAGGGTGGTGGTGGACTTAACGCTGCTATGTTCGCTGCCGGGCTTGTGGACAAGGTCCATATCACGGTCGCACCCTTTGTCATAGGTGGGAAGGACTCGGTGCCGCTGGTCGGTGGAGATGGCGTGACGTCGGTTGACGATGCTCCGCATCTCGAGCTCGAGAACGTCGAGGTGATAGGGGCAGAGGTGCTCCTACGTTACCGGGTGCAGCGCTGCGACTAGTCCTCCAGGAACACCGCCACGGCGACCGCCACGTTCCACACGCCAGCCTTAGCCCTTGTGACGCAGGAGATTGTGGGGGATGCCGCACAGACCTCATAGGCGCGCGATGTATCGATGTCCAAGGACGTTACCAGCATGCCCTGTGCGAGTTCGCGTGCAGCGGCCTCGATATCTTCCGGTGTACGTCCGTTGCCAGCGCACTCACCGATATAGCCATGGCGTGATCCGTCCTTAGGAACGGCGATACATACTGAAGTCGACAGCGGAGCATCTTCACAATCGCTCTCGTCACGTGCCATGACGCAGAACGTGATGGCTCCCGGTACCAGGGCGGCGGTCCCCGCCTCACGGTCCACGATCCGACACCCTGGCGGGAGGACGCTGGAGACAAGCACGAGGTTGCACTGTTCGATTCCCGCGTCCCGGAGTGCCAGCTCAAAAGCGTGGATGCGGTCGGGATGCTGCCCCTGGCCTGCTGTCAGGAACACGCGTCGCGGGACGATCATCGTCGGGGGATGAATCAGGAGGGGCTTTTAAACCTGATGCCTGCACGAGGCCGCGTCCCTGGCCGCACCGTTGAGCGACCTGATGTGCTCGAGCTCATGCTTTGCAGCAAGGTCCGCCTCATGGGCGTTGGAACCGGTGCCGAACCCGACCTTTAGGGGTACGTCCTCATGTTCCTTGAGCCGGGTGAGGAGCGCACAGATGTCCTTCCTGTCCACACCGTTAACAGGTGCGATAATGTTGTCCCCTCCAACGAAGAAGGCAGTGGCCCCAAGCTCACGTAGGCCCTGGGCCAGGATGAGGTAGGCCCGTTTCACAGCGAGGTAAGCATCGTAAGCGGAGAGAACGTCGGTGATCGTACCCGTGGCGTCATCGATGTCGAAGTGGCCGATGTCCACTCGGCCCGAATCCAGGAAGGTGCCCTCGACGACCGCAGTGCGTGAGGACTGGGCCGAGCCAGCCTGATGAATGTGACGTGTGGCCTCCTCCTGGGCTTCGAGCGCCGTTCGCCCGGTACCCACTCCGATGCTCAGGGTGAAAGGATAGCGAGCCTGGAGGCTCTGCTGGATACGACGGTGCGCATCCTTGTCGATACCGTTGGAGATGGCCAGGATGTTGTCGAACCGGGTGGCGAAAGCGAGACCATCCCTGCTGGAGAACTGGTGTTGGACATCAGCGTAGAATGAGGACTGGAGGATCTGGATGTCAGCCTCCCGTTTGGGAGCGGGATCCACCGTCCAGGGACCGTAGTTATCTATCTGGACCAGGCTCATCTGGATCATGGTCGCTCCTCCCGCCAGGCATCCATGATCTCATCGCAGCTGATGAAGGGGAGCCTGTGTCGCTCAGCGTATCCTTGCGCCTCACTGGGAGGAACGGCTTTCCCTGTATCAGCCATCATCTCGCAGATGGTAGTGACCTGTGGCAATCCTGCCATGTCCGCCATTGCGAGGGTGATCTCAGTATGTCCCTGACGGACATCGAGCAGCCCGTCCGCGCCCCGGAGAAGAGGCACGTGTCCCGGGGAGCGGAACAAGGACCCGAACTCGGCGAATCGTCGGTCAACGACCAGAGCGGCCAGTTCCTTGATGGTGAGCGCCCGGTCGTCGTCGGTGATGCCGGTGAAGGTCTTACGATGGTTCACGGTGATGGAGAAGGACGAGCGCTCATCGTACGGGATGTCATGAGGACTGAGCGAAGGGAGCACAGGGAACCGTTGGGACGCCTCGGAGAGCACATCGGTCATGAAGGGGATTCCTATGGCCTTGCACTCCTCGTGGCCGAGAGCGGTGCATATGAGACCTCCTGCGTCCCTGCGCATGGTGCGCACGTGGGCAGGGGTGACGTGGAGCGAGGAGACGAGCATGTCAGTCTCCCCCTCCCTGTCGTCCCGGTCGAACACCAGCACGATTCGGCCCTCTCTGAGGGCCGCCAGCGCCTCATCAAGGGAACCCATCAGGCGTTCGCCTTCACGATGCGCGTCATCTTCACCGCGGCCTCCACGGCGCGCTTGGCGTTGGCCACCCGCTGGGAGGCCTCAAGCCGGGACATTCCTGGTCCGGTGATCCCGAGCGCCACGGGCTTCTCGAACTCCAGGGACATATCAGCGATGAGACGGCTGGCATTGCTCGCCACGACCGTGTCGTGCTCGGTCGATCCCTCGATGACAGCACCGAGCGTGACAACCGCGTCGATATCCTTCTTCTTCAGGAGCGTGCGCACTGCCAGTGGCATATCGAACACGCCGGGCACCTTGATGATATGGGTGACTTCGGCGTCAAGGAACGTTGCGTGCTCCTTGGCCAGCTCCATCATGGCGTACACGATGTCGTAGTTGAACTCCGCGGCAACGATGCCGAGACGAATTGATGCTTCTGTCATGATAATCCCTCACTACTTGACAGGTCCTGCGTCAGGAAAACCTTCTCGCTGTCCCGTGCCTGCTCGCTTTCTCAGGAGGTCGGGCTTGAGGAGCAGGGTGATCAGGTTACGGGCGTGCTCGCGCGCACGCTGGTCCGCCAGCCACCCAAGTTCCTTATCGCTCTTTGCCTCGTCCTCATGCACGAACACCTCGAGGATATGTGTGTTGGTGAGGAGCTGGGCGGCGATGAGACCGAGCGACGCCTCATGAGCGCATTGCTTGTCGATGGGCTTGGGCCCAGGCATACCAAGAGCCATCACCATCTCGCACTCCTCCTCCTCGATGAGCTTCTTGCAGGCCACAGGAAGGTCCTTCACCCCGGGCACGGTGCGCTGCAGAATGGTGATGCCACCAGCGAGCTGGCGGATCTCCTCCCGGGCGCTCCGCCCCATGTTGAAGCGGGCGAAGGATGTGTCGACGATACCGACGCGGGCCACGTTGCCCGGGAAGGGGGATGAAGATATAAAACTTGTTTTTTAGTAATTACTCAATTTTCAGTAATACATGGACAACGATATAAAGAGCGTCACCTTCATGGATGAGCGATGTCCTGCGTTCGCACGCTCCTCACCATCTTCCTGCTCGTCGTTCTGGTCACAGCACAGGGAGTGGACGACTGTGCCCTGATCACTCCCGGACTGGAGCAGGAACACTGCTACCGTATAAGGGCTCCGCCAGAGGGGCGAGTGGACATGTGTCTCACCCTTATTGACGATGTGTGGTTGGACGAGTGCCTGGCCGAGGTAGCTCCCGTGCTCGCGAGGACCAACATTCAGACAGCCACGGGCACCTGCCGGCTCATCAACGACACCTCATGGCGGCAGTGGTGCCATATCGACACGGCCGCTGTCGTGGCCGGGCGGGACACGGGCAAGGCATGGGGTCTGTGCTCATCTCTTCCATACATGTTCCCTTGGGGAATGTGCGTCGTCGTCGTGCTCGCGCCCCATGGGACCGTAATCGCCATCCTCATCACCCTCCTGGTGGTCGCGGTCGTGGCACTGCGCTGGCGCCGCCGCGGTGCGGGGGGGGATGACGAGTATGAGGACGGGTCCACGGATGAGGCACGCGAGTACGTGGAAGAATGCCGTGCTAAAGGACACACCGACGAGGAGATAGAAAGCACCATGAAGGAGTTCGGGTACACTCGTGAGGAGATCGAACGGGTGCTCTGAGGGTTCCTTTTATAAGGTTTTGACCGGAGTGAGACCTCCATGGTCCCGGATCACCGGCTGTTTACTGTGATGGCCTTGGTGTGCATGCTCGCCCTGACGACCGCCATTGAGGTTACACCCGACGACTTTCTGCTGGAGGGTGCACGCGAGTGCGGACCCAAGACCACATGGAAGTGCCAGACCAGTGAATCGATGGGCAGCTTGATCTTCGCCTACGCTCTTCGCTACAAGGAGACGGGTGAAGAGGCATACCTCACCGCCTTGCAGGAACTGCATGCGATGGGAACGTCGGACTGCGGACAGCACACCAGTTGGAACTGCGGTGCCGCCTGGCCTCAGACGTGGATGATGCTGGGATACGCGGCGGCCTACGAGGCCACAAACCTCACCGAGTTCAAGGAGGGTCTGGAGGGTCTGGCCGATTCCGGCTCCATCGACTGCGGTGGTAAGTTCGGTGGTCGATGTCGCGACGGCAAGATGCAGGGCTTTACGATTCTTGCCTACACGACAGCCTACAAGGTCCTTGGCCGTGAGCAGGACCTCGCGATGGCCCGGGACCTCGGTGACAAGGGCTCGCTCGAGTGCGGCCCCCGAGCTGGCTGGCAATGCAAGTACGGCTACTCACAGGGACCCTACATGCTGGGCTACGCACGTCTGTACGAGCTCACCGGTGAGGCGAGCTACCTGGAGGCCCTGGAGGGGATGTTCCGCAAGGGCGCGTCCGAGTGCGGGCCGACCACGGGCTGGCGGTGCAACGATGCCGCCTCGGCAGCCTGGCTCACATATGGTTACGTTCACGTGGTTGAACACCTGCACAACGAGACCCTCTTGACCATGGTGGACGAGCTGGTCCGCACCGGTTCGCGGGACTGTGGTCCCGACACTGGATGGAAGTGCGGGCTCGGCCAGAACCAGGCCATTTTCATCCAGGCATACATCAAGGCTGGCGAGCGCGAGCGCGAGTTCCTTGGATATGCTGACCAGATGCGTGCGAAGGGCTCGTGGGACTGTGGTCCTGAGACAGGGACGCGGTGCGAGTTCGGTATAGATTGTGCTCTCATGAGCATCTCGTACGGGAACGCCACGATCTTCGATGAGCTCTACACGTGCGAACCCGGTCGCGTGCTCTGTAATGAACAATGCGTAGAAGGTCTTCACATCCTCGGCGAGGGCGAATCCTGTGTGTGCAACGAGCAGTGTGACCACCTCGTATGCGTGGAGGGCACATGCTGTCCGGGCGACCGGTTCTGGTGCGCCGAGGCCGCAGCATGCGTGCTCCCCGCCCAGCCTGACGGCGCCTCTTGTTCCTGCGAGCGTCAGTGCGCAAGCGGTCTGTGCGTAGGCACCTGCGTCCAGCCGGCCACCGTTCAACGGGGCGAGGAGTGCACTGTGGACGATGAGTGTGTTGATGGGCTCAAGTGCGTCGGTGGTACTTGCTACATCCCCGGTACATTGAAGACCAGCGATGAGTGCTTGGCGCATGCCGAGTGCCCTGGCATATGTGCCGATGGCCACTGCTGCGGTAAGGGGCAGACGTGGTGTGCTGATGAGGTTGCCTGTTATGACACCTGTCCGACGCCCACACCCCCACCTCCCACACCAACACCCGTCGAGCCCATCGAGGCCACGCCCGAGCCCACTCCTGAAGCGCCTACAAGCACACCGACCACGACGGACGCTGACGACACGAAGCTCCCCACACAGACACCTGCCCCCTCTGCTGAACCCGAACCCCCGACCGACCAGGGGGATTCGTCGGTGGTGCTCCTTGGGATCCTTGCCCTTATCCTTATCATCACCTACACCCAGCTCTCTGGTGGCCCCGAACGGCGCGCAGAGGAGGCGCCCGGCTCAGAGGTCGTGGTCGTCGCTCCCTCCGAGACGTTCGAACCCAAGGTCAAGATTAAGACCATGGGGGAATCGGCCGAAGAAGAATCGGAAGCGCTCCCGTCAGAGGAGAAAGAGGCACCCGAGATCGAACCTGAGAAGGTGTTTGAGAAGGAGACCAAGCCCCTACCGACACCTTCCGTCAAGGAGGAAGCGCCTGCCGCAAAGAAGAAGGCCCCCCAAAAGAAACCCACCAAGAAGAAGGCGGTAGCAAAGAAGGCGGCGCCCAAGAAGAAGGCCTCCACCAAGAAAACCGCTACGAAGAAAGCGGTCTCTAAGAAGAAGGCTTCGAAGAAGAGGACCTCGAAGAAGAAGTAGCTTCTTGTGGAGTGTTACGGTCAGGCCGTCCGATCCTTTTATTGGAACATCACTCGGACGCTTTCTTTTTCTTCTCGATCATCTTCATCATCTCTTCGTAGATCTCGTCCCCAACGCACTCCTTGGCGTACTTGCACCATTCGACACAGGACATAGAATCATTGTACACGGTGAATCCGCACTCCATGCAGTCCATCTTGGCGTCCGTAGTGAACAGTTCTATTTCCTCGCCACACTCAGGGCAGGTCTTTAAGATGATGGATGGGCGTCGTAGCTTCTCTGCTCCAGGGCATTTGTCCAACATGACTATCACTCCTTCGTGCACAGACCGTGTAAATAACATAAAACTTACATGGTTGTACAGCAAATATAACAATAGTTATATCCCGTTGTTCAAATACTTGCCCTTTGTGTTTCTTCCGACCTCACGACTGGGAGAAGACCTCTCGTAGCACTTCGAGGTTGAGCCGACCGGCGCTGTAAACCTTTCCTGCAGCAAGGTCGTTGACCGTGACCTTGGCAGGGGCGAAGATGTCGTGATCCATCTTGTAGAAGTCCTTCCCCGCCTCCTTGAACAACTGCTCGAACCGCTTACCATAGCTCTTGGAGCCCGTGGAAACGACCTTGTCGGTGAGCTCCTGGCTGAAGCCGTCGATGAAGTACAGGTTGTCGCCCCCGTAGATGAGGGAGTCGTTCGTGGCCCCCATGGCAGCAAGCCCCTTGTACACGGGTGCTAGCGGGGATACGCCGAAGGCCGAGACGACCTTCCGCACGTCGAACTTGAGCACGTCGAGCATCCGGAACGTGCCCATCTCGAGCGTCCGGCTCGCCAGCTGGACCGATGAGGTTATGCTGTCTGTCCGCGCCACGAGCATGTGGACATCTCGTGGTTTGATACCACACTCCTCGGCGACCGTCCCCGCCACATCGTCACTCGGGAGCGAACTTGCTTCCAGGCAGAGCACAGCCACATCGTCGTCCTCGCGCTGACGGTCGATGACCTCGTACACGTCCTTGGGCTTGAGGGCCAGTGCCCTGGCCGGGCCCGAGCCCATACCGAAGAACTTACCCGCGACCACCTGCCATCCTGCCATCTGCGAGGCTATGGTGGCCGTCGTCGGGTGGTCGGTGCGAACCTCGACCACGGGGTACGTCAGGTCCTCCTCGTGTCTGGTTGACAGCTGAACCTCGGCGAGCCCCCCCATGGTGACCTTGGCGAACAGTAGCCCCGCCTGAACGCTCCCTTTCCATGTCACACCACAGTCGATTACCGTGGCGCCGCATTCAAGTGTCTGGGTAGGGCACCTCTCCTTCAACTGCTCGACGAGCCCGAGGACGCTTTCGTTGAGTCCCATTATGTGAACCTCCCTGGTCCGTCATCCAGTCCGAACGAACACCTCGCCCTTTCCTTTACCGGAGATATCTCCTTCGTACCTGGCGAAGAGAGCTCCGATTTGCTCCTCTGCGAGCGGTAATCCGTTGCCTTTCAGCTGCTGCAGGAGCTCCCCGACGTGAGAGGGGCGATCGGTCCCTTGGGGGATGAACGTGGGGAGTAGCTGCGGGGGGGTGAGGGCGATGATGGTGCCCCCATCCATAGCGGCACCGGCCCGCCCGCCAAGAGCACCGAGGCACACGATGGTGCCACCGGTCATGAGCGTCCCAGCGAAGGTCCCCAAGCTACCTGCGACGGCGATCGTACCGCCGCACATCAGCTCCCCGACCTCATCGCCTGCGTTTCCTTCGATGATGATACTGCCGCCCGCCATACCGGTCTTCGAGCCCCGGTAGCCGGCCCCGGCGAGGTTGCCAGTGTTGCCCTTGACATGAATGAGGCCGTCCTTCATCTCGGCGCCGAGCCAGTCCCCGACATCTCCGTGGACGACGATTCTACCGCCGTCCATCTCTGTGCCGAGGTGCATCCCGGCGTTCCCGTGGATGGTGATGAGGCCGGTGGTCATCCGTGCTCCGATGTGCTTGACCGCGCTGACATCGCCCTCGATGACGATCTCGTCCTCCTCGCCTGATGGATCGATCTCGAACAGCTGGCTCAGCGGCTTCCGCTTGTTCCCCCACAGCACCTCGAGCTTTCCCAGCTCCTTCGCGGGCCGGGCGGCGAAGACATCGGGTGATATGCATTCTGCCTCGACTGGTATCGTGAACGCGACCTTTGGTCTGAGAACGACCATCTAGATCCCTCCGCACCGTACGGCTTCCCCACGCGGCAGGTACTCGGCCTGCACGGGGTAGTTTTCCAATGTCATCGTGTAGTACTTCGCGAACACCTGACGGTCCTCGTCGGTGAGCTCTCCACCGGCGTCTATCCAGTAGGTCTTGCCCTCGGGTGTGGCGACCACCTCCCCGTTCTTCACGACGATCCTTCCGTCCTTGATCGTGTAGACCGTGCGTTTGTTCGATCCCTCTACGTCGTCCTCCGAGAAACGGTAGATGGCCAGGTCGGCGTCGGCCCCGATACCGAGATGCCCCTTTCCC
>PVBE012050848.1_pt1 | contig 23119 bp, 19 predicted proteins | sample 1631181 | NCBI WGS metagenome assembly PVBE01 (sample SAMN08397723, study PRJNA350692) | Marine metagenome, whole genome shotgun sequencing project. | isolation source: water | place: Pacific Ocean | collected 2012-04 | reverse complement strand
CCGGGCGTCAACGAGCTGACGGAAGAGCGTCGGTCGGGTGGCGGCTTGGGGCGATAACCCGCAGAAACACTGGCCTCCTGGCCCTGGCACGCCACTTGTAGAACAGGGATTCGCCCGCGGCCTGCCGTCGCGACTGTTCGGAGGACCCGATGCAAGACCGCCCGCTCACCCATGACGAGATCGAGGACATCGAGCGTCGACTCGCGTTTTCGGACGCATGCAGCGACGTCCTCGACTTCGGGGGGCTGCTGTCCCGCGCTGGAGGATTGATGTTCAAGTGGATTCAGGCGGACGCCGTGGCCGTCATCTTGCCCGGCGACGCTGACGGGGATCCGCCGATTCTGCACACCGTCAGTCGCCAGCCGCTCCTGCACTACAGCGAGATCGCCATGCGCGACCAGTGCTCGGCCATCCTCGCGGAGCTCGACTTCGCGTACGTGCCGGGCGACGACTTGGAGCTCGTCCGGGGCCCGACCGTCACGCCGCTACACGACACCGTTCCCGATGGGCCGCTCTACCCGTTGTGGACCCGCGCGCTCGAGAGCGAAGGCGAGACGGTGGGCGTGTTGGTGCTCTTCGGTTACGTCGACTGGATTCTGTCGCCGCGTACTCGTCGGTTGATGAGCGCGCTCACGACGATCACGGCGCGGGCGGTTCGCACCGCCGCGCACGTCCAACAGCTTCGCTCGAACGCGATGACCGACATCCTCACCGGTGCCCTCAACCGCCGCGGTTTCGAGGAGGTGGTCCGTCGCGAGGTCGGTCGAGTCAATCGCAATGGGCGGGACCTCACGCTCATGCTGATCGATCTCGACCACTTCAAGCGCATCAACGACACGCACGGGCACCCGGTCGGCGACGAGGTCCTGCGCGCGGTGGCGAACGAGATCGCAGGCACTCTTCGTCACACCGACATCCTGGGCCGTCTCAGTGGGGATGAGTTCGCGGTGCTGCTGCCCGAGGTGACGCCGGTCGCCTCCGAGCTGGTCGGCACGCGCATCGCCCAGGCGGCGGCCGGGATCACGGTGGGGGAGACGACGCTCTCCCTCAGCATCGGCGTGGCCGGCGTTGACACCCGCAACAAGGACCCGATCACCGATCTCTTCGCGCGCGCGGACGAGGCGCTCTACATCTCGAAGCGCTCGGGCCGCGGCAAGATCAGCCTCGCCGGCTAGCCCGAGTTCGCGCCGGGCGTCAGCACCAGCGCGTCTGGCGTGGGCGGCGTCGCGGTCGCGGGCGCCTGCTCCGAACACCGATTCCCACTGCATGCGTGGCCGGGCGGGCAATCCGCCTCCTGCTTGCAGACGAACGCCTCACACTCTCCCGCCGTCGTGTTGCACAGCTGCGTGCCGGGACAGTCGAAGTCCTCCTCGCACTCCGCACATCCGAACGCGAGCGCCGCCAGCGCAAAGAGCAGAGTCCTCAACACGGGCAAAAGCCTGCGCTTGATTTGGGCCGGACGCCACACCTAGAATCGCGGCGCGCAAAGCTCATACGGAGAATCCTATGGATATTCGCGGGTTTAGCTTGGCTGCCGGCGCGACGCTCTTCGCCTTGGCCTGTCAAGAGCCCAGCGAGGGCGGCGACGAGCCGACCTACGACGCCACCATGTTCGCGGACGGCCAAGGCGGTGCGCTGGGCGACATGGGCGCGGGCGGTGGCGGTGGCGATGGCGGCGGCGGCGGGACGGAGGAGCACCTGCGGCTCTCGTATGTGAAGTCGGTCGCGTTCCAGGACGGAACGCCTCCGCAGGTCGACCTGTGGATCTACGACTTCACCGACGACGAGACCTTCAACGTCACCGGTGGCGACGAAGAAGGCGTCAACTGCCGCACGCGGCAGTGCGAGCTCAGCCCCGACATGAGCTGGGTGGCCTGGCTCGAGCCCGGGGAGGGAGCCGGCGGCTTCGCGCTGTGGGCGGCGCCGGTCGACATCAAGAACAAGTCCGTGCTCAGCGCCGACAAGCGCCTGGTCAACGACGAGGTCAACGGCTTCCGCTTCACCAGCGACCTGATCATCTACTCGAAGGGGCAGGCGGTCGGGCCGCGCGGCGAGATCGAGGTGTGGGTCGAGCCGATCGCAGGCCCGGACGAGGCGTTGTGCGCGGACGACAAGACGCGCTGCCAGAGCATCGCGGGGATCATCAACGGCAACGGCGGGTTCCGCGTCACGAAGGTCAGCAACCTGATCATCCTCATCAAGACGACGCTCTCGAGCATGACGCTCGACTTCTACAACGCCAGCACCGGGGCGGCGCAGACGCTGTACACCTTCGGTGAGCAGGACGGCACCGGCTCGGAGTTCGACGGCCGGCAGCCCATCGGTCTGGCGACCGACTCCACCTATCTCTCCGTGTTCACGCGCAACGAGGCCGTGTGGCGCATCAACACGCTGCAGGCCGTGCCGAACCCGCCGGCACCCGCAGTGCACGAGCTCTTCGCGGTGGGGACCGCGCCCGAGGACGTCTGCGTGCGCGACATGCCCTACAACTTCGACGAGGTCCGCTTCGATCCGGTCTTCACGGCCGACGCCGATAGCTTCTACTTCCTGGCGAAGGGGAGCTGCAGCCAGCGCGTGGGCGCGGATCCGATGACCAACCGGGACGACTTCGACGTGCTGACGATCGACCGCAACCTCGCCGGGGAGGTGCGCAACGTCACGAACAACCCGCGCGTGAACAGCTGGACGAACCACAACATCGGCGACTTCGACCTCGATGCCGAGGCCACGCGCCTGGCCTTCACGGCCTCACGCCCCGACAACGCGACGAGTCGCGCCGTCTGGCTGATCGACGTCGAGTCCGGAGATTACGACTGCTCGCGGGGCCCGGAGCTTCCGAGCTTCGATGGACGCACACGGTGTGAGTTCATCTTCGACGACACCGCCAACGCGGAGATCGTCCACCGCGATCTGAAGTTCCACAAGGTGGACGTCCCGCGGTAGAGAGCCGAACAGGTAGACTCCCGTCGCCCGCGGACTCCCGCACCAACACTGGCGGCGTTCCTCGTCGTCGACGTGCCTCGGCACACCTCCTCCTCGCGCCTTGCCAGTATCGGCGCGGGAATCCGCGTGCTCGGTCCGTCTAAGTGATCGGCTCTCGCGCGCCGCCTTGGCGACGCGTCAGCTCTCGCCTTCGCCGGGCAAGTCGTTGATCGAGGGGAACTTCCTGATCTCGATGCGTGCGATCTTCCAGGCTTTCTGGACGATCCACGAGAGCGACCGGTCTTGCCGTGCCGCTTCGGCCTGAATCTCTTGGAGCATCTCCTCCGGAAAATAGAGGGACTGCTTCCGCTTGTCTGAACCCGCCATGTCTTCCCATATCCTGCGATGAGGGTCTCGGTACCCAATGGTAGGACAATATGCGCAGGTGTCAAAAACGCGGCTACTCCTTTGATTTCGGTGGCTTGAGTTCGAGTTTCTGGAGCTTCTTCGGGTCGAGCTTGATCGGAGTGGGCGTCAGGAGCCGCTTGGGCGCGCTCGGTTTGGCCTTTGCGGGGTCCACGAAACGCAGCCGGCCGAACTTTCCGAGGGCGTGGAAGTCGGGTGCGATCGGGGGTGAGAACGCCGCGGCCTTTTGGCGACCTTCCTTGGGCAGATCCCAGCGGAAGAGGTTGATGCGCCACTGCTGTCCGTGGGCGGCCGGCTGCCTGGCGCCGGGCACCTCCGCGATCGGGATCGCCATCTCCACCGTCCAGCTCTTGTCGGTGTCCTCACGCGCGTTGACGGTGCCGTCCACGCCCACGGCGGTCTTCAGTCCGGACATATTCCAGCTGCGCGCCTTGGCGAGGTCGGAGCGGTGCTTGGCGAACTTCGCGTCGAAGACCACATTCGTCGGGGTGACCTGGAGCTCGAGGTAGTCTTTGCGGTCTCCGTCGGCGTCGATGAAGACCTCGATGACCTCCTGCTCCCAGGTGTTGCTGTCGCGATCCTTGAACGTGCTCCAGACGTCGGCGTCGTGGCTGAACACGCCGACGTAGAGGAAGGCGTCGTCCCAAGCGAATCGGGCCCGGGTGCGCGGGGCGGCGCCGGTCTTGCCGTTGGGCGGGGTCCACCACGCGGTCCACAGCGAGCGTGACCAGACCGGCTCGTCGAGCTTGCCGTCGACGGTCATCTTCTCGCCCGCGCCGACCCGCGTCGCGCTCGCGATCGGGAGCGGCTTGGGCTTCGGGGGCTTCTTCACCTCGCCCTTGACCCGGATCTTCGCGACGCGGACGCGATTCGAGCCGTCGTTCTTCACGTCCTTCGGGTTGTTGATCTTCAGCCGGTAATCACCGCGCCACAGGCCCCAGTAGATGTGGGCGTCGCCCGGGGGGAAGTCCTTGCGGACGTTGATCACCTGGACGTCGCGCACGACATGGCCCTTCTTCAACTTCCGCAGCGGCAGCAGCCCCTCGACCGGGTTGTGGTCGTGGTTCTGGAACGACTTGCGGTCGTTCGGCCGGCCCTGGAAGTGGACGAAGATCTTGTTGTCGTCCGGCTTCTCGGCCAGCGACTCGATGTAGTAGGTGATCGTGACCTTGCCGCCGGGATCGACCTCGGTCCTGTCGAGGTCGTAGCCCAACAATTTCACCTGGTTTTCGATCACCGCGCCGATGGCGTGCTGCGGCTTCGGGGTCTCCTTGAGAAGGTTGGCCTCGACCTTCTTCTTCTGGCCGGGCGTGAGCGTCGGCTCTGCGTGCTCCTGGCACGCGGCGAAGAGAAACAGGGTCGCGGTGGTCAGCAGCGCGAGGAGGCTGCGACGGAACGGCGACCGAGCGCCGTGCGTGGATGCGGGTCGTTGCCAAGACGCGAAAGCGTAGGGATATCCAAGACTATCTCGAGCTTTCGCAACGCCGGCAACGGCCCGCAGGCGCGTGCGTCGCGAAGTGTCGACGTTCTGGCCGCAGTGTCCTAGGCGCATCGGTCCTCCGTCGGCGGGTTCGTCAGGTTGCTGGACGCGACAATGTGCTTCAGGTCGCGCGCGGGGTTCAAGGTCGGGGCGGCAGCACCTCGGGGTCAGTGCCGCCACGGGCATGGAAGAGCAGCTCCATATCGCCCGATTTCTTCTCGCTGCGCAGCTCGATCCGATAGTCGATCGTGGTCCACACCCAGCCCTCGAAGTGGGGGGATCGCAGCTTCTCGGGCTTACCGAGGCGGAGCCTGGCCGCTTCCTCGACCGCCGCGCGACGATCCGGCGCCAGGTAGGCCGGATCGAAGCTGGCGAGCACGGCGCGCACCTCGGTCCGGTCGGCGTTGAGCTGATAGTGGACCTGGTTGAAGGCACCTGTCTTCGGTCGCGACACGAGGATGCCGGCCGTGTAGACGGAAGGCTTCAGGTCCTTGCGCTTCAGCAGGGCCTTTGCGTTGTCACCGGGGCGGGCGAGCAGTGACTTCGGTGGCTCGGGGAGCCTCAACAACAGGTCGAGCGGGGCGACAGGCACCGGGTCGGGCAGGGCCGCGTCGGGCTTCTTCTTCCGCTTGGTCGTCGGGGTGATGGAGATCTCGGGCTCGGCCGCGTCGGTGGTCTCCACCGGCGCCGGCTCCTTGCCACAGCCGCTCGCGACGAGCGCGACGGCGAGGAGGGCGGCGTTGAAAAGGCGCCGCGCGGTCTCTAACGTTCCCCGCATCGTGGCTTTGGGGACTAACAGCATGTCGACCCACGCGCAAACCGTTCACTTCGTAGGCATCGGCGGTGTCGGTGTCAGCGCGGTCGCCCGCGTCCTCCACGCTCAGGGTGTCCGGGTCCAGGGCTCGGACGTTCGCGAGAGCCAGCTGACCGAAGCCCTGCGCGCCCTCGGCATCGAGATCACCATCGGTCACGCGCCCGACAACATCGCGGGCGCCGACGTGGTGGTGCACTCCACCGCGGTCCCGGTCGACAACGTGGAGCGCATCGCGGCCCGCGAGCGCGGGGTCCCGGAGGCGCACCGCTCCGACATGCTCGGACGCTGCATCGAGGGGCACGACAGCGTCGGGGTCACGGGCACCCACGGGAAGGGCACGGTGTCGGCGATGATCACGCATTGCCTGGCGTCGGCCGGGCGCGACCCGACGTTCATCATCGGCGGGCTGCTCAACAACTACGGGACGAACGCGCGCGCGGGGACCGGGCGGTACGCGGTCGCCGAGGTGGACGAGAGCGACCGCAGCCACCTCAACCTGCGGCCTCACCACGTGCTGGTGAACAACCTCGAGGTGGACCACCTCAACTTCTACGACGGCCTCGACGACATCATCGAGACGATGGCGACCTTCGTGCGCGGGAACACGAATCTGCGCACCCTCGCGGTCAATTGGGACGACGCGGGCGCCCGCGCCCTCGCAGAGCGGGTGGGGCGGCCGGTGCTGCGCTACGGAAGCCAGTCGCCGGAGCTCGACTTCGCGGCGCGCGACGTCGAGGACCTGGGAGACCGCGTGCGCTTCACGGCGTGGCGGGGCGACACGCGCCTGGGCGAGATCACGCTCAACCTGCCCGGCAGCTACAACGCAGAGAACGCGATCGGCGCGACGGCCATCGCGATGGGCGCGCTCGACGTGCCCTTCGCCGACGTCAAACGTGCGCTGGAGTCGTACGCGGGGCTCGAGAATCGCTTCACCGTCCGGCGCGCCGGCGGGCTGACGATCGTGAAGGACTACATCTCGCACCCGACGGGAATGCGGAAGGTGCTGCGCAGCGCGCGAAAGATGCCGCACGACCGCATCTGGTGCGTCTTCAAGCCGTATCGGTTCACGCTGATGCGCTACCACGGTGAAGAGTACGCCGAGGTCTTCAGCTAGGCGGACGAGGTCGTGATCACGACGATGTACGCGGCGGAGGAGCGCCCGATCGACGGCATCGACACGCCGTGGTTCGTCGACCTGCTGCGCGGCGCGGGCAGCTCGGTGCACTTCGTCCCGGACAACCCCGACGTGGTGCCGTTCCTCAGCGAGAATGTGCGCCGCGGCGACATGGTGCTCTTCTTCGGCGGCGACGACTTCTTCCAGATGGCCGACGCCTGGGCCGCGTCGATCGACGACGCGCCTTGAAGGACCGACGCGTCGCGGTCTGGGGGGCAGCACGCAGCGGCATCGCGGCTGCGAACCTGCTGGCAGACCTGGGCGCGCGCGTCGTTCTCAGCGACAGCCGGGACGAACCCGAAGTAGAGGGCCTCGACGCCCGGGTCGAGCTGCGCGGCGGGGGCAACGTGCTTGCCGGCGCCAACCTGCTCGTTCCGAGCCCCGGCATCAAGCCCGCGACCCCGGCGCTGCGCGAAGCCATCGCGTCCGGCGTCGTCCTGATGAGCGAGATCGAGCTCGCCGCGTCGGTGGCGCAGGCGCCGATCGTCGCGATCACGGGGACGGACGGGAAGTCGACGACGACCGAGATGGTCGGCGCCGTCGTGCGCGCCGGCGGCCGCCCCGCCGTCGTGGCAGGCAACATTGGCATCCCGCTGAGCGAACGGGTGCGCGACGTCGGGCCCGATGGCGTCGTGGTCGCGGAGGTGAGCGCCTTCCAGCTCTGGTCCTGCGGACGCTTCCGGCCGCGGGTGGCGGTCGTCACCAACATCGCCGAGGACCACGCGGAGTATTTCGCCGGCGACACGACCGCGTACACCGCCGCCAAAGCCCGCGTGTTGGCAGATATGGGACCGGGCGACACCGCGGTGCTACGCGATGATGACCGCGTCGTACGGGGGTTCGCGACGCCGGAGGGGGTCGAGCGCGTCGGCTTCTCCGTCACCTCCGAGGCCAGGTGGGCGCTGCGCGACGGGTGGCTCTCGCACCACGAGCGAGGGGTCATGCGCGCCCGCGATCTGCCGGTGCCGGGGCTGCACAACGTCTGTAACGCCCTGGCCGCGTTGGCGGTCGGTGATGCGCTCGGGTTGCACCTCGACCGGATGGTCGACGGCCTGCGCGGCTTCCGTGGCCTCCCGCATCGCCTGGAGCTGGTGCGCACACTCGAGGGGGTGCGCTGGTACGACGACTCGAAGGCTACCAACCCCCATGCCGCGGCAGCCGGGCTCTCCGCGCTGACCGTGCCGCTCGTGGTGATCACGGGCGGTTACGAGAAGGGCCTGGACCTGGCGCCCATCGTGGAGGCGCTCCTGCCGCGGGCCACGTACGTAGTGGCGATGGGGGCGACCGGGACGCGCACGCTCGAGGCGCTGCGCGGACGCGTCGCGAGCTCGACGGCGGAGACGATGGAGGAGGCGGTGCGCGTCGCGGCCGGCCTCGCCAGGCGCGGTGACGCGGTGGTGCTGTCTCCGGCCGCGTCCTCCTTCGATCGATTCCGCAGCTACCATCACCGCGGGGAGGTCTTTCAGACCGCAGTACGAGGGTTGTGATGCTCCGGTTGGTGCTCGCCACGCTCGTGGTGGCGGGGTGCGACGAGGATCCACCGCGTGCAGCGGAGGCGGCCGGGGAGACGCCTCGGACATAGGCGTCGTGGTCTGCGTCTCGCCGTGAGCGATGGCGGTGGTCGCTACGCTTGCTGCGTTCCACGGTCCACGAGCCACCTCGCCAGGTCGTCGGCGCCGCCGACATGCGCGCCGTCCACGAAGACCTGCGGGGTCGTCCTCGCTCCGGGGATTGCGCGCAGTCGCCGGGGCGTGGCCGGCACCTCGTCGTAGCCGAGGCCGACCTCCGCCAGCGCCGCCTTCGCCCGGGCGCAGTGGATGCAGCCCGGCTTGGTGAACAGCAGCACGTCGGGGGGCGGGACCGCGTCGGGGGCGACGTAGCCCAGCATCGTATCGGCGTCGGACACCTGGAACGGGTCGCCGGGCACCTCGGGCTCGATGAACATGCGCTCGACCACTCCGTCGCGGACGAGCATCGAGTACCGCCACGAGCGGTCTCCGAAGCCGAGGTCACGCTTGTCGACCAGCATGCCCATCGCGCGGGTGAACACGCCGTTGCCGTCAGGCAGGAACGTGATGTCATCGGCGCCCTGGTCCGCTCGCCACGCCTCCATGACGAAGGCGTCGTTGACCGAGACGCAGACGATCTCGTCGACGCCGTGGGCCGCGAAGGCCGAGGCGAGCTCCTGGTAGCGCGGGACGTGGCTGCTCGAGCACGTGGGGGTGAACGCCCCCGGCAGCGAAAACACGACGACGGTCCGTCCGGAGAAGAGGGCCTGGGTGTCGACCTCCCCCCAACGGCTCTCGGTTCGGGTGCGAATGACGACCTCGGGGGCGCGCGCGCCTTCTCGACTCTCCAGCATCGCTGGCTCCTTTCGTTTCGCCCTTCCCTGGAGCACGGGGCGTGCCATGACCGTGGCCCCCCAAACGCGTCGGATTCGATCGATGGGACCGATATATCGGTCTGGCGGTGACGGCATTTGGGTGGCCACCGATATTTCGGTATGCTGTGAAGCATGCCCGAGCTGATCAACCTGGCCGCGGATCTGCGTGAGCTGACGCGCCTGGCCGCGGAATGCGAAGACCTCGACCGCCTGCTCGCCTACGCCCTCGACGGGTTGGCCGCGGTGGTTCCTTACGACCTGGCCGCGGTCCTGGAGCTGCGCGACGACGAGCTGCGCGTGCGCGTGGCCCGCGGTCCTCTGGCGAACGGCGCGGTGCGTGAGCACAGCTTGTCTCTGCGCGACGCCCCGGCGGTGCAGCGCGCGCTGGAGACGCGGCAGCCGGTGGCGCTCCGCGCGCACGAGCACGCCGATGAGGACGGCGATCCGTACGATGGGGTGCTCGACTTCGAGCATGGCCACTCGTGCATGGTCGTCCCGCTCTACGCGAGCGACCGCAGCCTCGGCGTGATGACCTTCGACCGCGCGGTCTGCCAGCCGTACCCGAGCGCGGTGGTCGAGCTGGCCGGCGTCTACGGTCAGATTGTCGGGCTCGCGTTCCTGCTCGCCGAGCAGGCGCGCCTTCTGGCCCGGGAGCGACACGCGCTGAGCGAGCAGAATCGGTTGCTGCGGACGGCCGACCACCAGTCCGAGGCCGGCGCCGACCTTCATGCCTGTCCCTCGCCGGCGATGGTCCGCCTGGTGTCGGCGGCCCGACAGGTCGCCGTGACCGACGCGCCCGTGCTGGTCTGCGGCGAGACGGGCGTCGGCAAGGAGGTGGTGGCCCAGGCCATCCACGATTGGAGCCCCCGGCGCGAGCGCCCGTTCGTAAAGCTCAACTGCGCCGCGCTCCCCGAGCACCTGGTCGAGAGTGAGCTCTTCGGCCACGTGCGCGGCGCGTTCTCCGGCGCAGCGAGCGACCGTCAGGGTCGTTTCGCCACCGCCAATGGCGGCACTCTCCTGCTCGATGAGGTCGGCGACCTCCCGCTCGGCGCCCAGGCGAAACTGCTGCGGGTCCTGCAGGAGGGGACCTTCGAGCCGCTGGGCGCCGACCGGACGGTGAAGGTGGACGTGCGCATCATCGCCGCCACCCACGTCGACCTGCAGGCGGCTGTGCGTGCGGGGACGTTCCGCGAGGACCTCTACTACCGCCTGGCGCTCTTCCCCATCGAAGTCGCGCCGTTGCGGGAACGCCCGGACGATGTCGCGGTCATCGCCGAGCTCTTTCTGAACGACCTCGCGCGCCGCACCGGGCGCGGGCCGTGGCAGCTCGACCCGTTCGTCGCGCGGCGCCTGGCGACCGCCGAGTGGCCCGGCAATGTGCGCGAGCTCGTCAACCTGCTCGAACGCGCGACGATCCTGGAGGGCCCCGGGGTGCTGCGGCTGACGGGCGAGACGGTCCAGCCGCGCCGGGTCCCCGCCACCGAGCCGGACGCGGCGCTGACCCTGGCGGAGGTCCAGCGCGCTCACATCGAGCGCGTGCTCACCGAGACCGACGGGCGCGTCTACGGTCGGGGCGGCGCCGCCGAGCGCCTCGGGTTGAAGCCGACGACCCTGCAGAGCCGGATGAAGAAGCTGGGCGTCACCCGCCGCTGAGATGCGTCCGTGTCATCAGTGGCCCATCACGTGGTAGCCGGCGTCGACGTGGAGCACCTCGCCCGTCACGGCGCGGCCCATCTCCGAGAGCAGGAAGAGGGCGGCGTCGGCGATCTCTGCCTGGGTCACGTTGCGCTTGAGCGGGGTGCGCGTAGCGCTCTCTTTGAGCATCGTGCGGAACCCCGGGATCCCCGCCGCGGCGAGGGTCTTCACCGGGCCGGCGCTGATCGCGTTGACGCGCACCTGCTGTTCGCCCAGGCCGGCGGCGAGGTAGCGGACGGAGGCCTCGAGCGCCGCCTTCGCGGGGCCCATCACGTTGTAATTCGAGACCACCTTCTCGGCGCCATAGTAGGTGAGCGCGACCACCGAGCCGCCGCCTGCCATGAGCGGTACGGCACGTCGCATCAGGCCCACGAGGCTGTACGCGCTCACGTCGAGGGCCAACGCGAAGCCGTCGCGGCTGGTGTCGACGAAGTCGCCGGTCAGCTCGTCACGACGGGCGAAGGCGAGGCTGTGCACCACGAAGTCGAGGCGACCCTCGAAGACCTCGGCGGCTTGCTCGAAGAAGGCGTCGATCTGCGCGTCGTCGGTCACGTCGCAGGGCGCACACAGCGGGGCGCCTATCTGCTCGGCGAGCGGACGCACCATGCGCTCCATGCGCTCGTTGACGTAGTTGAGCCCGACGGAGGCGCCGTGCTCGTGGAGCGCCTGGGTGATGCCCCACGCGATGGAGCGCTGGTTGGCGACTCCGAAGACCAGGCCGCGGCGGCCTTCCATCAGCTTCATGGCTGCCTCCCGAGGATGACGGCGCCGCCCGCGGGCACGCGCACGCCTCCGTCCGTCAGCGCGGCGTCGCCGGCGACGATCTGGAGCGTGCCGGCCAGCTCGACCACGCGCTCGGCGCCGCGGTTGAGCACCACCACGGCGGCGTCTCCGTCGAGGGTCCGCTCGTAGGCGTAGAGGTCGGGCTCGACGACGAGCGCACGGCGCGCGCCGCGAGTGAGGGCCGGGTGTGCGGCCCGGGCTGCGCCGAGCGCCCCGATCCAGTCGCGCAGGGCCTGCTGGGCAGGGGAGGGCAGCCGCACCGACATCGCGACGTCGGCGAGCGCCCCGCTCCACAACATGTCGCGGCGGTTGTCGGGATCGCCCGCGCCCGCCATCGCCAGCTCGTCGCCGTAGTAGAGCAGCGGCACGCCTGGGATCGTCAGCAGCAGCGCCCACGCGCGGCGCAGGCGCTCGAAGACCGCCGGGTCGTCCACCACGCCGGGCAGCATGTCGCACGGCGCGTCGCCGGCGAAGCGGCAGTCGCGCGCCGGGTGCTGGGCCGCTCGGGACGCCATGCGCGAGCTGTCGTGGCTGCCGAGGAAGCGCACGTGAAGCGCCTCGGGGGTATACTGCGCCTCCATCTGCGCGATGGCGGCCTCGACGTCGTCGTAGCCCATCGTGCCGGTGAGCACGCCCCACTGCGTGCGATGGTGAGTGGGGAAGTCGAACTGCCCGTCGAGGGCGGTCTCGCCGGTGTATGCCTCGATCCAAGCGTAGCCGGAGCCGTACCGCTCGCCGCAGCCATCGTCGAAGACGTCGCCTTCCCCGACGGCGGTCTCGCCGAGCATCACGACCCGCTCTCCGCCCTGCTCGAAGCGGCGGTGCAACTCGGCGCGCAGGTTGTAGACCGCGCTCGTCTCGACGTGTTTCACGGCGTCGACCCGGAAGCCGTCGACCCCGAAGGTCTCGATCCACCACACGGCGTCGGCGGTGAACTGCGCCTCGGCCCCGGCGTTGCGCCAATCGATGTCGGGCAGGTAGCGGGCGAAGAGGCAGTCGAGGGGTCGCTCGCTCCACCCGCAGCCGGCGTCGATGCCGCAAACGCACTCGGTGCGGAACCACTCGGGGTGTGCGGCCACGTATTCGTGCTGCTCGTGCACCTGGTTGTTGATGAGGTCGAGCAGGATCCGGATGCCGCGCGCGTGGGCCGCGTCCACGAAGGCCTTCAGCGCGTCGTTGCCGCCGAAGCGCGGCTCGACGTCGCGCGCCGACACTGGCCAGTATCCGTGATACGCCGCGATCTGCTGGTCGCCGCCGCCGCGCTCGCCGAAGTGGCCGTCCACCTGCTCGTTGAGCGGGCTGAGCCAGATGGCGTTCACGCCGAGCTGCTCGAAGTAGCCGGTCTCGAGGACTTGCAGCGCCCCCCAGAGGTCGCCGCCATGCCAATCGGCGGGGTAGGTGACGGGGTCGCCGACCGGGTCGTCGATTCCGCGGTTTCCGTTGGCGAAGCGGTCGACGAGCAGCAGGTAGAGCGTCCCGTCGCGGTAGTCGAAGGGCTTCTCCTCGACCCAGAACGGCAGGTCGACCGGCAAGGCCTCGCGTCCGTCAGCGTCGCGAGCGCGCACGCCGAAGACGTGGCGTCCAGCCGCGAGCCCGTCTGCGGCCACCACGATGCGGCCCCCCTCGCCGACCTCGAAGTCGAGCGCTCCACCATCGAGCTTCAACTCTGCGGCATGCACCGCCACGCCATCGCTAGCCGCGTACAAGGTCACGACGGTGGACGCGCTGCCGTCCGAAGTGGCCTGCACCGCCTCGGCGCGGATCTCCGGGCGCAAGGTGCACGCCGGCGCGAGCAAGGCGCTGTTCGCGCAGTCTCCATCGTACTTGTGGTGGGTCGCCGCCGGGTCGATGCGCCAGACGCCGTCGACGATGAGCTTGTAGGCGTGCAGCTGGCCGGGGACGAGCCCGTCGTCGGGTCCCAGCGTGATCGAGAAGCCGTCGACGTCGGCCCGCAAGGGACGGGCGCCGTTCTGCCAATCGGTGAAGTCGCCGGCGAGCACGACCTCGTTGGCCTCGCCCGCATACTGGATGACCACCTGACACGAGCGGGTCGGCCAGTCGCTGACGAGGCCGCCGCCACCCGCGTCGACGCCGCCGTCAGCCACTCGCGCATCGCCCGGAGCGGCGTCTTCCCGTTGCGCGTCGACCGTGTCGGCGTCGGCAGCGTCGACCGGGACCGCGTCCTGGAACTCGATCCACGCGTCCGGTGAGCCCTCGTCGGCGCGGATGCTCGAGGCATCCGCGGTCTCGCGCAGCTCGGGTCCGGCGCCGCCGTCTTCACAGGCGGCCGTGGCGAGCATCGAAATCAACATGAGTCGGCGCATGGCGCGACAGCATAGTGTCGCCTGAGCTGATCGTGTAGACACCCCAACATGGCGCGGGTCGAAGTCACCCAGACGGAGCAGCACGGCATCCCCGCCGGCGTGAAGCTCACGCCGATGATGAAGCAGTACGTAGCCGCCAAGGCGCGCTACCCGGACGCGCTGCTCTTCTTCCGGATGGGTGACTTCTACGAGATGTTCTTTGGCGACGCCGAAGTCGGCGGCCAGGTGCTCGATCTCACGGTCACTTCGCGCGACAAGAAGTCGTCGAGCGTGCCCGCGCCGATGTCCGGTTTTCCCCATCACCAGCTTCCGGCGTACCTCGCAAAAGCGCTCGCCGCCGGCCTGAAGATCGCCGTCTGCGACCAGCTCGAGGACCCCTCGCAGGCCCGCGGCATCGTGCAGCGCGGGGTGGTCCGTGTGGTCACGCCGGGCGTGGTCCTCGACGCCGAGAGCCTCGAGGCGCGCGCCAACAACTTCCTGTGCGGTGTCGTGGCGGATGGAGACCGCTTCTCGGTCGCCGCCCTCGACGTGTCGACCGGTGAGTTCCGGGTCACGGAGGTGCTCGGTGCCGGGCTCCTGCGCTGCGAGCTCAGCCGCCTCGAGCCGCGCGAGGTCGTGCTCGACACCGACGACGAGACCACCTCGGAGGTCGCCGCGGACCGCCTGGCGCACATCGCCGTGAGCCGGCCCGGACCCCGGTTCTTCTCGGTCGAGACCGCCCGTGAGCACCTGTTCCGGCTCGTCGGGCCGGACGGTGACCCGGCCGTGGAGGCCGTCGAGAGCTTCGGCTTCGGTCACCCCACCAACGCCGTGCGCGCGTGCGGTGCGCTCGCGGCGTACGTGCAGGACACCCAGCAGCAGCTGCCCGACCACACGCGCGTGGTCACGCCGTATCGGGTCCACGACACGCTGGTGCTCGACGAGACCGCGAAGGCGAACCTCGAGCTCTTCCGCACGCTGATCGACGGACGCAAGCGCGGGGCGCTGCTCGGCACGCTCGACCGCGCCGCGACCGCGATGGGCGGACGCCGGCTGCGACAGTGGCTGGCGTTCCCGCTCGTCGATCCTGCCGCGATCAACGCGCGCCTCGACGCGGTCGAGTATCTGCGCGACCACCCGACCGAGCGGGCCCGGCTGCGCGCGGCGCTCCAGCACATGTACGACCTCGAGCGGCTCAACGGGCGCATCGCCGCCGGAGCCGCCGCCCCACGAGACCTGTGGTTCCTGCGCTTGACCGTCGAGCGGGTGCCCGACCTGCTCGACCTGGTCGCCGACGTGCCGGCGCTGCTCTCGGTCGCCCGGCGCATGGATCCGCTCGAGGATGTGGCTGATACGCTGTCGGTCGCGCTCGTAGATGACCCGCCGGCGCGTCTCTCGGACGGCGGCGTGGTGCGGCCCGGCTTCGACGCCGACCTCGACGAGGTGGTCTCGCTGGCCACCTCCGGAAAGGACCACATCCTCGCCATCGAAGCCCGCGAGCGTGAAGACACGGGCATCGGCTCGCTGAAGATCCGCTACAACCGGGTCTTCGGCTATTACATCGAGGTCTCGAAGGCCAACATCGCGCGGGTCCCCGAGGACCGGTACATCCGCAAGCAGACGCTGACCAACTCGGAGCGCTACTTCACCGAAGAGCTGAAGGGCTTCGAGGAGAAGGTGCTGGGCGCCGAGTCCCGCCGCGCCGCGCTCGAGGCCGAGATTTTCGCCGCCGTACGCGGTGAGGTCGCCGCCCAGGCCGCTCGCATCGCCGAGACAGCCGGAGCCATCGCAGACCTCGACGCCCTCGCCGCCCTCGCCGAGATCGCGCATCGCAACGACTACTGCCGCCCGGTGGTCGACGCCGGCGACGTCATCGACATCGAGGACGGCCGCCACCCTGTGGTCGAGGACTCGGTCGGGCGCGAGGCCTTCGTCCCGAACTCCGTGCGCCTCGACCGCGACGAGCAACAGCTCATCGTCCTGACCGGGCCGAACATGGCCGGCAAGTCGACCGTGATGCGCCAGGTCGCGCTCATCACGCTGATGGCGCAGATGGGCGGCTTCGTGCCGGCGCGCAAGGCGCGTATCGGCGTGGTCGATCGCATCTTCACGCGGGTGGGCGCCGCGGACGACCTCGCCGCCGGTCGCTCCACCTTCATGGTCGAGATGCACGAGACGGCGACGATCCTGCGCGAGGCGACCGCTCGAAGCCTGCTGGTGCTCGACGAGATCGGGCGCGGGACCAGCACCTTCGACGGGGTGAGCATCGCGTGGGCCGTGGCCGAGCACATCCACGACGTGCTGGGCGCCAAGACGCTCTTCGCGACCCACTACCACGAGCTGACGGACCTCATGGCCGTCAAGCCGCGGGTGCGCAACTTCACCATCGCCGTCAAGGAGTGGCAGGACGAGGTCATCTTCCTGCGGCAGCTCGTCCCCGGCGGCGCGAATCGCTCCTACGGCATCCAGGTCGCGCGGCTCGCCGGGCTGCCCGCGGTCGTCGTCGAGCGGGCGAAGGCCGTGCTGCAGGCCCTCGAGGGCGCGGAGCTCGACGAGTACGGCCGTCCGCGTCTGGCGAGCGACGCCGAGCTTCTGCCTGAGCACAACCTGCAGATGAGCCTCTTCTCGCCGCCTCCGGTCCCCGCCGGCCCGAGCGAAATCGAGCGCGAGCTGCGCAGCGCCGACCTCGACAACCTCACCCCCCTGCAGGCGCTCAACTACCTGCACGCGCTCGCCGCTCGCCTGAAGTGACCGCCAAGGTCACCGGCGTCGCCGACTGTCACGCGCTCTCGGACGCACGGGACGCGCAGGTCGCCGAGCTGGCCGAGCGTCACGCCGCCGGCGTGGGCCTGTCGATCCTCGCCATCGGCGGCTATGGGCGCCGCGAGCTGGCACCCCGGAGCGACCTCGACCTGCTCTTCCTCACCGACGAAGTGGAGGCGGCGGAGCCGGTGGTCGAGGCCATCCTGCGCGAGCTGTGGGATCTGCGGCTCCAGGTGGGGTTCGCCACCCGCACGGTGACCGACAGCGTCGAGCTCGCGCGGGAGGACCTGCACACCGCGACGGCGCTGCTCACCACGCGCACGCTCGCCGGCTCGGACGACGGGCGCCACGCGCTTCAGGCCGCGCTCTTCCACTCGCTCGCCGGCTCGCGGACCGACCAGCTGCTCGCGGAGCTCGAGACGAATGTGGCCGCGCGCCACGAGCGCTATGGGGGCAGCGTCTACCTGCTCGAACCGAACCTGAAGCAGAGCCCGGGGGGCCTGCGCGACCTGCAGGTGCTGCTCTGGGCCGCCATCGTCGCCCACCGGGTGCGCGGCTACGAAGACCTGCTCCCACGCGGCGTCTGCTCTCCGAGGGCAGCGCGTCAGCTGCGCGTCGCCCGCGACTTCCTGCTCCGGGTGCGCAATGTGCTGCACCACGTCGCGCCGTTCGGCGGCGACCGGCTCACCTTCGAGCACCAGGAGGCGGTGGCGGCGGCGTTCGGCTTCGGGGACGACCGCCACGCGGTCGAGCAGTTCATGGCCCGCTACTACGAGCACGCCGCCGCGGCGAAGGGGCAGGCCGCGCTGGTCCTGACTCGGGCACGCGAAGCACGGATTCCGCGGCGCCCGACGCACACGCGGCGGGTGGACCGTGACTTCCGCATCTTCGATGGGCACCTCGCATTCGACGACCCGCACCTCTTCGAGCGCGACCCACGCCAGGTGATGCGTCTGTTCGCGGTGGCGCGTCGTGAGCGCGTGCCGATCTACGGGCACGCGAAGGCGCGGGTGATCGAGGCCGTGCCGCAGCTCGACGACGCGTGGCGCAGCGACCCGATGGTGGTCAAGGCGTTCCGCGAGGTGCTCGCGTGGCCGGAGGATCCGTACGACGCGCTCGGCGACCTGCACGAGACCGGGGCGCTCGGGGCGATGGTCCCCGAGTTCAGCGCGGTGCGGCACCGCACGCATCACGACCTCTACCACGTGTACACGGTCGACATTCACACGCTGCACGCCATCCGGAAGCTCAAGGCGCTGCACCGTGGCGACCTCACCGACGAGCTCCCGCTGCTGAGCCAGGCGATGACCCAGGTGGGTGATCCGTTCCCGCTCTATCTCGGCCTGCTGATGCACGACGCGGGCAAGGCGCTGGGCAAGGGCCACGCGGTGAAGGGCGCCCGCATGGTCCCGGCCATCGGCGCTCGGCTCGGGCTCGACCGGCAACAGACGCGGGACGCGGAGTGGCTCGTGCGCGACCACCTGCTGATGGCCCATCTCAGCCAGCGGCGCGACCTCTCGGACGAGGCGCTGATGCGCCAGTTCTGTCGGCAGGTCGGCAGCCAGGAGAACCTCTCGCGCCTCTTCGTGCTGACCTGGGCCGACGCTGCGACCACCGGCCCGCAGGCCTACACCGACTGGAAGGCCGCGCTGCTCGCCGAGCTGTACGCACGGGGCACGCAGCGGATGCGCTTCGGTCTCGACCTCTACGAGGACCCGAAGCGGCGTGTGGCGCGGGTTCGCCGCGTCGTGACCAACTGGCTCGACCGCAATGGCGACCCGCGGGTCGGCGACGTCAACAGCTCGGTCGACCGCTTCTTTGCATCGTTGCCGACCGCGTACTTCCAAAAGACGAGGCCGCGCGACATCTCCCGCCACCTCGAGCTGGTCGAACGGCTGGCCGCAGATCCGCCGCTCGTGTTCGACGTGGTGCCGCGTCCGCGCCGGGCGTACGCGCTGGTGCACGTGGCGGCGGACGACCAGCCGGGAGTGCTGAGCGCGCTGTGCGGCGTCTTCGCGGCCCATCGCCTCGATGTCTTCTCCGCGGAGCTCAACGCGACCGACGACGGGCACGCGATCTACGTGTTCCGCGTCCGCGAGGCGGGCGGCGCCCCAGGGGACGACGAGGCGCGCTGGATCCCGATTCGCGATGACCTGCGCGCCGTCCTGGCGGACGAGACCGACGTGGACGCGTTGCTCGAGCGCGCCCACCCCACGACCGGGCGCTACGAGTGGCCGAGCGGTCCGGCCGTGGAAGACCGCATCGTCGTCGACCAGACCACGAGCGAGTCCTGCACCATCGTCGAGGTGCGCGCGCGCGACCGCCCGGCGCTCTTGTTCTCGGTCGTGCGCACGCTCGAGCGCAGTGGGGTGCACATTCTGCTCGCTCGCATCACGACCGAGGCCGACGCGGCCCACGACACCTTCTACCTCCAGGAGGCCGGCGCGCGGCTGTCCGACCCACGCACCAACGAGGTGGTTGCTGCGCTGCGAGACGCGATTTGACGGTGACGCACTTCGACGACGCGCTCGACCACTTCCTCAGCTGGCTTCGGGTCGAGCGGGGCCTCGCCCACAACACGGTGAGCGCCTACCAGCGCGACCTGACCGGTTTTCGGGACCACGGCGATCACGAGGACGTCGCGGTGGACGAGGAAGATGTGCGCGCCTGGCTCGCAGGGCGCGCCGGGGAGGGCGTGAGCAGGGCCACCCAGGCGCGCGGCATCGTGGCGCTTCGCGGCTTCTATCGATTCCTCGTGGACGAAGGCACGCTCGAGCTCGACCCGACCGCCCGAATCGACGTGCCGAATACGGTGCGCTCGCTCCCCGACACGCTGACCCTCGAGGAGGTCGAGGCGCTCCTGCGCGCGCCGGATCCCGGGACCACCCAGGGGCTGCGCGACCGGGCGATGCTCGAGGTGCTCTACGCCACGGGCCTGCGGGTGAGCGAGCTGGTGGGCCTGCAGGTCGGCAGCTTGCATCTCGAGCACGGCTATCTGCGCGTGCTCGGCAAAGGGGACAAGGAGCGGCTGGTCCCGCTGGGCGACATGGCGCGCGAGTGGATCGAGCGCTATCTGCTCGAGGTGCGCGGCCTGCTCACTGAGGGTGATCGCGGCCGTCGCGTGCGAGAGCCGGTCTTCGTGTCGCGGCTCGGACGAGGCATGTCGCGGCAGAACTTCTACAACTTGATCCGCGACCACGCGCGGGCCGCGGGCATCGAGAAGCCTGTGAGCCCGCACAAGCTACGCCACGCCTTCGCCACGCACCTCTTGGAGCGCGGAGCCGATCTGCGTAGCCTCCAGCTCATGCTCGGGCACGCCGACATCTCGACGACCGAGATCTACACGCACCTGACGCGCGCCCGGCTGGCGCGCATCCACGCAGAGCACCATCCCCGAGGCTAGGGATCCGCTTGGATATCAACATCCGGTTCATCCTCGTGGCGTTCGCGACCATCACCATCTCGCTGGTGGTGCACGAGTTCGCCCACGCGATCGTGGCCGACAAGCTCGGTGACGACACGCCGCGAAACGCCGGGCGACTGACGCTCAACCCGTTCGTGATTTGGCAGGCGCACCCGGTGGGCTCGGTGGTCGTGCCGCTCATCAGCGCCGCGATGGGCGGGCTGATGGCGTGGGCGGCGACCCCGGTCAACCCGGCGGGGGTCAATCGGAAGTGGTCCATTCGGCAGGCGAACTTCCTGATCTCCGCGGCCGGACCCGCGTCGAACGTGATCCTGGCGCTGATCGGGGTCGGGCTGGTCTACGCGGTGTTCCCGTTCCGGGGCGCGGAGTGGGCCAAGCCGCTCATCTTCGGGAGTCAGGAGGCTGGTGTCCCCGGCGTGCTCTTCGTCTTCGTGAACGTGAACATCTTCCTGGCGCTCTTCAACCTGATCCCGATCGCGCCGCTCGACGGCTACGCGATGCTCTCGAGCTACGCGCCCAGCTCCTGGGAGCCGGCGCTGCAATTCCTCAATCAATACGGGCTGATCATCCTGCTGCTCTTCGTGATGTACGGCAGCCACATCCTGGGGCCGATCACGAGCTTCTTCTTCCAGGTCGCCTTCGCGCCGCTTCGTCCCGGATGAGCGACGTTACCGACGACGAGGGCGAGGTGCCTGTCGTGGTCGTGGGGCGGGCGGCGTACGCGGTGCACCTGCCGGTCTTCGACGGCCCGCTCGACCTGCTGCTGCACCTCATCCGCAAAGCCGATATCGACATCTTCGACATCCCGATCGCGCGGTTGACCGGCGCGTATCTGGAGACGCTCGAGGAGATGCGTCAGACCGGGATGGAGCCGGCGAGTGACTTCCTGCTCCTGGCCGCGACGCTGCTGCAGATCAAGAGCCGCTTGCTCCTGCCGCGGCCGCCAGCGCTCGACGACATCGAGGGCGACGGCGAGGACCCGCGCGACGCGCTGGTGCGGCAGCTGCTCGAGTATCAGCGCTTCCGCGAGGTGGCGGAGGCGCTCGACGACCTCGACCGGTTGGGTCGCGATTTCCTGCTGCGCCCATCCGGGCTCGATCGGCCGCGCGACAGCAGTGAGGAGGGCGACGTCGCCGACCAGGACGCCTACCGGCTGGCGGAGGCGTTCCGGTCGCTGCTCAAGCGTGGGCACTTCGAGGCACCGCACGACATCTACGTGGAGCGGGTGTCGATCGCCGAACGCATCGCGCAGATCGCCGATCGCCTGGCGGTCGAGCCGCGGGCGACCTACGCCGCTTTGTGCGAGGGCAGCCGCTACCGCGAGGAGCTGATCACGACCTTCCTGGCGCTGCTCGAGATGGCGCGGCTGCGGCTGATCAGGACGACCCAGAAGACGCGGCTCGACCCGCTCTACATCGAGGCGCGCAGCGGGGCGATCGGCGACCTCGGCGAAGAGGCCGCCGGCACGCTCATGTAGCGGGCTCTGCCTCGGGCTCGGGAATCACGCCCTTTTCGCGCGCCACCTCTTCGGCGCGCATGCTCTCCAGGTCTCGCAGCGTCGGCAGCGAACGCAGATCCGGCAGGCTGAAGGTCTCGAGGAAGGTCGGGGTGCTGCCGTAGAGCAGCGGGCGGCCGGGCTCGTCCTTGCGGCCGACGACGCGCACGAGCTTTCGCTCGAGCAGGCTCTTGAGGACGCCGCCGCAGTCGACGCCGCGCACGTCCTCGACCTCGAGGCGGGTGCAGGGCTGGCGGTAGGCGACGACGGAGAGCGCCTCGAGGGCCGCCTTGCTCAGTCGAATCGCGCGCGAAGGCCACAAGCGGCGGACCAGCGGGGCGAGATCCGGGGCGGTTCGAAAGCGCCAGCCTCCGGCGACGCGCGTGAGCTCGAGTCCGGAGGCGCGGTCGTGCTCGGCCGCGAGGACTTCGAGCGCCGCCTCGACGGCCGCAGCGTTGAGTCGCTCGGGCCACTCCTCCTCGTCGACCGCGTCGCTGATGAGCGAGACGACGAGCTCCGGTTGCAGGGGCTTGTCGGCCGCGAGCAGCAGCGCGCGCAGGAGGCGGGGCAGATCCCTCACCTGGGCTTCCCGCTCGGGCGCCGCTCGGGCTGGGGATCTCCGTCGATGAAGGCCGCGAGCTCGGCGCGAAGGGCCTTGGCGGCGTCGGGGTCCTTGACGAGCAGGTTCGTCTTCTCGGCGGGGTCGGCGTTGAGGTCGTAGACCTCCCACACATTGTCCGTGACGTTGCGCACCGCCTTGAGGCCGGTCCCGTCCATCGCCGCCGAGATGTACTTCTCGTAGTGGGGGTAGGGGAGCTGCTCCATGAAGAGGGTGCGCTTCGCCGGCATCTTGCCCTTGCCGGTGAGCAGCGGCACGAGTGACACCCCGTGCGCCTTCGTCGCCTGCATCCCGACCAGGTCGGCGATGGTGGGCACGAGGTCGACGAGGATCACCGGCTGCTTCACGCGCTTGCCGGGGACGCCGGGCATACGCACGAGCAATGGGACGCGGGTCTCCTCGTCGTAGAGGGTGCGCCCGTGGAAGTGGAACCGGTGCTCCTTGAAAGCCTCGCCATGGTCGCTGGTGACGACGACGACCGTGTTCTCGTAGAGCTTCAGGCGCTCGAGGGCGTCGAAGACCGGTTGGAGGTGATGGTCGGTGAAGGCGATCTCGGAGTCGTACTTGTCGAGCAGCTTCTTGCCGAACACGCGCACCGACTTGTGGTTCATGTAGCGGCTGTGCGGCTCGAAGTAGTGGACGAGCAGGAAGAAGGGCTTCTTCGGGTCCTGCGACAGCGTCTCGAGGCGCTCGACGACGCGCGGGGTGAGCTTCGGCGCCGCCGACTGCGTGTTCGAGTCCTTGATCGACAGGAAGCCGCGGTTGTCCCAGTTGTCGACTCCGGCCTTGATGCCCTTCGCGCGCTCGAAATACCAGTGCGCGCTCTGCACCTCGGTGG